>UMHV01031441.1_pt1 | contig 31463 bp, 27 predicted proteins | sample 1965621 | NCBI WGS metagenome assembly UMHV01 (sample SAMEA4836108, study PRJEB28245) | human gut metagenome | biome: gut microbiome; material: fecal sample | place: Denmark | collected 2008 | reverse complement strand
AGCCGGGTATGGTACACTGAATTTAATCAAAGCGCGTTCAAAATTTATACTGTCTTTTGTAATCAGAAAATTACCTATAATACAAATAAACGCAAGAATGCATAGGTTTTCGTGATGTTTCCGCAAAATACAAGAGGAATTGATATGGAACAATCTGCTACAATAAAAGTCAGATAAGTCATAACAGCGCGCTTGACCTTCTGTCATCAGGAAGAATCACAAGAATCACATTAGGGGGACTTGCAGATGAAGAATCAAAAGAAAGCAATCGTCTTGGGCCTTACGGCTTCAATGTTGATGCCAGTATGCTTTAATGGCGGCACAGCAGAAGCAGCTGCTGCAGATACCGACGTAGCAGCGATGCAGGCAGAGATCAATGATTTGACGGCACGTTTGACCGATCTGGAGAACAGCTTGGCTGCTGCGAAGGAAAAGCAGGAGGCAGCCAAGAGCGAGAAGAAGGCCAAGAAAGAGGCACCGACGATCAAGTGGTCGGGTTCTACAAAGTCTGGTTACATGTATGACAAGAGTAAGACCGGTAAGATCAAGGCGGAAGCGAATATTTTAGCAACGACAGTGGTGGATAAGACGTACGATGTCGGCCTTGGACTCAAATTCAAATCGACTTCGTCTGAACCAAATGATGGAAAGTACTCTTCGGAAAAGAATAAGGTCAAATTGGAGCAGGCATATGTCGGTCGTTCCTTTGGCCCTGTCTATGTGAGGGCTGGTGTCCAGAAAGTATCTCTTGGTGAAGGCCTCTGGCTCTCTAAATCGAGTGTGAATCAGTTTACGGCTAACTACAAAATGACGCCGCGTGATGCGCTGTATCTCGGCTATGGTCGCGATTCTCAGGATTACTTGGTCAATGATACGAATAAAGAGTACAACCCACCAGCTCGCACGCGTCTGTTGAAATTTGCTCAGTATCAGCATGATTTCTCGAAGGATGCATATGCCGGTCTGTATGTCGGCACGCAGCAGCCAGAGCGTTACTTCGGCATCTATGGCTCGACGCCGATTGTAGGTAAGTTCGGCATTACGGCTGAATATGTACGGAATACTAATAAGGACAAACCTGCATTGGTTAAAAATGAATTTGGTGGAGATAATGGCTATGGCTATAAATACTTCGGTGCCGATAAGAACACGCAGGGCTATGTGATCAGCTTGAACTATGGCAAGGCCAAGAAGAAGGGAACTTGGGATATCATTGGACAGTATCTCAATGTCGACCAGAACCTCTTCATGGATGATGGCTACTCGAGTTGGAAAGATTATATTGATGCTGCTGGCTTCAAGGGGTTTGGCTTGATCATGGATTATGCGACGAGCGATCATTCCAAACTCTCGCTGCTGCGTTACTGGGCACACACAAATCCGGATGGTGACAACCTGAAGGGCGGTAAGGGGGATCCTTTGGAGAAATCCTCGCATTATTCCACGTATCTGAAGTTTACGACGAAATTCTAAGCAACGACCCCGCTAAAATCCATGAAGGAGGAAAATGTCAGCATGAATTATTCAGGAATCAGCAAAAGAATTGCAGCTCTTACTGTTGCGGCGATGTTGTCGACGGCTGCGGCATTTGCCGCAGAGCCGGCACCAGGCGTGCAGATTCTCAAATACGATCGCCCCGCCGCTGTTTCAGAGATGCCAGCAAATTTCCGCACGGCCCAGAGTCAATATAAGACGGCAAAGGATGGGATCTACCCCTCGCGCGAAGGCCTGGATAATCTGCGCCAGTCCGGTAGCAGCTTCTTCTCCAAGAATGAATTCAAGGAACTCCTGAAGCATGTACCAGCCAAGGATCTTGTCGTCATCGATCTGCGCAATGAATCGCATGGCTACATCAATGATGATGGCATCAGCTGGTATTCGCGCTACAAAACCTTCAACAAAGGTCAATCGGCCAAGGAAATCGATCGCCGCGAGAAGAGCATGCTCGAAACGGCCAAGATGAACCAGAATGTTGATATCGCTACGCTGGACAAGCACAAGGATATTGCTTCGCAGAAGGTCGAACATGTCAATTCGGTACAGACCGAAGAACAGTTCGTCAAATCGATGGGCGTCAAGTACTATCGTGTGCCGGTCATGGACTACTCTGCACCGACCCCGGCAAATGTCGATGAATTCTTGGCCATCTACAAGAAATTGCCGAAAAATGCTTGGATTCATGTTCACTGCGAGGCCGGTGTAGGCCGCACGACGATTTTCCTCTCGCTCATGGATATGATCAAGAATGCCGATAAACTTTCTTACGACGACATCATGACGCGCGAAGTGCTGCTTGGTGGTCAAGATGTCCGCAAGTCGGCAGAGACAACGAAGGATGCCTATAAGAAAGGGAACTATCCGAAGCGCGCTTTGTTCACGCGTCATTTCTACGAATACGTCAAGGCTAATCCACAGCTCAAGAAAACGTACACGCAGTGGACAAAGGAAAATGGATTTGAATTCTGATCAAAGGTACGGTAAAATTTGATTCGCTACGTATATAAAGCATATGTTTGCTTTAGAAGAGGAGTGAAAATCTTATGATAAGTTTCAAGAAAAAGACATTGCTCTCTGTTGCCGTTGCTGTTATGCTCGGCAGTGCACAGCTGCCGGGAACGTCATGGGCTGCCCAGGCACCAGCTGCCGTCGTGCAGGAGGTCTCCGCTGAGGCACAGGCTCCGGCTGTCGTCAAGAATCCGCCGAAACTTGCGCTGAAGATTGACCGTGCTGACGTTAATCAGTTGCCGCGCAACTTCCGCATGGGCAGCGACAAGTACGTCGGTGTGACGAAGACCGGTATCATGCCGACCCGTAAGGGCATGGACACGATGAATGTCTCGGCCTCCAGCTGTTTCTCCGAGAAAGAGCTGGAAGCAATCCTTAAGAAAGTGCCGGTAAAACCATCGCAGTTCTACGATGTGGATCTGCGCGGAGAATCGCATGGCTACCTCAATGGCACGGCTGTCAGCTGGTTCGCTAACCACGATTGGGGCAATGATGGACGCACAGAAGATATCATCATCCCGCTGGAAAAAGAGCAGCTTGCTTCGCTCAAGGACAGCACGGTCAAATCGATTTATCGCTTTGACGATAAAAAGAACGTGATTCTTTCCCCGGTTTATGTCAACTACAACAAAGTTCGCACCGAGGAAGAGATGGTCAAGCAGCATGGTGCCAATTACTTCCGCCTGACGCTGCAGGATCATTTCCGCCCGGATGATCCCGATGTCGACAAGTTCCTGGAGTTCTACAAATCCCTGCCAAAGGATGCATGGCTGCATTATCACTGCTATGCCGGCATGGGGCGCACGACTATCTTCATGGTCATGCACGATATCCTCAAGAACGCGAAGGATGTCAGCTTCGACGACATCATCCAGCGTCAGAAGCTCATCGGCATTGTCGACCTCAGCGAGATTCCAGATAAGAAGAAGAACTATGGCCGCAAGGCGTATATCGAACGCTATCAGTTTGTCCAGCATTTCTATGATTATGTAAAAGAGAATCCTGACCTCAAGACGCCGTACAGTGTCTGGGCCAAGAAGAACAAGGTCAATTCGTGGGAACCGGATTACAGCGGTTACATCTGGCGCATGGACACGAAAGACCGCAATCAGCTGCCGCGCAACTTCCGCACGATGAATTCGGCCTTCAGGACGGATGTCAATGTCAAGAAGACGGGCAAGGGCTTCACTCCGACGCCGACGCGCAAGGGCCTCGATACGCTCTACATGTCCGGCAGTGCGGAATTCTCCAATGGTGAGCTCCAGGCAATGCTGCCGGTCCTCAAACAGCAGGCGAAAGGCCCTATCTACATCATGGACCTCCGTCAGGAGACGCACGGTGTCTTCAACGGCAATGCAGTCAGCTGGTATGGCCTGCGCGATTGGGGGAACCTCGGCAAGAATAAGGCCGAGGTACTCAAGGATGAGAACAGCCGCCTGAACGCAGCAAGAGGCAAGAGCCTTATCGTAGCAGAGCTTGACAAAGACAAGATGCCAATTGACCCGAAACCGGTCAAGATTGAATCCGTCATGACGGAGCAGCAGTTGGTCGAGAAGAATGGCCTCCATTATTATCGCATTGCGGCAACGGATCACATCTGGCCGTCGGCTGCGAATATCGATGAGTTCATCAACTTCACGCGTACGATGCCGGCAAATGCTTGGCTGCATTTCCACTGCCAGGCTGGTGCAGGTCGCACGACGGCTTACATGGCTATGTACGATATGATGAAGAACCCGGATGTCTCGCTTGGCGATATCCTCTCGCGTCAGTATCTGCTCGGCGGCAACTACGTTGCTTATGAAATCGCAGAACCGAAGCCGGATCAGTGGAAGGCTGACTACTATCACCAGAAAGCCCATATGGTAGAGAAGTTCTATCAGTATGTCCAGGAGAATCACGCCAATGGGTTCAAGACGAGCTGGAGTCAGTGGCTCGCCGCGCATCAGGATGTCTGATGCTGATGAAGCATATCCTCAAAAACCAACTTTGATTCAGCGGACAGGCCTCTTAGGCCTGTTTGCTGTATATCGCACAATAGAAGGAGGTTTATTATGGCAATCTGGGACAAATCAATCGATCGCAGGGATTTCCTGAAAACGGCTGCAGGCGCTGCTGCTGCATTTGCAGCAGCTTCTATCCTACCCAAGTAGGGATTTGCCGCACCGCGCAACATCGAGACGACGGCCATCAAATTCTCGGAGATGGAGAAATTGTCACCGACTGAGATGGCTAAGCGCTCGCCATTGCGCGAGTATGGCTATAACTGGCTCATGGACAAGGCGAATGGCCTTCAGGATGAGACGGTCAAGAAGGTTGTTTTAGAGGGCTTGAAATCTCCAAAGCCGCTGATCTTGAAGAAATACCCGGATAAGGCGAGCAAGGAAGCCTGCCGCAAGGCACTGCTGGCCGCTGGATATATCAAAGAAGAGAACACGATCGACCAGATTTTCCCCGAAGTCAAGAATAAATTGAATTTCTGGGATGCTGCCGGTGCAGGCTGGGGCGGTCATCACGCGTATCCATGCGGCCTGATCACGCATGTGGCAACGGATCTCCAGACAGGACTGAGCCTGATCGAGAATTACGAGCAATTCTTCGGCTATTCCATGAATCGTGAATTGTTGACGGAAGCGGTGCTGCTGCACGACCTGACTAAACCATGGATCCTGCAGTGGACTTCGGATCACAAGTGCCTGCCGGAGATCAAGATTGCCGGCACGGGCTGCCATCACATCCAGCAGGTCGCAGACTGCATGTACCGCGGCTTGCGTCCGGATGTTGTAGTTGCTGTGGCGGTATCCCATGATCATGCGGGCTGGCCGAGTGAAGAAAAGAAACCGGTCGGCTATATCAAGGCAGCAGCCATCATTGCTGGCAAAGATCCGATCAAAGAAGGCTATCTGGCACCGGACGGTGAGACGCTGCCACTGCCGAGACGTCCGGAATCCTTCTTGGTGCACCTCGGCGATCATGACTTCGTCCTGACCTCGGGCATTTCGTCCTGGACGCAGGAGTACTTGAAGAAAGTCGCTCTGTCGGACTATGGCCTGACAAAGGCGGACCCTGACAGCAGCAAGTTCTACAACCTGCGCAATTACGTCTACTCGCAGGCATCGGATATGCATCTCTATCAGATCCTCGTGGATCAGGGCTATGACGCATTCCGCCAGGCTGTTCTGGATATCGTTATCCCCGGCTGATCAGAAGTTTCCCCCTCTCAAAGATTGTAAATATGTTTCTCCCAACCTCCTGAACGGAAAATTCCCCCTCCATGTTCAGGAGGTTTTTTTAATGGCATATCTCTCAGCAGTATCTAATTTGACGAAAAAATTTATATCTGCTATAATAATCTTGTCCGAAGGGAAATCGAAGGAAGAGAATGAGGAAACATGGACACTCATGAGGAATCCTCCGATAGAACTAGGACGTAACGTTTCATTCTATTTTTTGAAGGAGGAGTTCTTTATGAAAAAGACTCTCGTATCCGCTCTGACGACGGCTCTCGTTGTTGGCGCTGCTAGCACGACGTTTGCTGCTGCAAACCCGTTCTCCGATGTACCGGCTGACCATTGGGCTTACGACGCTGTATCCCAGCTCGCAGCTGATGGCGTCATCGAAGGTTATGGCGACACGACGTTCCGTGGCAACCAGAACATCACGCGTTATGAGATGGCTCAGATGATCGCAAAGGCTATGGCAAAGACGGATGTCTCCGCTGCTGATAAGGCCCTCATCGACAAACTCGCTGCTGAGTTCTCCGATGAGCTCAACAACCTCGGCGTCCGCGTAAGCAACCTCGAGCGCAACGCTGACATGGTTAAGTGGAACGGCAAGGCTGAGTACACGTACTACAGCCATCGCGACAAGGATGCAAACACGAAGACGAACGATGATCAGCTCCTGTTCCGCCTCGAGCCGAGCGCTGAAGTCAACAGCCATTGGCATGTAAATGCACGTCTTGATGCTTCCACGGACCTCGCAAAGGACAGCGACGATGTCGACAGTAAGCATGGTAAGGACAGCTATCAGGATACAGATGTTACGCTCAAACGCGTTTGGGCTCAGGGCAACTACGACAACTTCCAGGTCAAACTTGGTAAGTTCGCTCAGATCGATGATGATAGCATCTTTGATACGTCGTTCTCCGGTGCTGAAGTCAAGTTCGGCAACAAGGTAACGTTTACGGCTGGTGCTGGCCGCCAGAACATGGACAACGACAGTGACTTCACGCAGAAGTTCAAAGTTGGCGAGAAGACGGCTAACTACCAGTACGCTGGCCTCGGCTATGGCGATGGCAAGTTCGTCGGCGGTGTTGACTACCATCATCTGAATTCTGATACCTTTAACTATGCTGTTAAAGGCAACAACAAGGCAAATGTCGAGGACAACGCTAACATCTGGCTCGCAAAGGCTGCTTATCGCTTCGATAAGACGAATGCCCTGAACGGCTTCTATGCCAACAACACGTCGGCTGATGACTTCGACAAGGCTTGGAGCGCTCAGTACAGCTACAAGGGGGCTGAGGCTGAGAACAAGGGCACTTGGGGTGCTTGGGCAGCTTACCGCTACCTCGGCCAGAACACGGATCTGTTCTCCACGTTCGATGTAATCCTCGCTGGTCAGAAGGGCTGGGAAGTCGGCACGAACTACGCTCCGTTCAAGAACGTTGTTGCAACGCTGCGCTATGGCAACGGCAAGGATCTCTCCTCTGATAACAAGATCGAGAACCTCTTCGGTCGTGTTGAGGTGTTCTTCTAATCCTTCGATTAGCAGACCTTACTCGCATACAAAAGACCTCCGCTTCGGCGGAGGCCTTTTTTGTTGCCGACATCCATGCTTGACTTTTCGATGGCGTGTAGTAAACTGAAAAGAGAATTTGACTCGGTACGAGAAAAGGGGATATTTCATGCCAAACCGTGCAGCCTGGGCGGAGATCGATCTTCGCGCCCTGAGACATAATTACGAAGAAATCAAGAAGAACATTCGCGGCGGGGCGAAGCTCTGTGCGGTCGTCAAGGCGGACGCCTACGGCCACGGCGCTCTGGCTGTCGCGCGCGTCGCGGTGGAGGCGGGGGCCTCGTATCTCGCGGTGGCGACGCTCGGCGAGGCCATCGAGCTGCGCGAGGCGGGCTTCACGACGCCGATCCTGCTCCTCGGTCTTGTGCTGCCGGACGAGGCGCGCGACATCGTCGACTACGATGTCACGCAGGTCGTCTGTGAGCTGCCGCTCGCGGAGGCCATCTCGCGCGAGGCCGTGCGCCAGCACAAGGTGGCAAAGGTACACCTCAAGGTCGAGACGGGCATGGGCCGCATCGGCATCCGCCCCGAGGAGATCGGCGCCCTGGCCGCAGCGGTCAAGCAGCTGCCGAACATCGAGATCGAGGGCATGTTCTCCCACTTTGCGATGGCGGACAGCAAGGACAAGACGTACACGAAGGGCCAGCTCGTGAAGTTTGAGCAGGCCTTGAAGGCGGTCGAGGCGGCTGGCGTGACGCTCAAGATCCGCCACATCGCGGAGTCAGCGGCCATCCTCGAGATACCGGAAGCACACTACGACATGGTGCGCGCCGGCGTCATCCAGTACGGCATGTGGCCGTCGGACGAGGTCACGCATCCGATTGACATCCGCCCGGTCATGAAGGTCTGCGCCAAGGTCGTCTTCATGAAGACCCTGCACCCGGGCGAGAGCATCGGCTACGGCCGCCAGTTCATCGCCGCGCGCGAGAGCCGCATCGCGACGCTGCCCATCGGCTATGCCGACGGCTACATCCGCGCCTACGGCAACGGCGGCTACGTCTCGTTCGGCGGCCGCAAGGCGCCGATCGCAGGCCGCGTCTGCATGGACCAGGTCATGGTCGATGTCACGGATCTGCCGGATGTCAAGGAGGGCGACACGGCCGTCCTGTTCGGCGATGAGACGGTCACGGCCGATACGGCGGCCAAGTGGCTCAATACCATCAACTACGAGGTCACCTGTCTGATCTCGCCGCGCGTGCCGCGCGTCTATAAAGGCTGATTGCTGATTGACTGCATGCAAAAAGAGCATCCCACTGCGGGGATGCTCTTTTTATGTCATGTATGCAGCCGATGGCTTACTCGACCTGGCCCTTCCAGTAGGCGAGGTCGGCGTCATTGAGCGGCAGGTCAATCGTCTGGCCGTCCTTGTAGCTGTAGCGGAAGCGGACGGTTGTGGCCTTCTTGATGTCGTCGAGCGTGGCGGCCGGCAGGAAGACGGAAATCTCGTTCTCTTTCTGGAAGGAGCCAGCGTCCTTCTGCTTGACGGAGGCGATCAGCGGCCACTCCTTGGAGTCGGTCACGAGCGTGACCTTGGAGTCGGCCTTGGCACCGTCGTAGCGCGTATCCCAGACGGTGAAGTGGGCGCTCGTCGCCGAGCCGTCCGAGCCGCGCAGGCCCGTGAACTCGATGCGCGCATAGGCCGAGAGACTGTCGGCCGTGCGCGTGTCGTGCGCGTGGAAGTAGAGCAGCGTGCCGAGGAAGGCCGCGACGATGATGAGCAGGATGGCGATGGCTTTTTTCATGGATAAATCTCCTTTTGTTCTTGGGTTTACACTGCAAAAAAGCGATGGGCTCGGCCATCGCTTCTATTTCTTCGGATCTACCTGTGCGAGCTGGAAGTCAGCAATCTTATCGTATCATCCTGTTTCGTCCTTGTCAATGCGTCTTTTTTAGAAGCAAAAGAGAAATTCTTCACCAAATTACCGTAAGTTATCGTAAATAACATGAAATTTTGCAAATTGGTGCTGCGCCTGCCGCAAATGGTCACATTTCTGGCTTTTTCGACCATTTCACCCATTGTAAAAGCACGCGAATTATTATATAGTATATCAATAGAAAAGAGGGCGTTCATGGTGCGGCGGCTGCATTTCCCGCTGCTTTTCAGCCAGTTCTGCCATAATCTTTTCAGAAGGTATGATATCATTCTTTTATCGGTTGGAAGGGGATTTCAATAAAATGTTTGGTATGTCAATGGATATCGGCATCGACCTTGGCACAGCCAACGTGCTGGTCTATGTGAAGGGCAAGGGCATCGTGCTGCGCGAGCCGTCTGTCGTCGCGGTGGACAAGGACACGAACCGCGTGCTGGCCATCGGCGAGGAGGCGCGCCGCATGATCGGCCGCACGCCGGGCAACATCGTCGCCATCCGCCCGCTGCGCGAGGGCGTCATCGCGGACTACGACATCACGGAGAGCATGCTGCGCCACTTCATCGAGAAGGTTGTCGGCCGCAGTTTCGTCTTCCGCCCGCGCATCATGATCTGCATCCCGTCGGGCTGCACGATGGTCGAGCAGCGCGCGGTGCAGGAAGCTGCTGAGCAGGCCGGCGCGCGCCACACGCAGCTCATCGAGGAGCCGCTCGCGGCAGCGCTCGGCGCCGGTCTCGACATCGTGGAGCCGTGCGGCTCGATGATCGTCGACATCGGCGGCGGCACGACGGACATCGCGGTCATCAGCCTCGGCGGCATCGTCAACAGCGAGTCGCTGCGCATCGCCGGCGACAAGTTCGACTCGGACATCATCGCCTATGTCAAGCGCGCGTTCAACCTCATGATCGGCGAGCGCACGGCGGAGGACATCAAGTTCAAGGTCGGCGCTGCGTATCCTGAGGCGCGCGATGAGACGCTCGACATCCGCGGCCGCGATCTCCTGACGGGCCTGCCGAAGACGGTGCAGATCACGACGAAGCAGGTGGCAGAGGCCATCGGCGCTTCTGTCTCGCGCATCGTCGAGTGCGTCAAGAAGGTCCTCGAGGAGACGCCGCCGGAGCTCTCGGCGGACATCATGGACCGCGGCATCATCCTGACGGGCGGCGGCGCGCTGCTCTTCGGCCTCGACGAGCTCATCCGCCGCGAGACGGATATCCCGACGGCACTTGCGGATGACCCGCTCTCCTGCGTCGCACTCGGCTGCGGCAAGGCGCTCGACACGTTCTCGAAGTTCGACGGCAAGGCCATGAACCTCAAGATCGGGAAATAAAGGCTGTGCTTTCCTTCCCCGCATCTGCGCATCTGCGCCGTGCGAGGAAGGTTTTTTATATGGGAAGGGGTACTATGATGAACAGGATTCTTCGGCGCGCGGCTGTGTTTGCGGCTGCGGCGCTGTTTCTGGGGCAGAGCTTCGCGATGGCGGCGGGGCTGACCTCGATGCGCTTCCACAGCGGCAGCGAGCACGACCGCGTGGTCTACGAATTCACGGATTTGCCGGCCTACACGACTGCCGTCTCGGCTGACGGCCGCACGCTGACGCTTGACCTCGCCGACACTTCGTACAAGGGCTTTGCGGCCGTGCCGGCCAAGGGCAGCCGCATCGAGTCGATTGCCTACAATAAAAAGGGCAAGCACCTCATCGTGACGATGAAGCTCAAGGCGGGACTCACGTATCAGGTCCGCACGCTCAAGAACCCGACGCGGCTCTTTGTCGATGTCGTGCCGGATACAGCGGTGAGCATGCCTTCGAGCAAGCCTGCTTCGAGTAAGACGACCACCAGCAAGCCATCTTTGGGCAAGCCTGCTTCGGGCAATGCCTCTGGCATGCCGGGGGGCATCGACGGCGACTACGTACAGGAGATCGCGCCGGGCCTTACAGAACACACGTATGTCTATTGGGACGATTACGGCAAGATCTCGGCCTGGCTCTTAGAGGCGGACCCCGCGCGCTACCGCCTCGTGCCGGCTCTGGCCAAGGGCAGGATCCCGGGGCGTGAAGCGGTCAGCGGCATCGTCGCGAGAGCTGGCGGCATCGCGGGCATCAATGCCTCGTACTTCGCACCGGCAGGCGACATCCTCGGCGTCACGCAGATGAACGGCCAGACGGTCGGCACGACGTACTACACGCGTTCGGCCTTCGGCCTGCGAAAAGACGGCACGCCCGTCTTCGGCAAGATCTCGTATGACGGCATGGTCACGATGGGCGGCGTCAGCGTCAGCGTGGCCGGTGTTGACTGCGAGCGCGGCGCGGACAGTCTCGTCATCTACAATCGCGCTTATGGCGCTTCGACGGGCACGAATGAGTACGGCCGCGAGTACGTCGTGCGCGGCGGTCGCGTCACAGACATCCGCCAGAACGATTCGCCGATTCCCGCGGACGGCGTCGTCCTCTCGGTGCACGGCACGGTGGCTGATGAGCTCGCCGGCGTGCAGGTCGGCGACCCCGTATCCATCGAGGAGAATCTCGGCGGCGGCTGGCAGGGGATGGACTTCATCATCGGCTGTGGCCCGCGCCTCGTCGCGAACGGCCGCGTCAATGTGACGGTCGATGAGGAGGACTTCCCGGCTGACATCCGCATCGGCCGCGCGCCGCGCAGCGCTGTCGGCATCACGAAGGACGGCCGCTATCTCTTGGCTGTCGTCGACGGCCGCCAGTCGCACAGCGTCGGCCTGACGCTGACGGACTGGGCGCGGCTGCTCGTGAAGTTCGGCGCGCAGGATGCGCTGAACCTCGACGGCGGCGGCTCGTCCGACCTCGTCGTGAACGGCGAGGTCCAGAACTCTCCGTCGGACGGCCAGGAGCGCCTCGTCGGCGACGCCCTGGTCCTCGTCGCGAAGTGAGACATTGGCAGCAGCTCACATTTCGCAATCGGGAATGCACAGGGCTGGACGAGTATGCTATAATGGAAACTAACAGTATTTTTCCCATTTTATTTGATTCTTGATTTTGCGTTTACGAGGTGAGTACGTTTGCATAGATTCATGAAGAAGGTCATCGCGACGGGCATCGCTGCGATGTGCTTCGCAACGGCTGCTGTGCCAGCCCACGCGATGGACCCGATCTTGCCGTTCCGGGATGTCAAGGGGGGCATGACGGGCACGGCCTATACCGTAGTGGACAGCTCGGGCGAGATCCGCAGCTTCGATGTGGACATCGTGGGCAATATGGACAATGGCAAGGGGTCGTCCCGCATGATCATGGCACGCGCACGCGGCCCCGTGATTGAGCAGGCGGGCGGCATCCTGCAGGGCATGAGCGGCAGCCCCGTCTACGTCAACGGCCGCCTCGTCGGCGCCGTGGCGGCCGGCATCAAGGAGATGACGCCATACACGTTCTTCATCACGCCGATCGAGGACATGATGAAGCTCTGGACGATGCCGGACACGAAGAACAAGACGCGCCTCAAGACGGTCAACATGCACAAGGTCGTCGAGGAGCGCAAGAAGCAGGCGGCTAAGGAGAAGGAAGAGGAGAACAAGAAGGCCGAGACAAGCGGCAATGCCATCCTCAACCGCATCATGGACGTCATCCACGAGGCTGAGGACACGTCCAAGGAGACGAAGGCCAAGCAGGAAGCGGCCGAGAAGGAAACGGCTGAGAAAGAAAAGGCCGAGGCTGAGAAAGCCAAGTCTGCTGCTGCCAAGGCGGCGGATAAAGCGGCCGCCGAGGATGCGGCCAAAGCCAAGGAGGCAGCGGATACGCCTGCCGAGGATGCCGCGACTGCTGAAGATAAGGCAGCAGTTGACGAGGCTGCCAAAGCGGCTACTCCGGTCAAGGACGCCGCGGCCGCGAAAACGGCTGCGGCAGCTGAGGATAAGGCTCAGGCGGAGGCTGAGGGCGAGAAAGCCCTGACGAAGCAGCCCAAGGCCGTCATGTACCTCTCGGGCTTCAGCCAGCCGGGCATCGACTTCCTGCAGAAGAATGTGCCGGTCGGTCGTGATGTGACCTTCATGCCGATGGGCGTCCGCACGGAAGGCGAGGGCAATACGCTCTACAACGCGAGCCTCAAGCCGGGCAGTGCCGTCGGCGTCGCCATCGTCTACGGCGATTTCGCCGTCGGTGCGACGGGCACGGTCACGGCTGTGGACGGCAAGAAGATCCTCGGCTTCGGCCATCCGTTCCTGCATCGCGGCAACGTCAACTACTTCATGACGGACGCGACGGTCGTCGGCACGATCAGCGGCCAGAGCAATGGCATGAAGATCGCAAATATCGGCAACATCATCGGCCGCATCAGCCAGGACCGCGAGACGGGCATCGCGGGCACGATCGGCGACTTCCCGACAGTCGTGCCGGTCAAGGTCCGCATCAAGGATACGACGCTCGGCCGCACGGATGATTACGGTGCGCGCATCGCCTACGACGAGGACTTCTTGCCGGAGCTCTCGGGCGGCATCGCCTATGCGGCAATGACGAAGACGTCGGACACGCTGGCCGGCAGCACGGCCAATGTCCACTTCACCATCCGCACGAATGCGGCAGAAGGCGGCAAGTTCGAGCGCAGCAACATGTTCTACAACACGGCCGACGTCGGCCAGATCGCGGTCGGCGAGCTCATGCAGGCCATGAGCATCGTCTGCTCGAATACGGAACAGGAGTCGGACATCGTCGATGTCCAGGTCGATGTGCAGATGGAGAATGGCCGCAAGACGGCGACGCTCCTCTCGGCTGTGCCCGACAAGGCGACGGTCAAGCCGGGCGATCTCGTTAAATTCACGACGACGATCAAGCCGTACCGCCGCGACAAGGAGACGCTGCTCATCCCGTACCGCGTGCCCGTGACGGCACCTGAGGGGCCGCTGACGCTCGACATCCGCGGCGGCGGTGTCGCGCCGATCGCGCAGCTCAAGCTCCTGCAGCAGACGGGCCTCGACCTCATCGCGCAGGAAGACAAGACTGCGACGACGAAGGACAAGCTCCAGGGCCTCAAGCGCACGGGCCGCAATAACGAGATCATCATCGCGCCTGGCGCACAGGCCCAGGTGATGACGCCAGCGCAGCAGCGCAAGGCCGCGCGCGAGGCGGCCAAGGCGGCCCGCGAGGCCGCGCAGCAGCGCAAGTTCTCGTTCTCGCTGAACAAGCCGAAGAACGAGAATGCAGGTGAGACGAAATTCACGACGAACTATATCATCGACAATGTCATCCATAGCACCCTGCAGGTCGAGAGAAAGTGACCGCCCCCTATTGTCAGCAGGTGAATATGATGATACACTGGAAAATGATGCTTTAAGCACAGCGGGCGAAGTGGCTGTGCTGCTATAGGAGGAAAAAGGACTTAAATGGAAAAGTTGGTTATACATGGCGGACGCCGGCTGGAGGGCCGCGTCAAGATCAGCGGGGCGAAGAATGCGGTACTGCCGATTATCGCGGCAACTCTTCTTGGACAGGATTCGCCGAGCCTTCTCGACGAAGTGCCGGCGCTTGAAGATGTGCATACGATCACGGAGGTACTGCAGAAACTCGGCGTCAAGGCAGAGTTCCGCAAGGAGACGCATCAGCTGTTTGTCGACAGCACGGTCATCGGCAGCTGCGAGGCGCCGTACGATCTCGTGCGCAAGATGCGCGCCTCCTTCCTGATCATGGGACCGCTGCTCGCTCGCTGCGGACAGGCCAAGATTTCCCTGCCGGGCGGCTGTGCCATCGGCACGCGTCCCATCGACCTCCACCTCAAGGGCTTCGAGGCTCTCGGCGCAGAGATCCGCGTCGGCCACGGCTTCATCGAGGCAGCTGCTCCGGAAGGCCTCAAGGGCGCGAAGATCTACCTCGACTTCCCGAGCGTCGGCGCGACGGAGAATATCATCATGGCGGCTTCCATGGCCGAGGGGCAGACGGTTCTCGAGAATCCGGCCCAGGAGCCGGAGATCGTGGACCTCGCAAATTACCTCAACGTCATGGGCGCGAAGATCCGCGGCGCCGGCACGAATGTCATCAAGATCGACGGCGTGCCGAAGCTCACGGGCCGCGACTACACGATCATCCCGGACCGCATCGAGGCGGGTACCTACATGGTGGCTGCTGCGATGACGCGCGGCGATGTCTACATCGAGAACGCGATCAGCGAGCACCTCAAGCCGGTCATTGCCAAGCTCAAGGAAGCCGGCGTGACGATCGAGGAGGATGTCAACGGCATCCGCGTGACGTGCGACCGCCGCACGAAGTCGGTCGACATCAAGACGATGCCGTATCCGGGCTTCCCGACGGACATGCAGGCCCAGTTCATGGCGATGATGGCCATCTCGGAGGGCACGGGCGTCGTCACGGAGACGGTCTTCGAGAATCGCTTCATGCACGTCGATGAGCTCAAGCGCATGGGCGCGAAGATCAAGATCGACGGCCGCACCTCGATCGTCGAGGGCGTGGAGAAGCTCTACGGCTGCCAGGTCAAGGCAACGGACCTGCGCGCCGGCGCAGCGATGGTCCTCGCGGGCCTCGTCGCGGAGGGTGAGACGCAGGTCGGCTACATTCACCACATCGACCGCGGCTACGACAATCTCGTCGAGAAGCTCGTCGGCCTCGGCGCGGACATCTGCCGCGTCGACCAGTAATCAAACAAGCAAGAGGCTGTTGACAAACGACAGCCCTTTTCTTTTATCTTGGATTCATAGGAGATTTATCATGAGCATCATCGAAACGCCGCTGCAGCTGCAGCACCTTGCCCTGAAGAACCGGATCATCCGCTCGGCCGTGCACAGTTTCCTCGCAGGGGAAGACGGCTACATGACGGCGGCCGAATACAATATGTATGAGGTACTGGCGAAGAACGGCATCGGCACGATCATCACGGGCCACTGCTGCGTAGACCCGCTGGGCCGCGCCAATCCGGAACAGGTCAACATCTACGAGGACTGCTTTACGGACCAGTTCCGCAAGGCTGTCGCGATTGCCCATGCGCACGATGTGCGCTTCATCCCGCAGATCAACCACGCTGGCCCGCGTGCCATCGACAACGAGGACCTCGTCGACGTCGTCGCGCGCCCGCTCAAGAAGGGCCGCCATGCGCGCGCGCTGACGGTGGAGGAGATCCACCACATCGAGCAGTGCTTCATTGAAGCGGCAAAGCGCCTGCAGCAATCTGGCTGCGACGGCGTCCAGCTCCATGCGGCCCACTCGTACCTGCTCTCGCGCTTCCTCGACCCGACGTTCAACCAGCGCGAGGACGCATACGGCGGCACCATCGAGAACCGCTTCCGCATGACGGAGGAGATCATCCGCGGCATCCAAGAGGCCTGTGGTGAGGACTTCCCGGTGTTGCTCAAGGTCAATGTCGACACGAAGGCGGAGGATGCCGAGGGCTATCACCGCGACATGGTCTGGCTGCTGCAGCGCGCGAAGGCACTCGGCGTCGAGCTCGTCGAGTTCTCGGGCGTTGACTTCATCAATCAGCCGAAGACGGCGACGCTCTACTACCTGCCGCAGATCAAGCGCCTGCACGAAGAGGTGCCCGACATGCCGCTGAGCCTTGTCGGCGGCGTGCGCTCGCTCGCGGACATGGAGACGGTCATCGAGGCGGGCATCGCGTGCGTCTCGCTCGGCCGCGCTTTGATTGCCGAGCCGGATTTCGTCACGAAGGAGCTTTCTGGCGGCGAGAAGTCCATCTGCCTCTCGTGCAGCCGTTGCTTCGTGCTGCCGCACATGCACCCCGGCATCCGCTGCGTCTGGGTTTGGAAGAAGGAACGCGCAAAAATGAAAACACTCTGAAAATTATTTCTTTCCTTTACAAGTTGACAACTATATAATCGAGTGCTAAGATACAAATTATCCATTAAGTGTCTATCGCAACGATGCGAATGACCTTGTCGACAGCGTGTATCTTGCTTGAAGACAAACGGGCCCCGTTCGCGAACATTGCGAACGGGATTTATTGTATGTTTCATTTGGGTAGGAAAGAGGGATTCATATGACAGGATTAATGCTTGTCGGTATCGCACTCGTCTGGTTCGCGTGTGCGTACTTATTCTATGGGCGCTGGCTCGCGAAGACTTGGGGCATCGACCCGAAGGCTCCGACGCCGGCTGTCCGCAAGAACGATGGCCAGGATTACTCCCCGGCCTCGCGCTTCACGGTCTTTGCACATCAGTTCTCGTCCATCACGGGCGCAGGCCCTGTGACCGGCCCAATCATCGCAGCGATGTTCGGCTGGCTGCCGGCCTTCCTCTGGATCCTGATCGGCGGCGCGTTCTTCGGCGCAGTCCAGGATTTCACGGCGCTCTACGCATCGGTCAAGAATGAAGGAAAGTCGATGGGCCTGCTGATTGAGCAGTACGTCGGCCGCACGGGACGCCGCCTGTTCCTGCTGTTCAGCTGGCTCTTCACGCTGCTCGTCATCGCAGCCTTTGCCGATATCATCGCGAAGACGTTCAACGGCTTCGGCGCCAACGGCACGCTCAACACGCCGGGCGCACAGGCCGCTACGATTTCCATGCTCTACATCGTTGTCGCCATGGGCTTCGGCATCTTCATCAGCAAGGTCAAGCCGTCCGGCGTCCTGAAGTTCATCGTTGCCGTCGTGCTCGTCATCGCGATGTTCGCGGTCGGCATGCAGTTCCCGCTTTATTTCGATGTGCCGACTTGGCGCTACATCGTCTTCGGCTACTGCTTCATCGCGGCCGTCCTGCCGATGTGGCTGCTCATGGAGCCGCGCGATTACCTGAGCTCCTTCCTGCTTCTCGGCATGGTCGCCGGCGGCGTCATCGGTGTCATCGCCGCCAACCCGTCGGTCAATATGCCGGCTTTTGTCGGTTTTGAAGTCAGCGGCAAGCCGCTGTTCCCGATCCTCTTCATCACGATCGCCTGCGGCGCGGTCTCCGGTTTCCACAGCCTCGTATCTTCCGGCACGTCTTCGAAGGCCATCGCCAATGAGAAGGATATGCTGCCAGTAGGCTATGGCGCGATGCTCTGCGAGTGCATGCTCGGCGTCGTCGCTCTGGCCATCGCCTGCGCCGCTGCATCGAACGGCGTCATGGCACAGGGCACGCCGTTCCAGATCTTCGCAGCTGGCATCAGCACGTTCTTCACGAACATCTTCGGCCTGCCGGCCGGCTTCTCTGCCTGCTTCATCACGATGTGCGTATCGGCACTCGGCATGACGACGATTGACTCCGTCGCCCGCATCGGCCGCATGTCCTTCCAGGAGATGATCAAGCCGAGCGATGGCGTCGAGGCAAGCGGTGCGCAGAAGTTCTTCATGGACAAGTACGTCTCCACGATCCTCACGCTCATCTTCGCCTATGGCCTCTGCCTCGCTGGCTACATGAATATCTGGCCGCTGTTCGGCGCAGCCAACCAGCTGCTCTCCGCACTCGTCCTGATCTCGCTCGCCGTCTTCCTCAAGATGACGAACCGCAAGGGCTGGATGCTCTACGTGCCGATGGTCTTCATGTTCATCGTCACGATGACGGCGCTCGTCATGAGCGTTTACGGCGGCATCATGAAGCTCATGGCCGGCAAGTTCCTCATCGGCGTTGACGGCCTGCAGCTCGTGCTCGCCATCGCCCTGATGACGCTCGCGTGCCTCGTCGTCAAGCACTGCGGCAAGGAGCTCCTCGACAAAGGTCAGGCTGCTCTTGGCAAATGATCGCGTTCGTTTGAACTGACTGTAATTCGATAACCCTGAGTCATAGAAAGCCCCGGCCCCGGATGATTTTCATCCAGGGCCGGGGCTTTTAGCATGTGCGCTTCTTATCTGTTGGCAAGCTTGTAGATGGCGAGGACATCCTTGCGATTGAGCGGGTGGAAGGTGCCGAGCTTCTTCGTGTCACCGGCCGTGGCGAGGTCGGCGAGGCTGTAGAGCTCGCTGTCGTTGAGCTTGGTGCCGAGGAGTTCCGGCAGGCTCACGGGCATGCCGAGGCTCTTGAAGTAGGCGACCATCTTCTCGATGCCCTGGCGGGCGCGCTCTTCCTCTGTGCCCGCGCTTGCCTCGATGCCGAAGATGCGCTCGGCGAACTGCGCAAAGCGGGCCGTGTCATCCTGGTAGACGTACTGGGCCCAGGAGCCCCAGAGCGATGTCAGCGAGGCGCCGTGCGTCGCGTCGAAGCGAGCGCTGAGCTCGTGGCCGAGTTTGTGGACGGAGAAGTCCTTGCCGCGGCTGAGTCCCGTGAAGTCGGAGTGGGAGACGCTGCCGCACCACATGATCTCGCTCATGGCATCGTAGTCCTCGCGGTCCTTGACGGCTGCCCTTGAGGCGTCCATGACGGTCTTGATGAGGTCTTCCGCCACGCGGTCGGTGAAGACGTTGGCCTCCTTGACCTTGGTGAAGTAGCGCTCGAGCGTGTGCATGATGATGTCGGAGACGCCGCAGACGAGCTGCTTCTCGGGGACGGTGAAGGTCAGTTCCGGGTTCATGAAGGCGAGGACCGGGCGGTTGAGCGGCGTGTTCAGGCCGACCTTGCGCATCGTGTCCTCGTTCGTCAGCACGGCGGAGTCGCTCGTCTCACTGCCAGCCGCTGCGAGCGTCAGCACAGAGCCGACGGGCGTCGTCTTCTCGAGCTTGGCGCGGCCACTCCAGAAATCCCAGATATCCGTGCCCGGGTTGGCCACGCCGTGGGCGATGGCCTTGGCCGAGTCGATGACGCTGCCGCCGCCGACAGCGAGGATGAAGTTCGCCCTGAAGGCGAGCGCCTCGCGGATGCCCTCGCGCACGAGCGCGACGCGCGGATTCGGCTGGACGCCGCCGAGGACCTGGAAGGCCAGGCCGCCTGACGTCAGTTGGCACTCGATGCGCGAGAGCAGGCCGCTCCTGACGACGCTGCCGCCTCCGTAGACAATGTAGACGCGGCTTGCGCCGTACGCGCGCAGCTTCTCGGCCACGCGGTCCTCGGCATGGCGGCCGAAGATGATCTCGGTCGGCATCTTGAATTCAAAACTCTGCATAAGAAAACCCCCTGTATATGTCTTGCATGGATTGTGCTCATGTGTACCTCTATTATTGGCGACGGGCAGGGGAAAATCCTGCCGCCCGCCGAAAAGAAGGGGAAATGTCTCCTGGCGGCGAACTATCCAATAGAGGATGTGATAGGAGAGGAAGTTGTACTCGGTTCTATGCACATTTGTCTTGTATACAACCATAAATTTACAATAGAGCTGGATTTTTAGGCAATTATCTGCTATGATGTAAAAGTATATGGCGAAAGAAACATAGTTACTATGCATTATTCACATATGAAGCTGTGATATCTTCAGGAGGGAATACCATGAAGTCAGAGATCACCATCAAGACGGTGCGCTGCAAGGGCTGCGGCATCTGTGCGGCGTTCTGCCCCAAGTCCGTGCTGGCGGTCAGCGAGCTCGGCAAGATACAGGTCGTCAACAAGGAGGCGTGCATCGGCTGCGGCCAGTGTGAGCTGCGCTGCCCCGATTATGCGATTTTTGTGGATAGAGTCAAGGAGGCAGCACAATGAGCAAAGCGAGATTGATGCAGGGCAATGAGGCCTGCGCAGAAGGTGCAATCGCAGCTGGCGTCAACTTCTTCGCCGGCTATCCGATCACGCCGTCCACGGAAATCGCGGAGACGATGGCGCGCCTGTTGCCGAAGCACGGCGGCAAGTTCGTCCAGATGGAAGATGAGATCGCGAGCATGGGCGCCATCCTCGGCGCGTCGCTGGCGGGCAGCAAGGTCATGGATGCGACGAGCGGCCCGGGCTTTTCCCTCAAGCAGGAGCTCATCGGCTACGCGGCCTGCGCGGAGATCCCGTGCGTGCTCGTCGATGTGCAGCGCGTCGGCCCGTCGACGGGCCAGCCGACCTCGCCATCGCAGGGTGATGTCATGCAGGCGCGCTGGGGCACGCACGGCGACCATCCTATCATCGCTCTCGCGCCGTGGAGCGTGCGCGAGACGTACGATGCGACGGTCATGGCCGTCAATTACGCGGAGCGCTTCCGCACGCCTGTCATCCTGCTCATGGACGAGGTCATCGGCCATCTGCGCGAGAAGGTCGAGCTGCCGGAGCATGTAGAGGTCTATCCGCGCCGCAAGCCGAAGAAGTCGCGTGCGGAGGGCTATGAGCCGTTTGCGCCGGATGAGGACCTCGTGCCGAATGTCGCAGACTTCGGCCAGGGCTACCGCATCCACGTGACGGGCCTGATTCACGATGACACGGGCTTCCCGTCCGGCAGCCCGGAGGTCACGGAGGCGTCCATCCGCCGCCTGCACGAGAAGATCGCGCGCGCCGGTGAGGAGATCATCCACACGGAGTCGTACTTCATGGACGATGCCGAGTATGCCGTCGTCTCGTTCGGCGGCTCGGCGCGCACGGCCTATGAGGCGGTGCGCATGGAGCGCGAGAAGGGCCGCAAGGTCGGCATGCTGCGCCTCATGACCATCTGGCCGTTTGCCGACAAGGCCATTGAGGCGCTCTCGGCCAAGGTCAAGGGCATTCTTGTGGCAGAGCTCAACTACGGGCAGATTGTCCACGAGGTGCGCCGCGCTGCGCACAGTGACTGCAAGGTCACGCTCTGCGGCAAGTACGACATGAAATCATTTGAACCGGCGGACATCACCTCCGCCATCGAGAATATGATTGCAGGAGGTAATGTGTGATGGAACGGAGTTTTGAACAATATTTCCGCCAGAATCATCTGCCGCATCTCTGGTGTCCCGGCTGTGGCAACGGCATCGCGATGAAGTCCATCGTCCAGGCCGTCGAGAAGAAGGGCTGGTCGCAGGACAACACGGTCATCGTCTCGGGCATCGGCTGCTCGTCGCGCGCCTCGGGCTACATGGACTTTGACACATTGCACACGGCGCACGGCCGCGCCATCCCGTTCGCGACGGGCATCAAGCTCGCCAATCCGGACCTCAACGTCATCGTCATCACGGGCGACGGCGACTGCACGGCCATTGGCGGCAATCACTTCATCCACGGCTGCCGCCGCAATGTGGACCTCACGGTCATCATGTTCAACAACAACATCTACGGCATGACGGGCGGCCAGGCTTCGCCGACGACGCCTGTCGGCGCCAAGGCGACGACGGCTCCGTACGGCTCGGTCGACCGCACCTTCGATGCCTGCAAGCTTGCGGAGGCGGCCGGCGCGACGTATGTCGCGCGCTCGACGGCCTTCCACGTCCAGCACATGACGAACATGATTGCCGATGGCCTTGACAACAAGGGCTTCTCGTTCATTGAGGCGATGGTCCAGTGCCCGACGGCCTTTGGCCGCAAGAACCGCATGGGCAGCCCGGCTGACATGCTCAAGTGGATGCGCGACCACGCTGTCATGAAGGCGGCCTGGGACAAGCTGCCAGAGGAGAAGCGCGAGGACAAGTTCCCGACTGGCTGCCTCTACAGCTCGCAGGCCATCGACTACGATGCTGCATACGATCAGGTCATCGAACGCGCAGGGGGTGCTGACAAATGAGGAAACAGCTTAGATTATCCGGTTCGGGCGGACAGGGCGTCATCACGGCGGCCATCATCCTCGCGGCTGCGGCAGTCGACGAGGGCAAGGAAGCCGTCCAGTCGCAGTCATACGGCCCGGAGGCGCGCGGCGGCGCGTCGAAATCCGAGGTCATCATCGACGATGCGCCCATCTACCATCCGCACGTACTCGTGCCGGACCTCGTGCTGGCCATGACGCAGAAAGCGGCCGACAAGTACTGGAAGGACCTCAATCCCGCGGGCCTCCTGGTCCTCGATGAGCAGCTCGTCCCGAATGTGCCCGACTTCCCGCACGTCGTGCGCATCCCCATCACGAAGCTTGCCATCGAGAAAGTCGGCAAGCCGCTCTTTGCAAACATCGTCGCCCTCGGCGCCCTCGTGCGCCTCACGGGCATCGTCTCCTTCGACGCCATCAAGAAAGCCGTCGCCAACCGCGTCCCGCCGCACACCATCGACGCCAACATGAAAGCCCTCGAACTCGGCTGGGAAGCTGCAGCTGCCAAGGCTTGACCTTGATATCGCTTATCATAGAAAAAGGCCAGGACCTCTTTTGGGGTCCTGGCCTTTTTGCTGGTAAAAGTGCAGTCGTTCAGATGAACATATGGCGCATGCAGAGCACGAGGAAGCAGACGACGGCTAGGCCGAAGCTGAAGACCTCGACGCAGCGCACGGGGTAGGCGAAGTGGAGCGGGATGTCGATGACGCGCGGGATGTTGCTGGCGAGCAGGGAGATGGCGATGGAGACGTAGAGCAGGATGTTCGTCAGCGGTGCGACGTGCACTTCGGAAAAGGCGCGCAGCAGCAGGTAGAGGGAAAAGGCGATGAAGAAGTAAGCGATTTTATCTGCGTAGTGAAAGTTCATACGGGACACATCCTTCGGGATACGAGGTTGAGGCAGTGGGTAATATATGGCTGTGAATCGTCCATCACGATTTACGTCATGCGTAAATCACGTGTTATTTCTGCGCGGGCGGCGCAAAGTCCTGCTGCTTCTGCAAAATCGCAGAAGATCGTGCGCGCTCAGCAGCCACGCTGGCCGCGGTAGCGGTGCCAGATGGCAGAGCTCAGGCAGAGCAGCAGGAGGCCGGAGAAGGCGAAGACACAGTGGATGCCGAGGTATGTCGCAATGAGGCCGCCGAGCAGGGGGCCAGCCATGGAGCCTACCTGCTGTGCGGCAAACAGCATGCCGAAGATGCGCCCCTTGTAGGACGGCGGGGTGTTGCTGGCGAGCACGGCGTTGATGGACGGATGGATGCCGCAGAAGAAGAGGCCGCCGACGAACTGCATGACGGCGAACGGCAGGAGGGTATCGGGGATGCCCTGGATGATCATGGAGAGGCCGGCGCCCGCCATGCCGAGGCACATGGCGCGGAAGAAGCCACGCCGCTGTCCGAAGGTTCCCCAGAATGGCGCGGCCATGGCGCCCGCGATACCGCCGAGCGAGAAGACGAGGCCTGCGACGAAGACGATGTTCGGCATGGGGCCTGCGAGCTTGGCGACGTACGTCGTGAGGACCGGCTGCAGGATCAGGATGACCATCTGCACGAGCGTGCCGCAGAGCAGCATGTTGCGTAGCAGCGGCATGCGCCAGGGCGAGACATCCTCTTCGGGTGCCGTTTCCTGATCAGCTGCCTTCTTGGCAGTGGGCGGCTCCTTGATGATGAAGGTGAAGATCAGGAAGTTCATGAAGAGCGCGGCGGCGGCGAGGAAAAAGGAGTAGCGCATGCCGACAGCCTCGGCGAGGACGCCGCCGAGCAGCGGCCCGACGACGCCGCCTGCTGTCAGAGTGCCCTGCATGACGCCGAGGCAGAAGCCGAGCTTCTTCGGCGGCGCGTAGAGCGTCATGATGGCGAGATCCATCGGCCAGAGGCCTGAGGCGAATCCCTGGAAGAGGCGCATGAGCGTGAGCTGCCCCGGCGTCTCGACGATGCCGCCGAGGAAGTAACTGATGGAGAGCAGGAAGCTCGCGCGCATGGCCATAATGCGCTTGCCCTTCGTGTCAGCCATGCGCCCCCAGATCGGTGCCATGATGGCGGAGACGAGGAATGAGGCGGAGAAGACGATGCCGGACCAGATGTTGACATCGGCCTCCGAAACGCCGAGTTCCATCGTCAGGTACATTGGCAGGAACGGGATGAGCATGGTGTAACTTGAGGACATGAAGAGGATATTGCACGTGAGAATCGCAAGGACGAGCTTCCAGTTCAAGAAAAGACCTTCTTTCGTTTGTCAGGAAAATAACATCTTTCTATTCTATCATGGAGAAAGAAATAAGCAAAGACATTTTGCTGACTTGCATTTTTGGGCCGATGTGGGGATAATAAGACTAGATTACTTCCGTATATGAAGGAGGCGCTACTATGTCAGTAAAACTTTTTGTGACAGATCTTGATGGGACGCTGCTGCCGAGCGGCAAGGATGTTCCGCGTGAAAATATAGAAGCCGTGCAGAAGGCCGTGCGCGCCGGCGTCATCGTGACGATCGCGACGGGGCGCATGTACCGGGCGGCTCTGCCTGTGGCGGAGGCGCTCGGCGTCGATGTGCCGATCATCACCTACAACGGCGCGCTCATAAAGTCGGCGCAGGGCAAGGTCTACCACACGAGCTACCTGAAGCCGGAGGTCATCGGGAAGGTCGTGGACTTCTGCCAAGAGCAGGGCTGGTACCTGCAGTCGTACAGCCGCGATGATCTCTGGGTGCCGGTGCATGATGCCTATGCGCAGGGATATGAGAATGCGCAGAAGGTCACGGCCCATGTCGTCGGCTGGGATGGCCTGCGCGAACACACGCAGGAGGTCTGCAAGCTGCTGACCATTTCAGAGGACGGCCAGGAGACGGAGCGCCGTCTCGCCATCCTCAATGAGCGCTTTGGCGCGGATATCGTTGCGATGCAGTCGAACGCCCGCTACGGCGAGATCGTCAATCACGGCGTCTCGAAAGCAGAGGGCCTGCGCCGGCTTGCCGAGAGACTCGACATTGCTGTCGCGGATACGATGGCCATCGGCGATTCGTACAACGACTTGCCGATGCTCAAGGCTGCGGGGCACAGCGTGGCGATGGGCAATGCTGTGCCGGAGGTCAAGGCGGTCTGCGACTATGAGACGGGCCGTTGCGAAGAATTCGGCTTCGCCAAGGCCATCTATGATCTGGTACTCGGAGGTGGGACAGATGAGTGAAATGGTAAAAACGGAACAGGCAAAGGAAGAGGGGTTCCGCCTCGTCATCGTGACGGGCATGTCGGGCGGCGGCAAGACGCAGGCGAGCCGCTACCTCGAGGATCTCGGCTACTTCTGCGTGGACAACCTGCCGCCGGTATTCATCCCGAAGTTTGTCGAGCTCTGCAAGCACTCCGGCGGCCATGTCCGCAAGGTCGTGCTCGTCGTCGACACGCGCAGCCGCGAGTTCTTTGACACGTTTGTCCATACGCTCAACGACATGGACAAGGACGATGTGCCCTATGAGATGCTCTTTATGGATGCATCCGACCCGGCCATCATCCGCCGCTACAAGGAGACGCGCCGCCGCCATCCGATGGCGCCGACCTCGCGCATCTCCGAAGGCATCGCGAAGGAGCGCGAGCGCCTGGCACCCGTGCGCGCGAAGGCGACGTACATCATCGACACGTCGGAACTGCGCAAGGTCGACCTGCGCGACAAGATCCACCGGCTGTTCGGCACGTCGGGCGGCGAGCAGATGAGCATCAACGTGCTGTCGTTCGGCTTCAAGTTCGGCATGCCGCTCGATGCAGACATGGTGTTCGACGTGCGCTTCCTGCCGAACCCCTTCTACATCGAATCGATGCGCCACAAGAGCGGCGCTGTGCCGGAGGTCGCGGAGTACATCGCGAAGTGGCCGGTGACAAAGGAGTTCACGCGCCTGCTCGATGAGATGATCGATTTCCTCGTGCCGCAGTACATCAAAGAGGGCAAGAGCCAGTTCGTCATCGCAGTCGGCTGCACGGGCGGCATGCACCGCAGTGTCTACATCGCCAAGCACATCTTCGATCGCCTGACGGCGCAGGGTTACTCGACGCGCCTCGAGCACCGCGACCTCATGAAGAACGATGTGCGTGAGCATGTACGTGAGGAGTGTTGAGCATGCATCTTCTGAAATGGCTCTATCCGGGCATGAAATTCAAGCGATGGCTGCTGCTCTTCTCGGTCGGCGTCATGCTCGTCAGCCTCGGACTCGCCCTGGTCTTCAACTACAAGTACCTCGACTTGATCGAGGAGGCGATTTTCCGCGCGGTCTACCTCTGGAAGGGCAGCTACAACTACATGTTCACGACGCTCGTGGGCATCGCCGTCGTCGTCGTGGGCATCGGCCTCATGCTCATCGCGACGCGCTTCGTCATCCGCTCGGTCATCATGGTGCTGCTGCCGGATAATTCCGAGCGCCTCGTCGACATCATCTACGAGAAGCGCCGGCTCGGCAAGGGACCGAACATCGCCGTCATCGGCGGCGGCCACGGCCTCTCCGTGCTCCTGCGCGGCATCAAGGCGGCGACGTCGAATGTCTCGGCTGTCGTGACGGTCGCCGATGACGGTGGCTCGTCGGGCAGGCTGCGCGAAGACCTCGGCATAATCCCGCCGGGCGACCTGCGCAACTGTCTCGTCGCGCTGGCCGACACGGAGCCGCTGATGGAAAAGCTCTTCCAGTACCGCTTCAAGGGCAAGAGCGAGCTCGCCGGCCATTCTTTCGGCAATCTCTTCATCGCGGCGATGACAGAGGTCACGGGCGATGTCGAGACGGCCCTGCGCGAGTCGTCGAAGGTCCTGGCCGTCAAGGGCGAGGTCCTGCCAGCCTCAAAGGAGCATGTGCGCCTCGACGCCATCATGGACGACGGCTCTGTCGTCGAGGGCGAGTCGCACATCCCGGAGGTCCACAAGCACATCCGCCGCGTCAAGCTCTTCCCGCCGCATGTACAGCCAGTGCAGGCGGCACTCGATGCGCTGATGCATGCCGATGCCATCATCCTCGGCCCGGGCAGCCTCTATACGAGCATCATGCCAAATCTGCTCGTCGACGGCGTGGCGGAGACGCTGCGCAAGAGCAAGGCTGTCAAGATCTACATCTGCAATGTCATGACGCAGCCCGGCGAGACGGACGGCTATACGGCCTCAATGCACGCGAAGGCCATCCTCGACCACGGCGGGCAGGGTGTCATCGACTACATGCTCGTCAACAACGCGCCCATCTCGAAGGAGATGCAGGCGTATTACGCCAAGGAAGGCGCTTATCCGGTCGAAGTCGACGAGGAGGCCATCAACGCGCTCGGCATCGGCTTCCTCAAGGCGGACATCATCAATGAGTCGGATGTCATCCGCCATGATCCGCAGAAGCTCTGCCGCAATGTCATGAAGATGGTCGACGGCCTGCGCCCCGGCAATGGCAGCGACCACTATATGCGAAGCAGGCATAATTGAGAGATATCCGAATTAGTGAAATCAATAGATAGGAGGTATGACCTTGCCGTCGTTTTCAACGGAGGTCAAGAATGAGCTGGCCAGGCTGACGTATGAGGATTCTTGCTGCCGAACGGCAGAGCTCGCAGCGCTCCTGCGCATGGGGGCGACCATCACGTTCGGCATGCACCATACCTTTGGCCTCAATTTCACGACAGAGAACGCGGCCGTGGCCCGCAAGGTCCTGCAGCTCCTCAAGAGTGAGGGCGGCAGCATCCGCACGGAGATCACGGTCAGCCGCAACCGCAGGCTCAAGAAGAACAACAGCTACAGCGTCCGCGTCATGCCGGCGCCGCCTGTCGCGACACTCCTCGAGCATCTCGGCTTCCTTCACGATGCGAGCCTCAACATGGATTCCGACATGGGCATCCTGCGGAAAACGTGCTGCCGCGCAGCCTATCTGCGCGGCGCCTTTTTGGGCGGGGGCAGTGTCAACCGCCCGGAGGCCAGCTATCATCTGGAGCTCGTCACGGGCAGTTACGGCCTCGGCAATCTGCTCTACACGCTGATGAAGCGCATGGATTTTCCCGTCGGCTTCACGGACCGCAAGGACTCCTACATCGTCTACCTCAAGGAGGGCGATGCGATCATCGACTTCCTGGCCATGCTGCATGCCGACAAGGCGGTGGAAGAGTTTGAGATCGCGCGCAACATCAAGGAAGTCCGCTCACAGGTCAACCGCCTCGTCAACTGTGAGACGGCGAATCTGCAGAAGGCTGTGGATGCGGCTGGCCGCCAACTCCACGACATTGAAGTGCTGCAGCGGCAGGAGGGCGGCCTCGCCGCTCTGCCGGAACGATTGCGCGAGACGGCCGAGGCGCGTCTTGAAGAGCCTGGTGCGAGCATTGTGGAGCTCGGGGAGATGCTCGGCGTCAGCAAGTCGGGGGTCAATCACCGCTTGCGCAAACTTCATTCATTGGCCGCCGCAGCAGAAAAAGCAGAAGAAAAGGAAGGAGATTGTACGATTTGAGTCGCTTGAAAAAATGGTTACTGGGTCTCGTGTTCCTGCTCCTGGCTGTCGTCCTCTGGCTGGTGTTCTCGCCGGCACCGGATGGCATCCCGGTCCTCGAGTACCATGAAGTCGCGGAATCTGTCGATGAAGATGCCTATGCCTACAATGTGCCTCCCGAGGACTTCCGGCAGCAGCTCGACTATCTCCAGCAGCAGGGTTACACGACCATCTCGATGCTCGACTTCATGAAGGCGAAGCGCGGCAAGATGGAGCTGCCAGCAAAGCCCATCATCCTGACGTTTGATGATGGCTATGAGGACAATTACACGGAGATGCTGCCCATCCTCGAGGAATACGGCATGAAGGCGACGGTCTACGTTATCACGAATCAGATCGGTCAGCCTGGCTACCTCACGTGGGATCAGCTGCGCGCGATGCAGGTGCGCGGCATCGAGATCGGCAGCCATACGGCCAACCACGATCCGCTGACCTCGATGGACGCAGCAAGGCGGCTCGATGAAGTGCATCTGTCGAAGCTCCTGCTCGAGTGGAACGGCATCCATACGGTCTACGCTTTCTCCTACCCGAACGGCGCGTACGATGAGACCCTGCCGGAGCTGCTGGAGCAGAATGGCTACCTGACAGCCGTGACGGGAGATGCCGGACTCAATACGTTTGAGACGAATCCGTACCTGATGCAGCGCGTCAACATCCCGCATCCGCGCTTCGGCCTCTTCGAATTCAAGTTTCGCCTGTTGAAGGCAGAGGTATTCACGAAGCTCCGCATCCATCAACATTTGGAGAATGAATCATGAGACATTTCCATGCAAGTCAAAGAACAAGAAAGAAGAACACGCACGTGAGACGCAAGAAGAAGATTGCCGCAGGGCTGCTGGCCTGCCTGTTGTCTGGTGTATTCTTTTCGCAGAATGCACTGGCGCGCCATAAGGAAGCCGCGCCCGCACCTGCAGAAATGCAGCAGGCGGTCAAGGCGCTGGCAACTGCTGCCGACGAGAAGGACACAAAAGACACAAAAAACGCGAAGGTGACGAAAAAAGAGAAGAAGGAGCAGGCAAAGCAGAATCCTGCCATCGGCATCCAGCAGAAGGTGGCAGAAATCCTGCGGGAACACGTCGCGCAGAATGCCGGCAAGAAGCCATTCAAGTCGCATGTCATGAAGATGTGGCCCGTCGAATCGAAGGATGAGGGCGGCACGCTGCTCTTCTCGGACAGCCCGGAATCCGTCACGGAGGACGGCATCCTCTACCAGGATGTCGTCAAGGGAGAGGCGCGCATCCTTTACTACCACCTGAACAGCAGCGATTCAGACAAGAAGGTCGCTGTCGTCCTGCAGAGCGCGGACGGCCAGCCTGCTATCGTCCGCGTGACGCGCGGCGGCGCGTGCTACCCGAGCCCTGACTACCTCCACGTCGGCAAGATGACGCAGATGGCGTACTTCGAAGGGGAGGCGCACGGCGATATCTACATCGGCCGTGGCCGCCACCGCCTGTTGCAGGAGAATATGGATACGACCATCCTGCATCCCGGCGACCTCGTCTACGGCGTCTATGACTTTGCCTCCAACCGGCCGATCAAGGTGTCGGTCATCATGTACCCAGCCGATACCGACCCATACGAATTCCTCGAGCAGGCAAGGGTGCTGCCGAAGGACGAGCAGCGCCTGCGCGGCACATTCCAGGGCATGAACCGCACGCTGACTTCATCCAAGGCGTACGACCCCGCGGTGGATGGCACGGTCTACTTCCCACTGGCTGACGACATCCATGACCGCTATCGCACGGGCATCGATGCGACAGACGGCAGCGCCGTCACGAATTACGGCAATTACGGCGTGCTGTACAAGATACAGATCCCTGTCGCGAAGGGCAGCGCTGTCCAGTACTACCTGAGCCCGCTCGGCGGCATTTACGCTGGCGCCATGACGGTGGCGCAGGATGCGGTAAGGCGCCGCATGATCGAGACGCCGTATGAACGGCCGTACTTCGGCGATGCGACACCGCCGGAGTCGGATGCCACCAAGAAGGCACGCGAAGAGGGGCTGGCCATCCTGACGGAGACGACAGAACTCACTGACCTCGGTGTCTATGAAGGCGGCCCTATCACCTTTGAGTTCTCGCCGCCAGGCGCATCCAATCTGCCCGTCAACATCATCATGATGCCGGCTGAATGAGCATGAAATCAGGGATTCTCGAGAGAATCCCTGATTTTTTTATCTTTTTTTCAAAAAGAGTGTTGACAAATGGATGGAAACCCTGTAATATATTACAAGTCGCCGCAAGACACCGGCCGATAAGCAGCGAATGCAAGAACATCGTTCCTTGAGTGGAAACGCCTTGCAGGACATGCAGAGTGGCTGTCTTTCAGACAAAAAAGAAAAATAAAAAAGTTCTTGACAGACTGAAAGAGATGCGGTAC
>UMHV01067490.1_pt1 | contig 31722 bp, 17 predicted proteins | sample 1965621 | NCBI WGS metagenome assembly UMHV01 (sample SAMEA4836108, study PRJEB28245) | human gut metagenome | biome: gut microbiome; material: fecal sample | place: Denmark | collected 2008 | reverse complement strand
AAATCAAGACTCGTGGCGACATCGTGCTGTTCATCGACGAGATCCACACCATCGTGGGCGCCGGCTCCGCCGACGGCGCGCTGGGTGCCTCTGACATGTTGAAGCCGATGCTGGCTCGTGGCGAGCTCCAGACCATTGGTGCCACCACCACCGACGAGTACCGCAAGTACATCGAGAAGGACGCGGCTCTGGAACGCCGTTTCCAGCCGATTCAGGTGCACGAGCCGACCATCGCCGAGACCATCGAGATCCTGAAGGGCCTGCGTTCCCGTTACGAGAACCACCACCACGTGACCATCACCGATGGCGCGCTGCAGTCTGCCGCAGAGCTGTCCAGCCGGTACATCCAGGACCGTAACCTGCCTGACAAGGCCATCGACCTGATCGATGAGGCCGGTGCACGCCTGCGCATCAAGCGCCTGACCGCCCCGCCTGAGCTCAAGGAACTCGACGAGAAGATCGCCAAGATCGCCGCCGACAAGGACGAGGCCATCAAGGGCCAGGACTTCGAGAAGGCCGCCGAACTGCGCGACAAGCAGGAGAAGCTGGAAGCCGATCGCAAGCAGAAGGAAGACTCCTGGCGCGAAGGCGAGTCCGACGTCAAGATGGTCGTGGACGAGGACGTGATCGCCGAGGTCATCAGCTCCACCACCGGTATCCCGGTGTTCAAGCTGACTCAGGCCGAGTCCAAGAAACTGCTCAACATGGAAGCCGAACTGCACAAGCGCATCATCGGCCAGGACGAGGCGGTTTCCGCCCTGTCCCGCTCTATCCGCCGTACTCGCGTGGGTCTGAAGGACCCGAAGCGCCCGTCCGGTTCGTTCATCTTCGCCGGCCCCACCGGCGTCGGCAAGACCGAGCTGGCCAAGACGCTCGCCGAATTCCTGTTCGACGATGAGGACGCGCTGATTCGCGTGGATATGTCCGAGTTCTCCGAGAAGTACGCGGCTTCGCGACTCTTCGGTGCGCCTCCGGGATACGTCGGCTACGAGGAGGGCGGCGAGCTCACCGAAAAGGTGCGCCGCAAGCCGTTCTCCGTGGTGCTGTTCGACGAGATCGAAAAGGCTCATCCGGACATCTTCAACACGCTGCTGCAGGTGCTCGATGACGGCCACCTGACCGACGGTCAGGGCCGCAAGGTGGACTTCAAGAACACCATCATCATCCTGACCACCAACCTCGGTACGCGAGACATCGCCAAGGCCGCCAACACGGGCTTCAACCTGGGTGCCAACAACGAGTCCAGCTACCAGCGCATGAAGGACCAGGTCAGCTCCGAATTGAAGCAGCAGTTCCGCCCGGAGTTTCTGAACCGTCTGGACGACATCATCGTCTTCAAGCAGCTCACCGAGCCGCAGGTGCGCCAGATCGTGGATCTGGACGTCAAGCAGCTCAACGACCGCCTGTTCGACCGTCATATGTCGCTCGAACTCACCGACGCCGCCAAGGACCTGCTTGCGCAGAAGGGCTTCGACCCGCTGCTCGGTGCCCGTCCGCTGCGCCGCGTGATTCAGCGCGACATTGAGGACGCCATCTCCGAGAAGATCCTGATGGGCGATCTCGAAGACGGTCAGCGCGTGATTGTGGATGCGGAAGGCGAGGGTATCCTCGGCGAATTCACCTTCAAGGGTGAGGAGTTCGAGGAGCCGGCCGCCGCCGATGCCGAAACTTCGTCCGAAGCCGGTGCCTCCACTGATGGCGAGACTCCAGCCGACGCCACTCCGGCCACTGAACCGGCCGAATCCGCTCCCGCCGATTCCGGTGACGCTCCGCAGGAGTAGTCCGTTTCGATAGCGTAGCTAGCGCATACCAGAAAAGCTCCCCTTGACAGGGGAGCTGTCAGCGAAGCTGACTTAGGGGTAGACCACAAACGCATACATGATGTGCACGTTTGTGGTCTACCCCTCAGTTGCCTCTGGCGACAGCTCCCCTGTCAAGGGGAGCTACTGTTTGTGTCGGATTATTACAGCAGGGCGAGTCCGGTGTCGATGGTCTCCTCGCGGGTAAACAGCGTGCGGCCGGCGCGCACCGAACGCAATACCGAGCAGCGCTCATACACGGCGTTGAACACGCTATCGGCGTCCAGCACAATGAAGTTTGCTGGCTTGCCCGTTTCCAAGCCGTACATATCGCGCAGGCCCAACGTAGTGGCACCGTTGACGGTCAGGAACTTCAACGCATCGTCGATTTCTTCAAAGCTCATCATCTGTGCCAAATGCAGCACATAATCAAGAATGAGCATCATATTGCCATTGCCCAACGGGTACCACGGGTCCTGCATTGAATCCTGGCCCAATGACACATTGACACCCGCCTCAGTGAGCTCCTTGACTCGCGTGATGCCACGGCGCTTGGGGAAGGTATCCTGACGGCCCTGCAAATACAGGTTCTCGGTGGGGGCGCAGGCGAAGTTGATATGCGCCGCCTTAAGCAGCTTGGTCAGGTGGAAGAAGTAGGCGTTGTCCGCCGATCCCAGCGAACAGGTGTGGCTGGCGGTGACCTTCGGGCCAATGCCAGCCTTATATGCCAGCGCCGAAAGCAGCTCCACGTAACGGGAATTCGGATCATCCGTCTCATCGCAATGCACGTCGATGAGCTTGTCGTATTTCGAAGCCAACTCAACTACCGTGTGCATGGAATGCTCGCCAAACTCACGGCACTGTTCGAAATGGGGGATGCCGCCCACGCAGTCGGCACCCATCTTGAGTCCTTCCTCCACCAGCTCGGCCCCCGATTCGCCATGCGGGCCCTCGTAGGAGTACATGCCCTCCTGCGGGAAGCTGACGATCTGGAGAGTGACCGTATCCTTCAATTCCTCCTTAAGCTCCAGCAGCGCCTTTAACGAGGTCAGGTTCGGGTCGGTCACATCGGCATGGGATCGAATGAGCTGCACGCCATGCAGCATTTCTTTCTTAATGCCGATTTTCGCGCGCTGCTTGATCTCGTCGACCGTCAAGTCGGACTTGGTCTCACTCCATCGCTGGATGCCCTCAAACAAGGTTCCGCTTTCATTCACCGCACCGGGCTTGCGGGCCGTGAATACGTAATCAAGGTGCAGATGCGTATCGCAGAACGGTGGGCAGACAAGTTTGCCGCCCAGATCGACCACCTCAATGGCCGCCAGATCACCACCCTGAGCCTCATATTGTTGCGCGAGTCCGGGGCCGAATGCGGTGAACACACCATCCGTGACGAGAATGTCCTGCAATGGCAGGGTGCTTGCAGCCGTGCTTCCGGGTTCTCCGGTGGCGATATGTGCGTTGGTGAACAGTGTGGTAGTCATCGTCGCTCCTTCAACTGGTGTGTTGCCGAACGGTTACGTGAACCGACTGCCCGCGTAACCAACTGAGGTTATTGTCAACAGCACGCTTTGCGGTGAGGTTAACCGGAACGACCGGTGTTCCGCGGGGGAATGGACAGATTGTATGACTGTATCGATTCGCAGTGTGCTTCATAACACGCAGTTCAAACGAGCCGATCCTGTGGTGGAGGTCGAAGGCAAAGACCTCGATACGCCAGTGCGATGGGTGTTCACCAACGAGCGAGAGGATGTCTCCAGCTTCCTTTCGGGCGGTGAGATGCTGATTATCGAGGGCAACGCTCTGCTCGCCGCCGATTGGCACGGCACGCTAGGACAATATGTAGCAAGCCTGGCACAGGCTGGTGTCGCCGCTCTGGTGGTCGAACTGGTGGAGGGTGTGGTGCGGATGCCGGACGAACTGGTGTCTGCGGCCAGGCTGCATGGGTTGACGTTGATTGGTTTGAAATCTCGCGTACCTTTTGTCGACATCTGTCAGAGCGTCAATACCGCTATCGTGCACGAACAGATGCACTTGCAATTGGAGGTGGACACAATGTCCACTTCATTACGTGAGGGATTGTCCCGTACCGGCAATATCGAGGCTGTGGCCGAAACCATTGCGTCGCTGTTCGGCGAAAGCGTCGCCATTTTCGATGGTGACGGTCTGTTGGCCGCTCGAGCGGGTCGTGCGTTCGATGCCGGCAACGAATCGAGCGCCGTCATCGCCCTTGAAAGTCGCTCCCGGCCGGTGGGAGCATTGGAGATCACGCAACGCACCATGACTTCCGACGCCACGATGCGTCGGGCCATCGCCACCATCGTGTCTCCGGTGGCCGCCCTTTATATTGACGGCGGTGCGCGCATGGGCATGATGCATCATCTGAGTATGGGTCCGGCCGACGGCGTGCACGTCAATACATTTGAGGCGCAGGAAGCGCATGCGATGCTCGAAGCGCTGGGTTTTGCCGGATCATGCATCTATATGCCATTCGCTTTTCGGTTCAGATCGGTGGTGGAAGGCATCAACCATGTATCGACGATGGTCGAACGGTTCGAAGAACTGTCGGGATGCGCCGTCTCCTGCATGCTGGAAGGTGACTTGATGGTCGGATGGTGCTCCACCACCGATTCCTCAGACGGTGCGGCCGCATTCGGACGCCATTGCATGGATGCGCTTGCCGTACTGGAAGGCGACGGTATATACGTGGTGCATGGCCGAGTGGCATTGGACACGGTGACGCTGGTCGACGGGTTCGCGGTATTGCGTGACATCGCCAATCATGAACCGGCATACGGGCGAGTCGTAAGTACCATGTCCGCACTCGTCGACCGTTTCGTCGCATCCTCTGATATGGACAAGGCGATGCGCATGCTCGTGGTGCAGACCATCGGATTCGAGGTCGCCGCCTCCCCGCTGTTGCTGGACACACTGTGCGCCTGCTTCGACAACCTCGACAGCAAAACCGGCGCGTGCGAGCAATTGGGTATCAGACGGCAAACCCTGTACAACCGACTGGACAAAGTGACACAAATGGTCGGCGTCGACTATAACGACAAACCGAACTGGGTGATGCTGCTATTCGCCGCCAAACTCACGAAATCATGGCAAGAACAGCATGGTGAATAATGCGCCGGCACCACTGGGCAACCTGTCCACTTCTACGCCGAACGGGTTAATCGACGATTCACGTTTCAGCAAATACTCAAGGGCATAGTCGAGGCTATCGCGGCGCTGGTCGACCTGCTGCGAAACGGATTCCTACTTGAATCCCATTCAGTCACACGAACAGCACATTCTTGAAAGGACGGTGACATCATGAGTTCCGCAACGATTACTACATCTGTACGACTGATGAATTCCACCCCTCAAACTGAAGAACAGGCCATGGTCAGGAAAGTCGCGGTATCCTCCTTCCTCGGCAACTTCATCGAGTGGTTCGACTACGCCTCCTATTCGTACTTCGCCACCACTATCGCCCTGGTGTTCTTCCCAACCGACAATCACACCGTCGCCATGCTGCAGACCTTCGGCGTGTTCGCGCTATCCTTCATCCTTCGCCCAATCGGCGCACTGTTCTGGGGTAGCTATGGAGATAAGAAAGGCCGTAAAGCCGCACTGGCCCACTCGATTATGTTCATGTCCGGTGCGAGCTTCCTGATCGGCTGCCTGCCGTCTTACTCGGTGATTGGCGTTGGCGCGCCGATTCTGCTTCTACTGCTGCGCATGGTGCAGGGCTTCTCCGCCTCCGGTGAATATGCCGGTGCGGCCACGTTCCTCGGCGAATATGCGCCCACTTCAAAGCGCGGCATCTACTGCTCGCTGATTCCGGCTTCCACCGCTATCGGTCTGCTCGCCGGGTCTACTCTGGCCACGCTGATGGCCACCAACATGAACTCTAGCGCGATGGTCGGTTGGGGATGGCGTGTGCCGTTCCTGCTGGCCGGCCCGCTCGGTCTGATTGTGCTGTACATCCGCGCCAAGCTCGCTGATTCCCCCGTCTACCAGTCGATGAACGATGCGCTTGAGTCCAAGGGCGCCGCCTCCGCCGACGGTCAAATCGCTGCCAAGAGCGGCATGTTCGCCCCGCTCGCCGAGTTGTTCCACAACCATCTCAAGGCTCTGATCATCAGCTTCGGAGCCTGCGTGCTGAACGCGGTCGGCTTCTACACCGTGCTCACCTACCTGCCGACCTATCTGTCTGACACCGTCGGCATGGACGCCCCCAGTCCGGCACCATCACCACCATCTGCCTGGTCGCCTACGTGTTCATGGTGTTCGGCATGGGCCACATCTCCGACAAATTCGGCCGCAAGAAGGTGCTCATCGGCGCTTGCGTGGCGTTCATCGTTCTCACCGTTCCTGCCTTCCTCATCCTCAACACCTCCCAGTTCTGGCCCGTGCTGCTGGTTGAGCTGGCAATGTGCGCCACCCTGACCGCCAACGACGGTACCCTGTCCAGCTACCTGACCGAGACGTTCCCCACCTCCGTGCGCTTCACCGGATTCGCGTTCAGCTTCAATCTGGCCAACGCCATCTTCGGTGGTACGGCCTCGTTCATCGCCACTGTCCTGATTGCCCTGACCGGTTCGTCCATCGCCCCGGCCTGGTACATGGTGGGCGTTGCGGCCATCGCCTTGGTCGCGATGATCCTTTCCCACGAAAACACCGACAAGGATCTGAATCACATCTGATCTCCTCAGCTCCGGCTCCTTCCCCGAGGGAGCCGGGCGTATTCATCGACCATCCAATCCACCACCAACCTAAAGGAGTACTGCAATGGGTAGCAACCGCCGTATGGACCACATGACCTGGCCGGAATTCAAGGAGGCGAAGACTCGTCCCGTCATCGTGCCGATCGGTTCGACCGAACAGCACGGCCAGCATCTGCCCATCGGCACCGACGCGGTACTCGCCACGCGGGTCGCCGAAGATCTGGCGGAACGCATCGACGGCACCGTGCTGCCCACCCTGAGCTACGGATACAAGTCCAAGCCGCTCTCCGGTGGCGGGCCGCTGTTCCCGGGCACTATCGACATGAACGGCGTGACAGTGATCAACCAAATGCACGACGTGCTGAGCGAACTCATCGCCGATGGCTTCACCAAGATCGTCGTCATGAACGCGCATTTTGAAAACGAGGCGTTCATCGTCGAGGCCATCGACCTGGTCACCCGCGAAACCGGGGGAGTGGCCACCATCGTGGAAACCAATTGGTGGGATCCAGTTCCGCAGTCGGTTATCGACAAGGTGTTCGATGGATTGGTGTTCCCCGGCTGGGCATTGGAGCATGCGGCCGTCACCGAAACTTCGTTGATGCTCCACTATGCGCCGGAACTGGTGCACATGGACCGTATGGTCGAGGAAGCCGGTGCCACGGCGAAATCCTATGTCCGCTACCCTGTGCGCCAAGGTGACGTTCCCGCTCACGGCGGACTCGCCAATCCGGCCGGCTCAAGCGCCGAACGCGGCCGTCTGATTGCCGAGGCGTGCGTGGATGCGGTAGCTGAGATCTGCGCCGAGGAATTTGGCGAGTAATCTCCTCTTGCTGACGCATTCGTAGTGACTCGGGTTGCAAAGGCCTGACCCTGATAGTACGGGGTCAGGCCTTTCCCATCCCAAGACGCCGCTAAGAATTCACCTGAGAGTCGCCTTTCTAGGCATGGCCGTTCAATCGACGATTCTAGCGTGACTGGTGTGAGCAGGAATATGAAGAACCGGCGGTGGACCGGCAAGCGATCGTGGATCGTTTTTGGTGCAGTAGCGCTTATCCTTACGGCTCTGGTGGTTCCTTATGCTTGTGCTGGAACCACGGGAGCCGTTCCTTTTTCCGGTGATAATCCATCTTCCGGCACTCGTACGGTGACCATTGCCGACATCACTGATTTTCACGGGCATATCGAACGTGGTGCGGACAACGCCACCGCCTTCACCGTGGCCGACAGCCATAATCCCGGCAATATGATTCCGGTATCAACCGGCGATTTGGTGGGAGGCTCCCCGTATGAGTCGGCGGTGGAGAAGGACCAACCCACGCTGGATATGGCCAAAGCGTGGGGATTGACGATTTCGGCGGTAGGCAACCATGAGTTCGACCGCGGTGTCGCCGATTTCAACAATCGCATCGCTGATCCCAGCAACGGCATCGACTGGCTGTGCGCCAACACGTCTGCCGCCAATAAGTCGTCTGACGGACTGCTGAGCCACGTACGTGACTCTACGATTCGAACGGTGAACGGCAAGCGAATAGGTTTCGTGGGCGCCCTTACTGATGCGCTCGGCTCGGTAACCACTCCGCAGATTACGCGTGATGCCGACCTTGACGAACGGGCGGTGGACGCAATCAATCGTGTGGCCCGTGAACTCAAGCGCTCCGGAAAGGTGGATGCGGTGGTGGCCTTGCTGCATGCCGATGCCTCAGCCGTCGTCGATATTGGGCGAGAGGTTGATGTGGTATACACCGGTCACAGTCACGCGATTAAGCACGGTACGACCGCGGGTGGCGCGCCTATTTACGAGGCGGGCAGCTTCGGGCGGAACATGGCCGTGCAGGATTTGATCATCACCGGTGCCGGGCGTCGCGCCACGGTGCGAGTGGCCGACGTTGACCTCGGCAATGGCACCAGCCATACGGCGGTTGACGGCGTGCTGGGCGTGGATGGGCTTAATGCGCATCCGGCGCAAGCCGCTTGGATGTCTGCCGGTGCTGAGGAGAACGATGAGGTATCGCGCGCGCAGCATATTTACCAGGCGGCGGCAACATATGCGAACCATACCGGCAGCGCGGTGATTGGCACCTTGGCCTCCGGCGTGAATTTCGACAAACAAGGTTCGGACAAGCACGGGAATACGGTCGGTGTGCTGGTGGCGGACGCGAACCGAGAGTCAATCATGAAGCATATGTATGCCGGGAATCGCTTGCCGGTAATCGGATTTTCGAATAATGGCAGTCTGCGGACTCCACGGCTTGATATGAATGGCGATGGCAAAGTCACCGTGCGCGAGGTGGATAGTCTCATGGCCTTGCAGTTCAAGGCCGCGCATGAGACGCTCACCGGGCGCGATGTGAAGAGAGTGCTCGCCGAGCAATTCCACCGTGACGATGGGCGACTGGAGCGGCGCTGGCTCGGCATCTCCTCGAACGTGACGTATCGGTATGCCGAATGCGGTACGGCTGGTGAGAGCGGCAATGCCGATGCCGGCGTTGATACTGATTCCGGCGCTGATACCAACGCTGACGCTGACGAGTGTGCTGCCGACGAACATGCGGCGGTTCGTATCGCGAACCTCGCCGTTGACGGCCGACCGATTGCGGACGATGACCTGGTGATTATCGCGTCCAATTCATATCTGCTTCAGGGCGGCGACAGTTACCCCGCCTTCCGTGCCGGAACCAATTACGGCGAGCTGGATATGCCATACAGCCAGCCGTTGCATGAATATCTGGCCGCACATCAAGGGCTCACGGCAGTTGTTGCAGTACCGGTAGGGACTCAGGCGTAAGACACCAATTGCTGGGTGACTGAGGAACTATGGGGTGAAGTTATGAGTATAGGGCAGGAGAAAACGGCATAAATATGACGAAGCTCCCCTCGCTGAGGGGAGCTGTCGCCGTAGACGACTGAGGGGAGCTTGCGGTATAACCGTAAACTCCCCTCAGTCAGCCTTGCTGCCAGCTCCCCTCTCTGAGGGGCACCTGGCGAGACCCTTACTTGATGGCGTTCAGCCACTGCTCCTTAGTGGCCTTCTCGGCTTCGAGCTTGGCCTTCTTCTTCGGGTCGGATTCGGCCGCGATCTTGGCGTCGAGCTCGGCGAGCTGGGCGTTGAGCTGCTCCTCGAAGCTGGACTTGCGGGCGTCGGCCTCCGGATCGGTCTGCTTCCAAGCGGCATCCTCGATGGCCTTGATCTGCTTGTCAACGGCGTCGAGACGGTTCTCGATGCGGCGCATATCGTCACGCGGCACGTAACCGATCTGATCCCACTCTTCCTGAATCTTGGCCAGCTCCTGGCGGGCCTTCTTGGCCTCGGCGTCGGTCTTCACCGGCACCAGAGCCTCGGCCTTGACCAGCAGAGCCTCCTTGGCAGCCAGATTCTCCTTCTCGGAGGAGTTGATCTGATCGCGATCGGCCTGACGAGCGTTGAAGAAGGTGTCGGCGGCTTCGCGGAACTTGGCCCACAGCTCGTCGTCCTCGTTACGGCCAGCGCGGCCGGCCTTCTTCCAACGGTCCATCAGATCGTTGAACTTGCGGGAAGTCTCACCCCAAGCGGTGGAATCCTTGAGCTCATTGGCCTCGGCGATAATCGCTTCCTTGGCTTCCTTGGCGGCTGTACGCTCGTTGTCGCGAGCCTGAGCCCACTTGCGGCGAGCCTGGTTGAAGGTGGTACGGGCGACGGAGAAGCGCTTCCACAGCGCCTCGGCCTCCGGCTTGTCGATGCGCACGGTGGTGCGCTGGTGGTTCTGCCACTCGTCGAACAGGTTACGGAACTTGTCGGCGGTGGAGCGCCAGTTGGTGTTGTCGCCCAGAGAAGCGGCCAGTGCTTCAGCCTTCTCGACAATGGCGGTGCGCTCGGCAACGGCCTTGGCCTGGGCGGCCTTGCGTGCCTCGGCGATTTCGGTCTTCTTGGCCTCGCCGGCAGCCTTCAGCTCCTCGTACTGGGTCTTGAGTGCGGCAAGATCGCCCACGACGGCTGGCTCGGAGGTTTCTTCACCCAAGAGCTTCACGGATTCGTCGATTTCACGGGCCTTGATGTTCGGGGAAGCCAGGCGGGTGGCCAGCAGATCGAGCTTGGCCTTGAGATCCAGGAAACGACGGGCGTACAGTGCCAACGCCTCTTCCTTGGAGACATCCGGGAACTGGCCTACCTCGCGCTCGGCGTCGCCATCCTTGACGAAGACGGTGCCGTTGTCATCCACGCGGCCGAAGGCCTCGGCGGCCTTGACATCAGCCTCGGAATAGGCGGCGGTGGCGGCGGCCGGGGCGGCAGCGCGCGGCTTGGCCGCCGGAGTCTTCTTGGCGAAGGCGGCGGGGGAGGGCGCGTGCGGTTTCGGCATGGAAGCGGGGGACGGAGTCGGCGCCGGCGTGGCCGCGCTGGCCTCGGGTGCGGGTGTCGTTGCCTGCTCTTCGGGCGCAGCGGTGTTTACGGGTTCGGTGACAGTTTCGTCGGCCATGGCCAGCTCCTTAAAGCGTAGAATGCATAAGCGGGAGCGTCTCCCATCCCGGGCGAACCAGGAAGTTTTGACGCAACCCTCACCTATTATATTGATTTCGTGGCTAAAGGTGCATCAATATCAGGATTCCCGGAGTGGCTCCCCTCCGAACGTGTTGTGGAGCAGCGTGTTATCGATACGCTTCGTAAGGTTTTTGAGCTCAACGGCTTCATCGGCATTGAGACGCGAGCGGTGGAAACCGGCGCTTCTTTGCTGAAAAAAGGCGAGACCAGCAAGGAGATTTACCTGCTGAGCCGTTTGCAGGAGGTCGGTCATGAATCCGACACTCCGATTGAAGAGCGTTTGGGCCTGCATTTCGATCTGACCGTGCCGCTGAGCCGGTATGTGGTCGAGCACTCGGGTGCGTTGGCGTTCCCGTTCAAGCGCTGGCAGATTCAGAAGGTGTGGCGTGGCGAGCGTCCGCAGGAAGGCCGCTTCCGCGAGTTCGTGCAGGCCGACATCGACGTGATCGGCGCCGGCGACCTGCCCGACCACTATGAAGTGGAACTGCCGCTGGTCATGGTCTCCGCACTGGAAGAGCTGCGCGCGTATGGCCTCCCCAAGGCCACCGTGCACGCCAATAATCGCAAGTTGTCTGAGGGGTTCTACCGTGGCCTTGGCCTGACGGACGTCGAAGGCGTGCTGCGCGAGATCGACAAGCTCGACAAGATCGGTGCCGATGAGGTGGCCCGACTGCTCACCGAGACCTGCGGCGCCACCGAGGCACAGGCGCGCGCCTGCCTCGAATTGGCCGAGCTCACCGCCTCCGACGGTGCCGAGCTTGCCGCTAAGTTCGATGCGCTGTGCGAGGCTCACGGCATCGTCAAGGATTCCGAGTCCTACACGCTGGCTCGTCAGGGACTCGATACCCTGGCCATGATCGTCGACGAAGCCGCCGCCATCCGCCCCGGTTCCGTCATCGCCGACCTGAAGATCGCCCGCGGTCTCGACTACTACACCGGTTCCGTCTACGAGACCTTCCTCGACGGTGCCGCATCACTCGGCTCCATCTGCTCCGGTGGCCGTTACGACAATCTCGCCTCCCAGGGCAACCGCAAGTATCCGGGCGTGGGCCTGTCCATCGGCCTGAGCCGACTGGTCAGCTACATGCTGCACACCGCCGGCGCTCACGCCAGCCGTGTCAGCCCGGCCGCCGTGCTGGTCGCTGTGTGGAATGAAGAGGACCGCCCGGCCGCCAATCGTATTGCGAACCAACTGCGTGCGCGCGGCATCGCTACTGACGTGGCACCCACCGCGGCCAAGCTCGGCAAGCAGATCAAGTACGCGGACAAACTCGGCATTCCGTACGTGTGGTTCCCGGCCACCGCTGCCGAAGGTGCGGAAGGCGCAGAGCCCGCTGGCGACGAGGTCAAGAACATCGTCACGGGCGAGCAGGTTGCCGCCGATTGCACGTCGTGGGAGCCGGATACTGTGGTTGCCCAGCAAACCGTCGAAATCTGACGTATTCGCGCGAAAAATCGAGGAGAAACAAGACAATGAGCCAGACGGCTTACAGAACACATCATGCCACTGAAGTGACCGAGGCCCTGGTCGGCCAGAAGGTCACCCTCGCCGGTTGGGTTGACCGACGCCGTGATCACGGTGGCGTGGCCTTCATCGACCTTCGTGATTCGACCGGCCTCGTGCAGGTCGTCATTTACGACGAGGATATGGCCCGCCCGCTGCGCAGCGAATTCGTGATTCAGATTACCGGCGAAGTGCGCCTGCGCCCGGATGGCAACGAGAACACCCATCTGGCAACCGGCAAGATCGAGGTTGTGGCCGAGACCATCGAGATCCTCGCCAAGTCCGACGCCCTGCCGTTCCAGGTTTCCACCGCTCTTGAGAATGAGTCCGAGAACAAGCTGCCTGGCGAGGACGTGCGTCTGAAGTACCGTTACCTTGACCTGCGCCGCCCGTCCATGCAGCACAATCTGAAGCTGCGTTCCGACATGGCTAAGGCCGCCCGCCACGCGCTGGAAGACATGGACTTCACCGAGGTCGAGACCCCGACCTTCATCAAGTCCACCCCGGAAGGCGCCCGCGACTTCGTGGTGCCGGCCCGTCTGGTGCCCGGTTCCTGGTACGCCCTGCCGCAGTCCCCGCAGTTGCTCAAGCAGCTGCTCATGGTCTCCGGCGTCGAGCGCTACTACCAGCTTGCCCGCTGCTACCGTGACGAGGACTTCCGCGCCGACCGTCAGCCCGAGTTCACCCAGCTCGATATGGAAATGGCCTACGTGGACCAGGAAGATGTGATGGCCATGACCGAGAAGGTCATCGCCGCCATCTGGAAGTCCGCCGGCTATGAAGTCCAGCTGCCGCTGCCGCGCATCACCTGGAAGGATGCGATGGACAAGTACGGCTCCGACAAGCCGGACCTGCGCTTCGGCAACCCGCTGGTGGAGCTGACCGAGTACTTCAAGAACACGCCGTTCCGCGTGTTCCAGGCCCCGTACGTGGGTGCCGTGGTCTTCAAGGGCGGTGCCGCCACGCCGCGTCGTCAGTTCGACGCTTGGCAGGATTGGGCTCGTCAGCGTGGAGCCAAGGGCCTTGCCTACGTGGTCTTCGGCGAGAACGGCGAGCTCAAGGGCCCCGTCGCCAAGAACCTGTCCGATGAGGAGCGCAACGGCCTGCGCGAGGCCGTCGGTGCCGAGGAAGGCGACGCCGTGTTCTTCGCCGCCGGTTCCCGCGAGTCCGCCCAGCTGCTGCTGGGTGCCGTGCGTGTGGAGCTCGCCTCCCGCGAAGGCCTGCTGGATCCGAAGAAGTTCGCTTTCACTTGGGTTGTGGACTTCCCGCTGTTCAAGCCCACCGACGATCCGGATGATGACGATGTGGCTGTCGGCCACTCCAAGTGGACCTCCATGCACCACCCGTTCACCATGCCTTCCAAGGATTGGATCGACAAGTTCGACAAGGATCCCGAGCACGCCATGTCCGATTCCTACGACATCGTCTGCAACGGTGAGGAGATGGGCGGCGGTTCCGTACGTATCCACCGCGACGACATCCAAGCCCGTGTGCTCGATGTGCTGGGCATCACCAAGGAAGAGGCCGACGAGAAGTTCGGCTTCCTGCTTGAGGCATTCAAGTACGGCGCTCCGCCTCACGCGGGTCTGGCCCTCGGTTGGGACCGCACCGTGTCCATCCTGGCCGGTGCCGACTCCATCCGCGACGTCATCGCCTTCCCGAAGGCAGGCGGCGGCCGCGACCCTCTGACCGGTGCTCCGGCCCCGATTTCCGACGAGCAGCGCGCCGAGACTGGCGTCGACTACGACCCGGACGCCGAGGAAAACTAATCTACGGAGCGTATACCGTCTTTCCTCAGCACTCGACGTACTTCAGTGCGTCTTCGGCTTCGAACGGCGGTCTCCGCACGCGTAGATTAATTTTCGAGGAGTAATGCTCCGGTGCTATTAGCCGCAAATGGCCCTTGGAATAATTCCAAGGGCCATTTGCTTTTTGCGGGGGCCAATGTGCCAAATACCTGCCAAGGGGTGCCAAATACTCCACCCGATGGCACCTCCGCCATGCGGCAAACCTCGCACCATGCGGTGTCCCCCCCCCCTAGCGTTTGACGATTATCCTTCCATGGGGCGGTAACTTCCTCGTGGGGCGGTAAACAACCCATGGGGCGGTGAAAACCCCATGGGGCGGTAGGTCAAAATGGCTTAATTCCGCGGTTTCACAATTTCTTCAAACCGCCCCATGAGCAAATTGCCGCCTCATGGGGGAATTGCCGCTCCATGAGAAGTAATCGCAACTCCGTATTTGATCAATGTTGTGATGCTTTGTTGTGTTTTGCTTGTTTCCGCCTCCTGTATTCCCCTTTGCGCGCATTGATGGTAAGGCTGCCGTCTATTAATACCCGGCATGAAGGTTGAGGACGGCCAGGAAGCGGTATTTGCATCGCGGTGGCAACCTCTTGTGCGAAGGCACGTTGTTTGGCGGTGTTCCACAGGTCATCGGCGAACACCTCGATGACGGTCCAGCCCAATTGCCGCAGACGTCGACGTTTTGCTGGTCCCGCACATATTGTTTGCGGAAGCGACGGTGATGATCGCCATCATATTCAATAGCGACTTTGTATTGTGGATAAGCCATGTCAACGGTGTAGGTGTATCCGTTCTCTGAATCGGTAATGCCATATTGTGTTTGCGGTATGGGCAGGCCGAAAAGCATAAGCGCCAAGCGTGTACGAGTTTCCTGAACGGAATCCGATGGTTTTACGAGCTTCAGCGCCGCCTCACAACGCGCACGGCCAATAACGCGGTGAAAGGCCGTTAGTCGTTGAGTGAATTGTTCAATGGCATATCCATAACGTCTGATGAGCGCTTCAGCCAGCACCACTAATTCAGTGAGGTTGAGATATTGGGCAAACTGTATCCACGCATCCATGGGATGCATGCAGGTTACGCCGTTTGAGAAAGCGATACTGTTGAACTTTGCATTCCATATGCGATAGTCGACATTGTCCAATGAAGAGCGGGTCCCCTTGCTCCTCACCGTCACATAAAAGTCCTTCTGTGGCAACGTGCTGTGCCTCGGCAACTCCACGCCGCATAATTCCAATGCGGTATACAGCGAGAAACACAACGTGCGTTTCGTGCGCACTTTGCCCAGCAGATTCCAACAGGCCGTGTTCTTGGCCGTGGCTTTGGCGTCAAGATCTTTGCGCAGATAGTTGTTGATTTCGCCATTGTGCGGCACTTCGCTGTATCCGTTCATGCGCCGAGCGTAGCGCATTCCACGGTGGCACAGGGGCAAAACCGAAAAATGGGGATAACTTAAGCGGCGCGAACCGGTTATCCACCGGCATATCGTGTGCCGCGCCCGGTTATCCACCGCGCTTCGGGAGTGTCGTCCACCGTATAACAGCACTCATCGTGTGCGAACAGCTAGCCACGCTCAAAATGCCTAGCGCATTTATACGAATACGACATGGGAAACGGCGAGACCAGCCCCACACAATACAAAGTGACCGCCAGCCATGCGCCCGACTGCGGCATACACGGCAGCAACGCCAACGACACCAAGGCCAAACATGGAATCAGCAGATAGGACAACACGTGCCCGCTTTGCCGTCGCAGCAACGTCTCAGCCACCACGCAGCAGGCAATCAGCGCACAGCAGACGCCGAGCGATGCGCGACTCAGCGAGAATGTATGCCGATGCCCAATGCCGCCTTCACGATGTCTGATGCGGAAATGAGACATCGACTGAGCAACTGTGTGGACATACTGGAACACGTTGGAAACGTCGGTGTGTTATCCTCCCACTCATGTCTGAAACGAACAATGAAACAGCAGTGCGTTCGCGCACGACAAGCACAACATCACCAAGCAAGGCCAAATTGACCCCGCTGGTTCCCGGCAAAGAGGACCCGAACCGTCCGCTAGTCGAACTGACCCACGTCGAAAAGCACTTCGGTGCTTTGCACGTTCTCAAGGACATCAACCTGACCGTCGCCAAGGGTGAGGTGCTGGTGGTCGTGGGCCCGTCCGGCTCAGGCAAGTCCACGATGTGCCGCACCATCAATCGCCTCGAGACCATCGATTCCGGCGACATCCGCATCGACGGCAAGCCCCTGCCACAGGAAGGCAAGGAGCTCGCGAACCTCAGGGCCGAAGTTGGCATGGTGTTCCAGTCGTTCAACCTGTTCGCCAACAAAACCATTCTTGAAAACGTGACGCTGGCCCTCATCAAGGTGCGTCACATGGACAAGAAGGAAGCCGAGCAACTGGCCATGGACCTGCTCGCCCGCGTGGGCGTCGACTCCCAGGCCAGCAAGATGCCCTCCCAGCTCTCCGGTGGCCAGCAGCAGCGTGTGGCCATCGCCCGCGCGCTCGCCATGCGCCCCAAGGTCATGCTGTTCGACGAGCCCACTTCCGCACTCGACCCGGAAATGGTCAACGAAGTGCTCGACGTGATGGTCGAACTCGCGCATGAAGGCATGACGATGATCTGCGTGACCCACGAGATGGGTTTCGCGCGCAAGGCCGCCGACCGCATCGTCTTCATGTCGGACGGCCAGATTCTCGAAGAGAACACGCCCGACGAGTTCTTCGAGCATCCGCAGACCGACCGTGCCAAGGACTTCCTCTCGAAGATCCTCACCCACTGACGAACCCACTGAAAGACGGGTACGCAATCCAATGACATTCACCAATACGTTCAAACGGAAGGCTTGCCGCGTGATCGCCGCGCTCGCCGCCGTGGCCTGCACAATGTCGCTGGCAGCCTGCGGCGCGGACGAAACCGGCAAGATCCGCATCGGCATCAAATTCGACCAGCCTGGCCTGGGCTTCAAGAAGTCCGGCACCTACGTGGGCTTCGACGTGGACGTGGCCAAATACGTCGCCAAGAAACTCGGCTATTCCGAAGACCAGATCATCTGGAAGGAAGCCCCCTCCAAGCAGCGTGAGGCCATGATTCAGAACGGCGACGTGGACATGATCCTCGCCACCTACTCCATCACCGACGAGCGCAAGAAGGCCGTCTCCTTCGCTGGCCCGTACTTCGTGGCCGGACAGGATCTGCTCGTGCGCAAGGACGACAACTCCATCAACGGCCCCGAAGACCTGAACGGCAAGCGCCTATGCTCCGTCACCGGTTCGACCTCGGCCGCCACCGTCAAGGAGAAGTTCGCCTCCGAAGTCCAGCTCATGGAACAGCCCGGTTACGCCGAATGCGCCACCGCCCTGTTCTCCGGCATTGTGGACGCGGTAACCACCGACGACATCATCCTGGCCGGCCTGGCCTCCGCCTCGCGCGGCAAGCTCAAGGTGGTTGGCAAACCGTTCACGCAGGAATACTACGGCGTGGGCATCAAGAAGGGCGATACGCAGCTGGCCACCAAAATCAACAACGCCATCGTGGACATGATTCAGGACGGCTCGTGGGAGAACGCCATCAGCGATAACACCAAGGGCACCAACTACACGCCCGACGTACGCTACAACCCGCCCACCCCGGACGAAGGAGAGGAGGCCTGATGAGCGGATTCCTGGAACTCTTCAGCCAGTATGACGTGCTCGGTGCGTTTCTGGTCAATATCGAACTGACCTTGTGGTCCGCCCTGTTCTCCCTGATCCTCGGCGTGATCCTTGTGGTGATGCGCATCTCGCCGATTTCCTCGCTCAGGGCCGTGGCCGGTGCGTATGTGGAACTGTTCAAGAACCTGCCGCTGACCATCATCATGGTGTTCATGGTGCTGGGTGCCTACGCGCAGCTGAAGCTCAGCTTCTCCGACACCTTCGCCACGAACTTCTTCTGGCTCGCGGTCACCGGCCTGAGCCTGTACACGGCGGCGTTCGTGTGCGAATCGCTGCGTTCGGGCATCAACACCGTGCCGATTGGCCAGGCCGAGGCCGCACGAGCGCTGGGCTTGGGCTTCATGCAGTCCGCTACTGAGATTATCCTGCCGCAGGCCTTCCGAGGCTCCGTGGCGCCGCTCGGCAACACGCTGATCGCACTGCTCAAGAACTCCACCGTGGCCGCCGCCGCATCCGTGGCCACCGAAACATCCTCGCTGATGAGCGAGATGATCGAATTCCGCCCCGACGTGATCATCCAGATCTTCCTGATCTTCGCGCTCGGCTACGTGATCCTGATCATCCCCATCGGCATGCTCACCACGTACCTGTCCAACAAGCTCGCCGTAAGGAGGTGACGGATATGGCCGATACTTCGAATTCCGTGCTGTTCGACGCGCCCGGTCCCAAGGGCCGGCGCACCATTCGCATCGTCAACTGGATCGCAGGCATTCTGTTCGCGGTGGTGCTCGTGCTTATCCTCATGCGCCTGCACAACCCGCCGGACGGCGAGAATCAGCTCAGCTGGGAGCTGTGGAAGCCCGCCATCGAACGTGAAGCGTGGACCGATTTCTACCTGCCCGGACTGTGGATGACCATCAAGGCCACCGTCGTGGCCGTGGTGGGTGCCGTGGTGTTCGGCCTGGTGTTCGGCGTGGGCCGACTGCTGCCGAACCCGCTGGTACGTGGCGTTTCCGCCGTGATCGTCGAGTTCTGCCGTGCGGTGCCGGTGCTGCTGCTCATGATCTTCTTCTGGCGATGGTTCGCGTTCGCGGGCCTGCCCAGCCCGTCCTATTGGGCCGTGGTGCTGGCCTTGGTGCTGTACAACGGTTCGGTGGTCGCCGAACTGGTGCGCTCCGGCGTCGGCAATCTGCCGGGCGGCCAGCGTGAGGCCTCGCTCGCTTTGGGCCTGACCGAAACGCAGTCGCTGATGGAGATCGAGGTGCCGCAGGCCGTCTACGCCATGCTGCCGGCCGCCGTCACCCAGCTGGTCGTGGTGTTGAAGGACACCGCCCTAGGCTCGATCATCATGTATACCGACCTGCTGCAGGAATCGCGCCGACTCGGTTCGATGTACTTCAACATCCTGCAGACGCTGGTCATGGCCGCGGTGATTTACTTCATCGCCTGCTGGCTGCTGTCGAGGCTCGCCGAATGGCTGCCCGCGCGCATGCAGCAGCGTACGGCTGCACCCGCCGAGCCCGAGCCGCTGGCGCCGATCGCCGCCGGCGACCCGTCCAATGTCAACCAGATTGCTGTGGCCAAGGAGGTCGAAGAGCTGCCGCTTGGTGGTACGCCGCGCAAATACCATGTGCATCACCGTGGCACCAACGCCTCGATTCGCAACTGGCGGCGCACCCGCTACGAACAGGGATATGACACCACCCAGCCCGAGTCACAGGTTGACCCGGAGACCGGCGAATTCCCGGCGTTCCGCAAGCCCGAAGACAAGCCAGAGGCCTGACGGTCAGCTCAATCGCCGCTAAGCCAGCACGAAGAATTTACTGAGTGTTTGACTGGGCTCCGGCTACGTAGCCTTCACGGAGGATAGGTTGGAACATATGAAGATGTTCCGGCACCTATCCTCCGTTTTTGCTATTGCGACCATTGCGCCGCTGGCGTTGGCGGCCACGCTAGCCGCGATGCCTGCAATCGCACAGGCCGACCAGCTGCCCAACCCGGATTGGGTGGCATTGCTCTACGACTACGAAAAGAACTATTGGCAGGCCCCCACCGATGCCGGACACGGTGGCAAGGTGCTCCACGCCGATACCATGAAACTCGACGAAGATTTGGCCGTGGCCATTAACCACAAAGCCGCCGAAAATCTCGATAAGGATGGCCTGAACGCCCAACGCAAGCGTGCACTCGTCGACTCCGATCTGCAAGCCGAGGAAACCATGCCGGACGCGCTCGGTCCGGTGCTTGGCAAATATATGAGCGAAGGGCTCAAATCCGGGAAACTCAACGCCGTCGCCGATATCTTCTCCTTTAACGTGGCCTCCACCTACGCCTCAAAACGTGCGGCCATGCATCCGCGCCCCTATCTGAACCGTGCGGAAAGCAGCTACGGCGGCACTAACGATCTCGCCGGACTGCCCGCCACGCTTGACATCAAGCAATCGCCCTCATGGCTCGAACACGTGCCCGGCTACTCGAACTTGCAGAAAAACAGTTCCTACCCCTCCGGCCACACTACCGGCGCCTATTCGTGGGGTATCGCGCTGGCCGGCATGATTCCCGAACTTGCGCCGCAAATCATGGCCCGCACTTCGGAGGCCGGCAACAACCGCATCGTGCTCGGCGTGCATTATCCGCTTGACATCATGGGCGGGCGCATTGGCGCATCCGCCCAGAACGGGCAGTACTGGCATAACGAATTCGCTTCGTCCATCGTGCCCGCGTCCCGGCAGCTGCGCGACTATCTGGTGTCCCGCTGCGCCGCGGACGGCCACGGCACTACCCTCGCCGCCTGCATCGCCAACACCAAGGCCTCCGGTTCGGGCGGCTACACCAACGATTTTCTGGACCCAGTGGCCACCGAGCCGGTCGCGGACCAAGCCTCGGCCGTGCGCGTCTACACCGCACGCCTGACCTACACCTTCCCGCAAGACACCGCCCAGTCCGGCGCTGATTTCGTGGCCCCGCGCGGGGCGGCGGACGTGCTGCGACTGGCCTATCCCGAACTGCACGCCGATCAGCGCAACGCGATTTTGAAAGCCACCGCCTTGGATTCCGGATACCCCCTATGGCAATCGAGCGACGGCTGGCAGCGTATCAACTGGGCCAAAGCCCTGTGCGCCCGCGTCACCTTGGATAAGCACGGCGATGTGGCCAAGGTCGAGACCGCTGACCAAGTGGCGCTTGCCGGCCCGAGTGTGGTCAATGCCCAGTACATCGACGCGGGCAATCACCCGGCGTCGGATAGCTTGGCGGGTGAAAACAGTGCCATTGCGGCCGGGCCGGATCTCGCCACTCTCCATGCCGTGCAACGACCGTCGTTGATCAGCGTAGCTATCGGTACCGCTGTAATCGCGATTGTCGGCGGAATACGGACGGTTCGACGCAAATCCAAGAACCAGCTTCAGCAGTAATTCAGCCAAAGTTCAGTCGCGCTGCTCACCGCTGCGGTGACACTGAGCAGCATCGCCCTGATCGGCGTGCCCGCTGCGACTGCGGACGAGCAGCAGACCACTGCCGAACAGAACACGGCTGCCAAACCATCCGTAATCATCAACGAGGTCTATGCCGGCAATACGAAAGCTGCCGGAGACCCGGATAGCAAGCGTTGCGATTGGGTCGAGCTCAAGAACACCGGCTCCACAGACGTTGACGTGAAGGTCTGGGCATCTACGGCAGTGGTAAGAAAGCCAAGAAGCACTACACCATCGGCACCAGCGAAGTAACGAATACGGACACCGTCATCAAAGCCGGCGGATATCTGGTGGCATACATCGACCCCGACAAGGCAAAGCCTGCCAAAACCTGCGATGCCGCTGCCGATATGAAAGTCTCCTCGATCAAGAGCGAGAGCGACAATCTGATAGTCACGATTCTGGCCACTTCGAATTGTGATGATAAGAACGCATCCACGAAATTCAATGATTCGGCCACCCGACTCACGTTGCAGGACAGCGACGATAATGTCGTGGCCGATGCCGTGTTCGATTTTTCGGGTCTATTCCACGTATACCGCGCAGCTGTCCAGCAAGCGCAAGGGCATGGAAGCTGAAGGCAAGACCTGGAACTACCGCGATATTCTTGCGCAATTCATCACGATGCACAACAAGAAGTCAAACGTACTGCTTATCTGGTCGGGTGACTGGCCCACCTACAGCAGCAATTCCGACAAACACTATGTGATTCTTGCCGGTGAGGGCTTCGACTCGACGGATGAGGCTTGGAATTGGTGCAAAGCCAACAATTACGGTCCGAACGACTGCATGCCTATAGATTTGCAGTAACAAGTGAAATGTGAATGTCGCTACGTTGCTGGGTCTCCTGAGTTACAAGACGTACAATCGGGAGCATGGCCAAGGACGACGACAGAACCAACGAACCTGAAGAGGCCGGCAAGTGGGGTACAGCCGGAAAATCCTCAGGAAAGAACAACAAGAACGGCAAGGGAAAGGAATCCAAAACCGATCGACGGATCGACAAGGTATTGCAGCTCGCGGCGGATCGCATAGACACCATCGACTCCAGTGCAAGCGTGCCTGAACGACTGGCACGTGCGGCGAAATCCAGTGAACTGCTCAGCGCCGTATGGTCGTTGCCGCCCGCTCAACGTCTTATGTTCCACCACGGCATGCAGGTCACTGATGTCGAAGGTGATTCCACTCCCGGATTCGACGGCAATAAAGAGGACGCCGAGAAGTTCATTTCGATCAGCTCCTCCGAAATCGCCCGATACCAGCGGCTCATGTACGCGAATGGCGTCAAAGGCTCGACACGGCGGCTGCTCATCGTGCTGCAAGGCATGGATGCCTCCGGCAAGGGCGGCATCGTGCGTCACGTGTTCAGCCAAGGTGACCCGATGGGCATCCATTACCATGGCTTCGGCAAGCCTGCGGCCGAGGAGCTCGACCACGACTTCCTCTGGCGCGTGAAGCGTGAATTGCCCAAGCCGGGGTGGATTGCCGTATTCGACCGTTCCCATTATGAAGATGTGGTCATGCCGCACGTCTATGGCACCTATCCCGAAGACGTATGGCGTGCCCGCTACGACCAGATCAACGATTTCGAACGTGAACTGGCCGCCAGCGGATGCGCCATCCTCAAGATCTTCCTCGTGGTAAGCCAGGAAGAACAGAAAAAACACTTCCTCGGGAGACTGGACGATCCCACCAAGTTCTGGAAATTCGACATCTCCGATCTCGAGGCCCGCGACCGCTGGGATGAGTATATGGCCGCATGGCAGGAGGTGTTCGAGAAAACCAGCACGGCCGCCGCACCTTGGTACCTCGTACCGGCCGATAACCGCTGGTATTCGCGAGCAGTGGTCTCCGAACTGCTGCGCACCACCTTGAAGAACATGAACATGACCTGGCCACCCCTCGAACCCGAGGTGGACCCCGATGAGGTGCGCCGCCGGTTGGCGTGAGCGATCCTCCCACTGGCGGAGCCAAGCGCATGGCACGGCTCTTCGCATGGCTCCGCCCGCTGGCGGGAGGCGTCGCATAGCGACGGAGGGTGGCTCGTGCCGCCGGAATAGGCCACTAGGTAGACTGAGCATTATGACTGACGAGAAGGAATACGGATCCCTGGGGCGGCTGGCCCCCGAATGGGACGGTGACGAGCGTGAACGGAATCTTACGGCCGATGACATCTACGAACGATTCTTCGGCTGGGTGGGAGACATCAAAGGCATCGAACCATGGCCGCATCAGGAAGAGGCCATTATGGACCTCTTGGCCGGCGACCATGTGATTTTGAATACCCCGACCGGTTCGGGCAAATCGCTGGTGGCGCTTGGCATGCACTTCGCCGCCCTGTGCACTGGCCGCCGCTCCTATTACACCGCTCCGATCAAGGCGCTGGTGTCGGAGAAATTCTTCGACTTGGTCGAAGTGTTCGGCCGCGACAACGTCGGCATGATCACCGGCGACAGCCACATCAACGCGGACGCGCCGATCATCTGCTGCACCGCCGAAATCCTCGCCAATCAGGCTTTGCGCGAAGGCACCCATGCCGACGTGGGCCTTGTGGCGATGGACGAATTCCATTATTACGGTGATCCGGAGCGCGGTTGGGCGTGGCAGGTGCCACTGCTCACGCTGCCGCAGACCCAGTTCCTGCTGATGAGCGCCACGCTCGGCAATGTGGACGCCATTGCCGACAAGCTCTCCGATCTGAACGACACCCCGGACGTGGATGTAATCGCCGACGCGCCGCGACCGGTGCCGTTAAGCTACGAATACACGCTCGATCCGATGGAAAAAACCGTGGAACTCGCCTTCCGCAACGGCGAAACCCCGATTTATGTGGTCCATTTCTCGCAGGACGCCGCGCTGGAGACCGCGCAGGCGCTCGCCTCCACCGGCGTGTCCAGCAAGGAACAGCGCCAAGCCATCGCAGAAGCCATCAAAGGCGTCAAATTCACCACAGCCTTCGGCAAGATTCTGCAGCGACTGCTGCGCACCGGTGTCGGCATCCATCACGCCGGCATGCTGCCTCGCTACCGCCGCCTGGTCGAACAGCTCGCCCAGCAGGGTCTGCTGCCCGTGATTTGCGGCACCGATACATTGGGCGTCGGCATCAATGTGCCGATTCACTCCGTGGTGCTCACGGCCCTGACCAAGTTCGACGGCACCAAGATGCGCCGCCTGCGCGCCCGTGAATTCCACCAGATTGCCGGACGAGCCGGTCGTATGGGATTCGATACCGAGGGACTGGTGATCGCCGAGGCTCCCGAATACGAAATCGAAAACCAGAAGGCCATCGCCAAGGCCGGGGGAGACCCGAAGAAGCTCAAGAAGGTCAAGCGCAAGAAGGCTCCGGAAGGTTTTGTGACCTGGAACCAGAGCACGTTTGACAAGCTCATCGACGCCGAACCGGAAACCCTGGTCCCGCACCTGAAAATCACGCATTCGATGGTGCTCAACGAAGTGGCGCAGGGCGGCGACGCCCGTGCCCGTATCGACGATCTCATTGACGATTCCGCGCAGACCCCCGACCAAAAGGAGCATCTGCACCAGCGGGCCGACGAGATTTTCCAAACCCTGTTCGATACCGAAGTCATCGAAACCGAGGACCGCAAGGACGGCGGCAAGGACTACTACATGACCCTTGATATGCCGGACGACTTCGCCCTCGACCAGCCGCTCTCCCCGTTCCTGCTGGCCGCGCTCGAACTGCTGGACCCCGAGTCCGACACCTATGCGCTGGACGTGATTTCCATGGCCGAGGCCACGCTCGAAGACCCCAAGCAGATGCTGCGTGCCCAGGAGCGTCAGGCCCGAGACAAGGCGATGGCCGATATGAAGGCTGACGGACTCGACTATGACGAGCGTATGGATAAGCTGCAGGAGATTACGTATCCGAAGCCGCTGGAAGACATGCTCGAATCCGCGTTCGACCAGTACCGCCACGATGTGCCGTGGGCCAACGACTACTGGCTATCGCCGAAATCCGTGGTGCGCGACATGGTGGAAACCGCCTCCGACTTCACCGGATACATCACCCGATACAACATCGCCCGCTCCGAAGGTACCCTGCTGCGCTACCTCTCGGACGCCTACCGCACGCTGGCGCGTACCGTGCCGCCCGAAAAGCGTGACGAGCAACTCGAAGACATCATCTCCTGGCTGCGCGTGCTCGTGCGCTCCATCGACTCCTCGCTGGTGGATGAATGGGAGAACGCCGGCGATTCCGCCGACCAGTCCGAGGCGGCGGCCTCCTTGGCGGCGCCGGGCAAGAAGAACGCGGTGGTCGAGGACCGACGAGGCCTTATCGTGCTGATCAGAAACGCCATGTTCCGCCGTGTGCAGCTTATGGACCTCGACCAGCCGGACAAGCTCGGCGCGCTCGACAAAGACTGGGGCTACGGTGTGCACGAATGGGAAGATGTGCTCGACGACTACTACGACGAGCACGAGTACGTGGGCATCGGCGCCGAAGCGCGCTCGCCCGAACTGTTCATGTTGGATGACAAGCACGAGAACGACGAGCATACGTGGAAGGTGCGTCAGATTATCGATGATTCCGATGGCGATCACGATTGGGCCATCGAAGGCATCGTGGACCTCGACGCCACCCAAGACACCGGCGAAGTAGTCTTCCACGACTACAAGGTGAGTAACTGATTCCTTTCTTGGCTCCCCTCTCTGAGGGAAGCCAGGGTGCAGCTCGAACGTCTGTTCGAACACTGGGGTACTATAGGACGTTATGAGTGAGAACGATTTGTTTGGGGCGGCTGATGCGCCGGAGTCGATGACGCGGCCGTTGGCGGTGCGCATGCGTCCACGCACTTTGGACGAGGTGATTGGCCAAACGCAGGTGTTGGGCCAGGGCTCGCCGCTGCGCCGCCTCGCCAATCCGGCCAGCAAAGGCAGTCTCACCGCGCCGAGCTCCGTAATCCTGTTCGGCCCTCCAGGCGTCGGCAAAACCACGCTCGCCACCATCGTGGCCGGCCAATCCGGCCGCGTGTTTGAGGAACTCTCCGCCGTGACATCCGGCGTCAAAGACGTGCGCGACGTACTCACCCGCGCTCACGAACGGCTCGTGTCACGCGGCCAGGAAACCGTACTGTTCATCGACGAGGTGCATCGCTTCTCCAAATCCCAGCAGGATGCGCTGCTTCCCGCCGTCGAAAACCGCGACGTGACCTTTATCGGCGCCACCACCGAGAACCCGAGCTTTTCCATCATCAAACCGTTGCTCTCCCGTTCGGTGGTCGTCAAGCTTGAGTCATTGGAGCCTGATCAGCTCATCGAACTGGTGCAGCGCGCGCTGACTGATGACCGCGGTCTCAGGGGCGAGGTCAAAGCCACGGACGAAGCCATCGCCGACATCGTGCGCATGGCCGGTGGTGACGCACGCAAGAGTCTCACGATTCTGGAGGCCGCGGCTGGCGCGGTCACCGGCGACGAAGCCCGCAAAAAGGGCGCACGCCGACCCATCATCACCCCCGAAATCGTGGCTACGGTAATGGACACCGCCACCGTGCGCTACGACAAAGACGGCGATGACCATTACGACGTGATTTCCGCATTCATCAAATCCATGCGGGGCTCCGATCCGGATGCCGCCATCCATTATCTGGCACGCATGCTGAAAGCGGGTGAAGATCCGCGCTTCATCGCCCGTCGCATCATGATCGCCGCCAGCGAGGAAGTCGGCATGGCCGCCCCGCAGATTTTGCAGGTCACCGTGGCCGCGGCGCAGGCCGTGGCGCTGGTCGGCATGCCCGAGGCACGTATTATTTTGGCCGAAGCCACGATTGCCGTGGCCACCGCGCCCAAATCAAACGCCAGCTATAACGCCATTAACCAGGCGCTCGCGGACGTGGATGCCGGCAAGATCGGCGCTGTTCCGCTGTATTTGAGGAACGCCCCCACCAAGCTTATGAAAGAGTGGGGCAACCACGAGGGCTACAAGTATGCGCACGATTGGCCCGGTGCCGTGGCGCCACAGGAATATATGCCCGAAGAGCTGCGTGGCACCGAGTACTACCATCCCAACGATCGCGGCTACGAACACGAAGTCAGCCAGCGTCTTGCCAAGATTCGCCCGATGTTGCATGGCGGGGAACCCGAACAGAAATGAACATAGGGGAGTAAAGTGTAACGCAACAATAACAGTGGGAAAGGGAAGACAAACACCATGGCGACCATCTTCATCGTGGACGACGATCAGGCCATCGGCGAAATGCTTAGTCTTGTTTTGGAAAACGAGGGATTCCAGACCGTGACCTGCCTGGACGGGCTGAGGGCTGTGGAAATGTTCCCCATCGTCAAGCCCGATTTGATTCTGCTTGACGTTATGCTCCCCGGGCTGGACGGCACGGGGGTGGCCCGCCGCATCAGAGCTACCTCTAATGTGCCGATTATCATGCTCACCGCCAAATCAGACACACTTGACGTCGTGGCCGGCTTGGAAGCCGGGGCCGACGACTACGTGCCCAAGCCCTTCAAAGTGGCCGAATTGCTGGCGCGTATCCATGCACGCTTCCGCATCGCCAAGCCGGCCGCCGAAGACGGTGCCACCGGTGGCGCAAGCGGTGGCAATGCAAACGTCAACCATCTGGAACGCGGATCCATCGTCATCGACCGTTTGGAACACACCGCCACCAAGGATGGCAAGGACCTGAATCTTACTCCGATGGAATTCGAGCTGCTGTTCATGCTTGCGGCCGCCGCCGGCGAGGCCATCAGTCGTTCCAGCCTGCTCAAGAATGTCTGGGGATACGAGAATTCCGGCGATACGCGCCTGGTCAATGTGCATGTTCAACGCCTTAGGGCCAAAGTGGAGGACGACCCCGAGAACCCGCAAATCGTGCAGACCGTACGTGGCATCGGCTACAAGTTCGTCACTCCTGAACAATGAACCTGCGCCCTCGATTCAGCCTCAAACGCTTGCTGCGCCACGGACGCGCTGAAGTTCGTCGCTCGCTGCAGGCCCGCACCGTGGCCCTCACCGTGATTCTTACACTGGCCGTGGCCATCGTCTTCTCTGGCGTATCGATGGTATCAGTGCGCGCCTCGCTGCTTACCCAAATCACTTCGCAGTCGCGTGCCGACTATTCAAACATGGTGCAGCAGGCCCAAACCAGTCTGGACGCGGCCGATGTCTCCGCCACAGTGCAGATCCAGCAGCTGGTCAATGACTTGGCGTCCTCGTTGCAATCCGAGGGGCCCTCCAACCTGATAGGTGTGTATTTGTGGAGTCGTGATACCAACTCGCGTGCCATCATCCCCGTATCCACCGAACCCAGCTATCAAAGTCTGATTTCTGATGACATCCGTTCGTCCGTGGCCTCCGACTTGGATGACAGCGTGTTCTATCAGCCGGTCGAAATTCCCGGTGATTCCGGCATGTCGGGCAGCGGGACGCCCGCAGCGGTGCTCGGCACCGTATTGGACTTTGGCGTGGCCGGCAACCTCGAATTCTTCGCCATTTATTCGTACACGTTCCAGCAGCAGTCCTTGACGCAGATTCAGCTCAGTCTGGTGGTCATCTGTGCGTTGCTGTCCATCGTGGTGGGCGTAGTAATCTGGCTGGTGATTCGTGGCATCGTGCGCCCGATTGAACGAGTGGCAGCGGCCTCGGAAACACTGGCCTCCGGCAATCTCGATATGCGCGTTACCGTGAATCGTAAGGATGAGCTTGGTGTGCTGCAGCAATCCTTCAATACGATGGCTGATGCGCTCAACCAGAAGATTGATGAGCTGGAGGAAGCAAGCGTTTTCCAGAAACGATTTGTGTCCGACGTCAGTCATGAATTGCGCACCCCGGTGACCACCATGCGTATGGCTTCTGACCTGCTCGAAATGAAAAAAGACGGCTTCGACCCCTCCACCAAGCGTACGGTCGAACTGTTGGCCGGCCAGATCAGTCGATTCCAAGACATGCTCGCCGATCTGTTGGAAATCTCCCGCTACGATGCCGGTTATGCGGCACTTGACCTTGTGGAAACCGATTTATGCGAACCAATTGAAACGGCAGTGGACCAAGTTGCCGGCATCGCCCAAGCCAAACGGGTGCCGATTCACACGTATCTGCCCAATGTGCAGGTTTTGACTCGTATCGATTCGCGTCGAGTGATTCGCATCGTCAGAAATCTGTTGGCCAATGCCGTCGATTTCGCTGAGGACCGGCCGATCGAAGTGCGTGTCGCGGCCAACCGCAAAGCCGTGGCCATCAGCGTTCGCGACTATGGCGTTGGTATCGACGAAGACAAAGTCGCTCATGTATTCGATCGATTCTGGAGAAGCGACCCTTCACGTTCGCGCGTTACCGGCGGCACCGGATTGGGCTTGGCCATCGCCATGACTGATGCCTTGCTGCACCACGGTACTATCCGTGTACGTTCGGCAGTGGGGGAGGGCACCTGGTTCTTGGTATTGCTGCCGCGTGACCCCGACCAAGGTGAGGTGGCGGACGCTGAACTGCCGGTGAATTTTGCTTCTGAAACGCCCGATGACCTGCGTATTACCGGTGGGTTTGGTGTGGCCACCAGCCAAGTCACACATGATTATCATGAGGTTCGCCGCGACACGATGATGGGGAGGCCGCTATGAGACGAGTGACCAGAACGATTGCCGCCGCAGGCGCGGCCATAGTCTGTTGCGTCACGATGACGGCATGCTCAAGTCCGTTCGGTTTGCCGATTAGCGGCTCGGTGCAGACTCTGGCACCGGTGGAACAGCAGACTCAGCGTGTTTACACCAATCCTCAGGGACCTGCGGACGATGCGCAGCCGGAAACCATCGTCAAAGGGTTCTATGATGCCATGCCTGCCGGCGTACAGTCCGATGGCTACCGTGTGGCCCGTGAGTTTCTGACCGGTTCGGCGTCGGCCGGATGGAATGGCGATTCCTCGGCACTGGTCTACAGCGGTACGCCGGATTTCCGCCGCCGTGCCAATACGATGAGTACCCCGCAAGGGGCGGAGAGCTCGCTGATTGTAGAAGTACAGCTCCAAGTGGTCGGCTCTCTGGACTCGCATGGCGTGTATACGCCGACAGATAGCAGCACGATCAGCAAAGTTCCTTATATCTTGATTAAAAGAAGCGGCCAGTGGCGCATCTCCTCGTTGGAGAACGGCGTGGTGATATCCACCGCCGATTTTGAACAAGTCTTCCGCCAAGTATCCGTGTATCAGGTGAGCACATCCGGCAAACAGCTCATACCGGATGTTCGATGGCTGAGCTGGCGCAACTGGCGCACCCAGGCAGTCGGTGAAGTACTCTCGGATGCACCCTCCTGGTTGGAAGGAGTGCTGCGAGGCACCGGCTTGCCTACCATCAAACTCGCGGTCGACAGCGTGCCGGTGAAGAACAATGTGGTGGAGATACACCTTAACAGCGGTATCAATGCGTTGAATGAGGAAGAACGAGGCCTGCTGGTACATCGCATCCGTCTGACTATGGGCGACGGCAATGCCGAATACGCGCTGAAGATTACCGGCGACGGAGTGGACTATTCTGATGCCGACGCAAATGTGAAACTTACTACCGAGCAGCCGACAGCGGGCGTATACACGTTGACCGGTGGGCATATCGTTTCCCTGGCCAGCTCCAGTCCGTTGCGTGTAGGGGAGGCCCCCGGATATGACGATGCTCGGGGCTTCGTTTTTTCCTCATCCGGCGGTGCGGTGTTGCGTGCGGACGGTGTCGTCGAATGCCTGAAATCTGATGGTGCGTCCTGTGGGGTGATGTTCTCCGGCGAGTCGATGCGATCGATTACCGAAGGTCTGGATGGCGAAGTATGGGCTGTATCCGAGAACGGGCGCGAATTGCATGTGTCAGATGGGGGTAAGGAAACCGATCTGAAGCTTGATTGGCTTGGCGCTGCCGACAGCATTGTGGCATTGGCGGTTTCTCCGGAAGGGTGCCGATTGGCGTTGGCAGTCGAGGGCGAGGACACGAACGGCGTGATGATGACCGGTGTGGCGCGCAACGGTGATAAAACACTGAGCGGTCTGAGCAAAGCGGCCACCCAAGTGAGTGTGCTCAGACACGTCACCATGCTCACGTTCTACAACGATCTGAATCTGGTGTACGCCACCACACCTCCTGAGGGAAACAGCGAACAACAAGAGGCATGGCGTCAAATGGCACCAGGCCCGGCCAATGCGCAGCGTCTGCCTAATGGAACCATAACGTCGATGGCATCGGGGCAGATTAGCCTGTCCCGTCGCCTGGCCATTGTGGACGATTTGGGTATTGTTCGCTCCGTTTCT
>UMHV01023448.1_pt1 | contig 32024 bp, 34 predicted proteins | sample 1965621 | NCBI WGS metagenome assembly UMHV01 (sample SAMEA4836108, study PRJEB28245) | human gut metagenome | biome: gut microbiome; material: fecal sample | place: Denmark | collected 2008 | reverse complement strand
GCAATTGCTATTGGAGATTTTCTTGATGTTGAAGAAGATATTAATTACATTTTTGAGGAATTAAAAGTTCCGCTAATAAAGAATTTTCCAGCATCACATTCTGCAAAGAAAGCAACTATACCGTTTGGATAATTTCAACCATTAACAAATAATTAATTTTATATTAAGCAACTACTCCCATATTTTTTTTTATTATAAAATATTACTACCGTATTAGATAATATAAGGATAAAAGATATGTGGGATTATTCAGATAAAGTTATAGATCATTACAGAAACCCGAGAAATGTCGGAAAAATTGATAATGCAGATGCTATTGGCGAAGCCGGTTCACTTGCTTGTGGCGATTCTTTAAAAATTTATTTAAAAATTAAAGACAATATCGTAACAGATGCTAAGTTTCAAACATTCGGTTGTGGTTCAGCAGTTGCAAGTTCAAGTATTTTAACCGAAATGATTATCGGAAAAACTGTTGATGAAGTTAAGAAAATCACCAATAAAGATATTGCAGACCAATTAGGCGGACTTCCACCTGAAAAAATGCACTGCTCTGTTATGGGTTATGAAGCATTAGAAGATGCGCTTAAAAACTGGGGCGATTACACTGATTTAGACGATTTGAGAAACGAAGAAAACAAACCTAAAACTTCTGAAAAAATTGTTTGTACATGTTTTGGCGTAACAGAAAATGTTATTTGGGATGCAATCAAAATCAATGGCTTAAAAACTGTTGAAGAAATCACAAATTATACTAAAGCCGGTGGAGCTTGCGGAAAATGTAAAGCAGCAATTCAAGATATAATTGACACTTATTACAAAAAAGAAGAAAAGGAAGAAACAAGTTCACTTACACCTGCGCAAAAAATTCTAAAAATCAACAATATTATTGAAAACCAGATTTCACCTGAATTGAGAAAAGATGGCGGGGATATCACTTTGGTTGACATTCAAGATAACAAAGTTTTGGTAAAACTTCGTGGAAAATGTTCTGGTTGTAAAAATTCACACTTAACACTTAAAGCGTTTGTTGAAAGTACTTTAAGAGATACTGTTGATAAGAATATTGAAGTTGTAGAGGTATAAAAATGAGTTTAATATATTTAGATAATAACGCAACCACAAAGGTTGACCCACAGGTATTGGAAGCAATGCTACCATATTTTAAAGAAGAATACGCAAACCCATCAAGCGTTTATGAATTTGCGAAACGGTCTAACCATGCAGTTAGAGAGGCTAGAGGCGTAATCAAAGATTTTTATAACGCTAGAGATGAAAAAGAAATTATTTTCACATCTTGCGGTTCTGAAAGTGCAAACACGGCAATTCGTGGCGTTTTGAATATGAATAAAAATAAACGTCATATCATTACAACAAAAGTTGAACACCCTTGCGTGTTGAACCTTTATAGAGCATTAGAAAAAGAAGGTTACAGAGTTGATTATATTGGCGTAAATTCTAATGGAGAGCTTGATTTAGAACAATTAAAAGAAGCTATTGATGAAGATACTGCTCTTGTGTCTGTAATGTATGCTAATAATGAAACCGGTGTTGTTTTCCCAATCAAAAAGATTTCCGAAATTATTAAATCCAAAAATCCTGAAACCAAATTCTATGTTGATGCCGTTCAGGTTACAGGGAAACTAGCTATTGATGTTCAAGATTTGGGCGTTGATTTAATGGGAATTTCGGGACACAAATTCCACGCACCAAAGGGAATTGGCGCATTATATGTTAATTCAAAAACTTTAATTACACCATTGATAATTGGTGGTCACCAAGAACGTGGGAAACGTGCCGGAACAGAAAATGTTCCATATATTGTCGGAATGGCAAAGGCGGCAGAACTTGCTATGGATAGTTTGAAATATGAAACTACCGAAATAAAAAGACTTCGTGACAAATTGGAACAAAATATTGTTAAAAACGTATTCAATGCAAGATTGAATGCAGGAATTATCAACAGAGTTCCAAACACTACAAATATTGGTTTTGAATACATTGAGGGCGAATTAATACTTCTTCACTTAAGTGATTTAGGTATTTGCGCAAGCTCAGGTAGTGCCTGCACATCTGGTTCACTAGAACCATCTCATGTATTGAGAGCGATGAATGTTCCATTTACTGCTGTTCACGGCAGTATCAGATTTTCTTTAAGCAGATTTACTACAGAAAAAGAAATTGATTATGTATGCGAAAAAATGCCTGAAATAATCGAAAAATTAGTAAGAATTTCTCCATTCCAAGACGAATTAGAAGCTTTGAGAAAATTGAAACAGTAAAAGTTAGGCAATAGAGCGTTAAAACGATAAGATTTTACAGTTATTCTGAGCAAAGCGTTTTATCAACCATGCGATGTTTCGGCTTCGCCTCAACATGACCCGATAGAAAAACTTATTAAGATAAAAGCATTGGTAAGATATAATATCCTACCAATGCTTTTAATTAAGTAGGTTGGGCTTTCTAACTCAACAATGAAAGTAGCAATTAGCCCTTACGGAATAGCACCACTTATCTCTACTAAGGAATGAGTATAATAAAATGAGATTTATACTCCCAAAGTCCTACGATTTTTTAGCTATTTATCAGTATTTTTAAATTCTTTTTCTGTGTAATAGTTTTTTATATCATTCACGCTTATCCTATCGGTAAGGAGTGATTATGAAAAAATTTATTGTTATTTTAGGGTTATTAATTAGTATTTCACCGTGTTTGGGTGCAACTCAATATTCTTCAATCTTGGATAATATTGAAAACTCTCTATACAGTTTTACATATACAACATCTGATGATGCTACAAGACTTTCTCGCATCGAACAAACTGTCTACGGACAAGCGAAATCAAACAAATCAATTTCTGATAGAGTTTCATCATTAAAAAAAGATATGTCTGCCGATTTAATTGGTCATGAAATAACTCCGAAAGAAGATACATTTATGGAGGAAGATGATATTTACAAAGAAGAAAAATTAGCTCAAAACAGTGTACCACCTGCAGGAGCTAATGTTGATTATCCATCCATAAACGAACTTGAAAAAGAAATTTTTAAACAAGAATTTAAAACTAAAGACTTAAATTCACGTCTTGCTTCGCTTGAGCAAAAATCTCTCGGCAAAACCTACGAAAGCGAACCATTTTCTGCTCGAGTAGAAAGATTACAGGCAAAAATCAAGCCAAAATCGTTTATGAATAACAGTATCGCTCAATCTTCAAACGGTTTTTATGATGAAGATGTTGTTCAGCTAGATAAAAATTATAAACTCGACGAATACCAACCACCTGAGTTTGATTACGATGCCTACAATTCAAGAAACGCAAAACCAACAAACCTTGCCACTGTAGAAAAAGCAATATTCAAAAGAACTTTTGCGAACGACAACATGGACAACAGATTGTCACGCCTCGAAAGCACTATGTTTGGCACGACTTTTGCTACAGATAGCGAAAATGATAGATTAAGACGAATTGCAAGTGCTTACAAGGCAACAAAAAGTGCAAGCAAATACGATTCAAACAAGTTTTCTCAAAATATGGCAACCGCAATGCAAATAGGAACATTGTTATTAATGATCTTGGCATGCGTACTATAGAATAATCTGTAATTCAAAGTAACACCGTTATTTCAATAAATTTTTCAAGTTCTTAAACCCTTGAACAGCATCTTTCATTTGTTGATTTGCTTCTTCTGCCTGCTTCTTTTGCTCATCCATGTGTTGGTTAAAAGCATCTTTCTTTTCCTGAACGGCATCTTTAACTGCCTGTTTTGTTTCTTTAACCTGTTCTTTCATAGTCGTTTTTCGAATTGCAGACATATCACAAGTTGAAAGCCACTTGAAAGATTTTACAGAACTTCTGCTTTCTACACCGCCATTAAAGACTACTTTGAAATCCTTGTAATTTTTATTTCCAGATGAAAGTGCCGGAATTGCAGAAATATTTTCACCTCTCGGGTTTGTTGTAAGAGCATTAATTATATTACCCGTTGCTGTTCCGAATTTTGGAATATATGAAGTCAATTTAGTAACCGATAAATCTCCAAGTGGTCCAAGCACAGAAACAATTTCTGCAGAAATTCTACCTAAAATAATCACATTTGCCGTAGAGTTCAAAAGGTTATACCTACCTTTTACGTAATATGCCATTGAAGGCCCTGATGTTTTGACAGGATTTAATACTGCCCAACCATTATTAAATGTCATATTACCTGAAACTGTCTTAAATTGTGCGGTATTTTTTATAGCCGGAAGCGATTTTATTGAATTTATAGCAGCTTTTATAATACTGTTTTGTTGTAAGTTTTGAGCGAACAAGAAGTTTTCAAATCTACCAATATTTCCAAACGAACCGTCTGAGATATCAAATGATGCTTTTCCTTTCAAGTTCTTCATCATCTCCACATCAGTTGTTCCGTGTAAAGCAACATTCGCATTAAAATTCAATTTTCCGGACAAAGCGTTTTTAAGTCCTGCAGCACCCTCAATTGCCTTTTCTGCATTCATGCCAGAACCGTTAAATACTACTCCAATATGCCCATTATTTATATTATACGAAATATTCCCATTTACTTTTCCGGAAAAAGCTTCTCCTGTTATATTTTTCAAATTAAATACATTATTTGTTAAATTGAAATCCGATGTCAAGTTTTCAGCAACAATCCCACCGGTCACAAACTTTTTAAGAGATCCTTTCCCTTTAACAATCGGTCCATTTAAAGAAATTTGCATATCAGACATTGTTAGAGGAATTTCCGGAATTTTAACCAATGGAACTGTTGCAGAACCTTTAAGAATAGGATTTGCAGCAACACCATTTACATCAATATTACCTATCGCCGTAACTTTAGACTTATTAAATCCCGGAATTACAAACGTAACACTGTTTGGAGTAGATACATTTAGGTTCAATTTTTGAGATTTATACAAATCACTAATTCCACCCTTCAAATAACAAACTCCAACGCCATTTGCAAAAATTCCCGTATCAGAGAATTTCAAACTATCACCGCTTAATTTTGCATTTCCTTTAATTACGGTTGTTTTACCTTTCAATTGCTCAACAGAAAGAATTGACACATAATTAGTTGGATTTGATGTTAAACTAAACGCAATATCTTGTTTTTTCTCATCTCCTGTGACGTTAACCTCCAAAGGTAATTTTCCATTAGCAGTAACAAAACTTCTAAAATCTTTCGGTATCATTGAGCGCAAATCCGAACCTAAAAGATTTCCTTTTGCCTTGATATTAAAGGTTAAATTTTTGGACATATAATCTGCAACTTTTCCTGTAATATCTATCCTTGAATTATCTAATATGATATATGCACTGTTAATTAAAATATCTTTTTCTCCAAAAGATATTTTAGTTAAAGGAGCTGAAATTGTTGCCATTGGATTAATAACCTTAGCTCCTGCGACATTAACCAATCCATCCATTTTCTTACCATCAGTTGTCAAATTAACTTTTGAATTAGCAACTCTTATTGACGTATTAGACGGAGTGTTTTTCAAATTAACGTTATCAATACTCAAATTAACTTTAGGAACAATTTTGTCTAATTCTCCATTTATAGACGCATTCATAGAAACAGTTCCACTATAAATTTGATTTTCTTTCAACAAAGCCATTTGCCCCGCAGCCAAAAGTAACCCTTTGAGTTGAAGTTTATCAGCCGTAACCAATAAATCAGCCGTTGCATCTTGAGTTACAGAACCACTAATTTTTAATGGTTGTCCTAATACTGTTAAACCAGCTTTTCTAATATTTATCATATTATTTGCGAAATCAATATCTGCACTAATATTATTTACCGCTGCATTGTACAGCTTATAAGCAATAGAGGCAGAAGGAATTTTTAAATATCCTGAAGATTCAATAGTTTTCAAATTAGATTTGATACTAAAATCAGCATCAATTCCACCTGTTGCAGTCAATGTATCTAAATCATTATAATCAAATGATTTTGCGACACTATCTATCAAATCAAATACACTTTTAAACTGCGCATTTGACTTGCAATTCAAATCAATTTTAGGGTGTCTGCCTGTTTTGAAATTTCCAACCAATTCTGTCAATTCATTATCAGCAGTGTATAGTTTTGTATATAATTTAATACCATTTCCTTTAAATTTTATATCAACAGAACTAGAAGGTAATTTTTGACCATCTACCGCAACCCCTAAATTTGTTACATCAATTGAGCCTAACATATCAATATTGTCAAGAGTTCCACCAGTTTTGATATCCCCTTTAATATCCGCAGTCAATTGATTTTTATATATCGCTTTAAATATATCAATTACGTTTATATTAAAATCGGTTTGATTTGTAGTTTCTTCTTCTTTTCCTGCAAACACAATATCATTCAAATCAATATTCGGCATTATTTTGTTTAACAATTTAACATCATAATTGAATTGCTCTCTATCCTGCAACATAACCTTACCATCAAGAGCAACTTTTATTTTTTTATTCAAGATAAAATCCGTTATAGAAATATTGTTTCCGTAAATAGAATACATTTTATCTGTAGGAATATCTATAAATGCTATATTATAATTGTTTATATTGATGTTAGGGAGGTGGTTTGATAGTTTTAAGCCATATGGCAGAGCAGTAAGAACTTGTGATGCCCCGTCATCATTATCATTATTCTGAGGAATATAATCTTCTATTAAAAATTTTCCATCTTTTTTTACTTTTAAGTTCAAATTAATATTATCAGCTCCAACCATATCAGCTTCAATTCGTCTTGCTAATATAGGAATTAATGACATTTTGGCTTGTACATTATCAACTGTTAAGAACTTTTCACCAGTTGGTAAAGCAACTTCAACATGCCCAACCTTTGCGCCAATTGTCAATTTTGGAGTAGACACAATATTTATATTATCAAGTTTTACCTTAAACCCGCAAGATTTTTCTATAATATTTGAAATTTCCCCACTATAAGAATTTACTACCCCAGTCAAAAATAAAGGAGCAATCAAAAAACACATATACAAAACAACAATCACTGACACAACGCTAATTAGCGTATATTTCAAATACTTATTCATAATAATATCCCTCTTTTGTGGATAATTTTAACACAATTACACAAATTTTTAAAGCTTATTTTTTCTTTCTATCCGGATAACAATTCCAGTTAATTTGCTCGTTTTTCCTAAACCAAGTCAATTGACGTTTAGCATAATTTCGAGTATTTTGCTTTAATTTATCTTTTGCCACATCTAAAGACAATTCCCCATCAAGATAAGATAATACTTCTCTATACCCGATTGTGTCTGTTATATTAGAAATTCTTCCATGTTTTTGGAGTAATTTTTTAGTTTCGTCAATCAAACCTTGCTCAATCATCAAATCAACTCTTTTATTAATTCTGTCATATAAAATTTCTCTAGGGAAGTTTAGACCTACCCATTCAACATTAAACTCTTTTTCTTTAACTCCACGAACCAAATCCAATGGTTTACCGGCTAATTTTATAATCTCTATATAACGAATTAATTTCTTTTTATCATTTTTTTCAACAGAATTTGCAGCTTTTTCATCTAATTTAGTAAGCATTTCCAGTAATTCTTCATAAGAATAACTTGATAGTTCTTTTCTCAATTCATAATCAGGTTTTACATCCGGCAAATCATAATTCTCTAACAAAACCCTAAAATATAACCCTGTTCCACCTACGACAATCGGAACTTTACCACGTGAAATTATATCCGTTATATGTTTCTTAGCCTCTTTTACATACAACCCAACAGAATAATTATATTCCGGTTCTACAACATCAATCATATAATGCGGAATTTCTTGCATCTCATCAATTGTTGGTTTTGCAGTCCCAATATTCATTCCCTTATATACAAGCCTTGAATCTGCTGAAATTATTTCACCATTTATTTTTTTAGCCAACTCTATTGCGTATGAAGTTTTTCCACTCGCAGTAGCTCCAACAACAGCAATAACCCTATTGTTCATCTCCACCCGCATACTTTTTATCAAAATACAAGAATATCAACACAACTAAATAAACAGAGAAATAGAACAATATAATACTCATTACGATATAAGCAAATGGATTTATTACCGCAAAAGTATTTATAAATAGTAACACAAAACCCATAAACCACAATGTAATAAACAATCTTATAGTTGTAAAGAAATCTTTAAATAATTTTACTATAGATTTCCAAAGTGCCAAGAATGGATTTGGAGTAAAACAAATTATCTCAGGAATCCACAACATCAAAAAGTACATAACAATTGATGTTACAGACATAAATAATAAACTCCATTTACCAAAAAATATAATTTGCTCAACAGATAATTTATCTATAAACGCAGGCATACCCTGATTTGCAGCCAATTCAGAATTTATAGCTAATTCTTGTAAATGCTGCATTGATTCTGTATCCAAACCACCAATTATATTTACTCCTAACAAATACACAATTGGAGTTGCAATTGCTTGAATAAACAAAAATATTACATAAACACCAACAAATGATAGGAAAAATTTTCCAACCCCGACAGGAAATTTTTTGAACAAATGTAGCGTCGCCCTAGCCCTATCAGTATCTAGTATAAAAATTTTCTTAGAAAGTTTAACCGCACCTTTTACCATATAAAACCAACCGGCACAAAACACCCCAAACATAAACAAAACTGTTATTGAGGCAATTAAAAATTTTGGAGTTGAATCAATATTGTATTTTGAATAAAGAGAATACAAATCAAGCACTTTTATAAACACAATCAATGGAATTGCCAAAATAATATTATAATTAGTTACCTTTATTGCCTCTTTAAACAATTCACGCATATTATATTTCCTTTAAAAATTTATCAACAAACTACTTTTCAACTTCAACAGCAATTTTTTCACTTTGAGATTTTTCTTTTGCTAATTTACGTTTACGTCTTCTCATCAAATCTACAAAAGCTTCCAATCTTGTCAAATATCCGGCTTTTCCTGTTTGTTCATCCATAATCAACGGTAAAATAGGGATATCACAATTTTCTCTCATTGCAGGAAAAATATTTTGCGACATAATTTCCGGCATACAAGTGAATGGGCTTATGTGAATAATACCATCAATTCCTCTTTCATTTGCATAAGCAACATCAGAAACGCACTCCAAAGAATCTCCACCTATATCCCTCATCAAATAAGGTTTTGCAAGACGATATGCCCTTTGGAGGTGAGTTTCACCATCTCTAAAAACTTTCGGAATAATTGCATCTTTAATAAAACTACTTACAGTCAAGCTCCTTCGAACTTGAACTCCCATTTTACCAAGCTCTTTAGTTATATTTTGATTTGAAAAAGCATCGCAAACCAAATAAATTTCTCCAGTCAAATCAACTTTCAAAACTTCTTTCTTCTCATCGATTTTAACTTTTTTCATTTCATCAAAAGCTAACTTCTTAGCACGTTTCAAATCTCTGGAATGTTCTACATCTTTGATATACTGTAAAGCTTTAGCATAATGTTTGTCTGCATCACCTTGATTTATTTCTCTAGCTCTGTAATAAGCTAAATTTTCTTCCAAATCATCAAGCAAAAACATTTTTCTTATTGCAATATTAATAGCTCTTGCAAACAAAATTGGATCATTCTTACCACTGATTTCTTTTAACACATTATACATACCTTTAATTCCGTCATAAAGGGAAAGTTCTATGTATCTGGCATGATATCCCATATCCACAAGCGCATTTTCAATGCTATTACCATATTGTCCTAATCTGCAACATCCCGGAGATGTAATCATTGCAACATAATCAGCACCACCTTCAATTGCTTCAATAAAGTTTCCTAAAATCAATTTATATGGCAAACAAATAGCTTCAGGAGAATGTTTAGTTCCCAAAGACAATGTTTTTTTACTTGTATAAGGAGGAATAAAAGGTTCTACACCAATTTTCTTTAGTGCAGCAGCCCATGCTATACATACAGAACCCATATGGGGAAATGCTACTTTAACTTTTTTATCTTCTTTACTCATATTTTTATCTCTTATTGTTGTGTATATTTCAAATCAGGATGACGTGCTGCAAGCGTTTCATCTAAACGTTTAACCGGAGTTGTATGCGGAGCTGAAATGACTACTTCCGGATTAGTTTTAGCTACTTTGGCAATTTTCAACATTGCATCGACAAACTCATCCAAAACTTGTTTGGTTTCTGATTCTGTCGGCTCAATCATAATTGCTTCATGAACAATCAGAGGGAAATAAACCGTTGGCGGATGGGTATTTTCATCCATCAGTGCTTTTGCAATATTTAGAGTTGAAACACCATTTTCATGTTTTTGTTTCTCTCCAGAAAGAACAAATTCGTGCATACAAGGTTCATCATAAGGCAATAAATATGCACCCTTCAATTTTTCTTTCAAATAATTGGCATTCAATACGGCATTTTCGCTAGCTTCTTTTAGATTATCACCCATCATTAAAATGTAGGCATAAGCCCTGACAAGCACTCCAAAATTACCATAAAAACCTTTTACACTACCCACTGAGTTTTTCAAATTATAGTTTCTATAATAATTTTCACCATCAAAAGCAACTGTCGGAACAGGCAAATAATCCTTCAATTTTTCAACAACACAAACAGGTCCAGCACCAGGTCCACCACCACCATGAGGAGTTGAAAATGTTTTGTGCAAATTCAAATGAACTACGTCAAACCCCATCAATTTTGGATTTGTATGTCCCATAATTGCATTAAAGTTAGCTCCGTCATAGTACAATAATGAACCATTCTCGTGCATCAATTTAGAAATTTCAAGAACATTTTCTTCATAAATTCCCAAAGTATTCGGGTTAGTCATCATAATTGCAGCGACATCACTATCCAAAAGCTCTTTCAATGCTTCAACATCAACCTGTCCTTTTTCGTTTGATTTCACCGGAACAACATCAAATCCGCACAAATGCGCACTTGCGGGGTTCGTTCCGTGAGCTGAATCAGGAATAATAACCTTTTTACGAATTTCACCTTTTACTTCAAAATATTTTTTAATTACCATCATACCGGTTAATTCACCATGCGCACCTGCAGCCGGTTGCAATGTAACAGCATCCATTCCGGTAATTTTTTTCAAAGCCTCTTGCAACTTAAACATAAGCTCCAAAGCACCTTGACAATCTTCATCTTCTGATAACGGATGAAGATTTATAAAGCCTTCAAGTCCAGCCAAAAGTTCATTAACTTTTGGATTATACTTCATAGTACAAGAACCCAAAGGGTAAAAACCTTTTTCTATACAAAAATTTAAATCTGATAATTCTTTATAATGACGCATTGCTTCTAATTCACTGACACTAGGCAAGCCTATTTCACCTTCTCTAACAAAATTTTTGTCTAAAAAGGTCAAATCTTCTTTTTCATCTGTTAATTCAATACCTGTAACCCCATTACTTTTTTCAAAAATTGTTTTCACTACAAAATCCCCTGTCTTTTTAAATCCCTTTTAATTTTATCTAATCCTGACTGAATAATACGTGATATTCTCGACTGCGAAATATTAAATTCTTCTGCAATTTCTCTCAATTTTTTCTCTTTAAAAAACTTATATTCAATTAATTCTCGCTCTCTTGCAGGAAGTTTTTTCATAGATTCAATTATTTCTGCCTTCAATTCAACAAGCTCAATTGATTCTTCAGGAGTTTTATCTTCTGCTTTAATTTGAATAGGGACTTCCGCATCTTGTAATTCATCAATAGAAAGAATTGTTTTGTAAACTTCTTCCCTCAAATTTCCATCATCTTCTGCACTCTGTTGCCTTCTGTTTTTTAGAGAATACCATTTGTAACGTCTTCTAACTTCATTTCTGATAGCCCATTTTATAGCAGTAGAAAGATAAGTATTGTTATAATTTTCAGGAGAATGATTCTTAAATAATATGTATAAAGTATGATTTCCGATGTTAATAAGTTCAGGCAACTCAATCAAGTGCGAAGATGAGAATTTTTGGTATTCCACCTTTGCAATCGTTTCTATCAGGTCTTTATAATCTCTTAAATTGATTTTTTGTTGAATGTTCTGTTTCGCTGCCATGACTATAACATATTCCTATTAAAACATTTCCCTAAGTACATAATAACAAAAAAAAATATAGAATACCAGACAATGTAATTTTCCTTAACATAAATTATATTAATTAAAAGTTAATACCCAAAAAGACAATTGAAAAAGGAGAGATTATGAAAATATTATTTTGCACAGACGGCTCTAAAATCAGTTTTAATGCACTCAAAAACATTGCATACTGGATTAAACAAGCAACAATTGACACAATTTGTGTAATTGATTGGAATATTCTTCCTGCAGAAATTACAATTGATGAAGAAAATTTTTCTTTTTCTTGTGCAAATGTTACAGACACAATTCTTGACTATGCGGAAGAAGAAATCAAAAATCTTGGCTTACAACTCGGCAACCGAATTAAAAATTGTGGCTCTGCTATTGAAAGCATTTTAGAGCAGTCCGAAAAAGAAAAATATGACCTTATCCTAATGGGATCACACGGCAAAAAAGGTATTCAAAAATGGCTTGGTTCTGTTTCTCAAGAAATTATAAATAGTAGTAAAATATCAGATTATATTGCAAAAAAAGAAAACAATAAGAAAAAAGTTCTATTTACAACCGACGGAACAGAATGTTCACTATCAGTAATCGGGGAAATCATATCTGATATTGAACTTAGCGATAAAGAAGTTCATATCTGCATGGTTAATGAAGACCCTAATTTGTTATTTTTAGAAGGCACTCTCGATACAAATTGGTTACTTGATATACAAAAACAACAATATATGTATGCCTCAAACGCCATTGAATCTATCAAAAAAATAATCGAAAGCAGAGGAATAGAAGTTAATCAAAGTACAATCTTAACAGGTATTCCTGCACAAGAAATCATAAATTATGCAAAAAACAATGAAATAGATTTGATAATATTAGGATCTCGTAACAAATCTAAAATGGACAGATTTTTGATGGGTTCGGTAAGTAAACGCATTTTAGAAAATGTTGTTAGTGACATTTGGCTCGTAAGATGCGAAAGTTAAATTCTTGACCACAATAAAAAATAGTGTCATAATTAACCTATGTTTAAATATTATAGCAAATATGCACCGTATTTATTTTTGTTACCGGCAGCAGTAGTGCTTGTAATATTCTTTTTTATACCGTTTTTTCAGACATTTTTATTAAGTTTTTTAGACTACTCAACAAATATATACAAACCAGAATTTATCGGACTTGAAAACTATATAAAATTATTACATAATCCAATTTTTTATAAAGTTTTGTGGAATACTTTCATATATTTATTTGTAGCAGTACCAATTCTTGCGATATTTCCTCTGTTTTTAGCTGTTCTTATTAATCAAAAAATCAGAGGAGTAACATTATATAAAATTCTTATATACCTGCCCGTAATCGTATCAATTGTTGTAGCTGCAATAGCTTTTAAATGGCTTTATGCAGATCAAGGGATTTTGAACTATGCAGTAACAAGTCTTGGGTTCAGCTCTATAGGTTGGTTAACCGATCCAAATTACGCACTATATTCAGTAATAATTGTTACGATTTGGAAAGGTATCGGGTATTATATGATAATTTATTTAGCTGCATTAATGAGTGTTCCAAATGAATTATACGAAGCGTGCGATATTGATGGAGCAAGTTTTTTAACTAAACATTTAACAGTAACAATTCCGCATATAATGCCTACAATTGCACTTGTTACAACAATCAGTGCAATTTCTGCTATGAAAGTTTTTGCAGAAATATACGTTATGACCAAAGGTGGCCCATTAAATTCAAGCAAAACAATTGTTTATTATATTTACGAAAGAGCATTTGAAAACCTCGATCTAGGTTTTGCATCTGCGATGGCAGTAGTTTTATTAATCATTGTAATGCTATTTTCTTTAATAAACATTTTTTGTTTTGAAAGGAATAAGTATGAGATATAATATAGAAGCAGCTAAGCAGCTAGGAAATGAAGTAGCTAAAAAAGAAACACACAAATCATATCACTGCGCAATCTATTGTAAACGAGCAGCAAAAATAAGAAGTACATTTTTTTCTCATCTTGTTCTTATTTTGGTTTCATTAATTTCAATTTTTCCATTCATTTGGTTAATTTCAACTTCTTTAAAAGGAAATAGTGAGAACATCTTTGCTTACCCGCCACAAATAATACCACAAGACTTTACTTGGGCAAACTACACCGGAGTTTGGGATAAAGTTAATTTTATCGGATATTTTATAAACAGTATGATTGTTGCCGGAGGAACAGTTGTTTTAAACCTGATTTTATCAGCAATGGCAGGTTATCCACTTGCGAGAATGGAATTTAAAGGGAAAAAGATTACATTTTTTGCGATTTTAGCAACAATTATGATACCATTTCAGGCAATTATGTTACCTGTTTATTTGATTACTTTAAAACTTCATTTAACTGATAATGTAAATAATTTTGCTGGATTTATGGGGTTAATAATGCCATTTGCGGTTAGTGCTTTTGGGATATTTTTAATGCGCCAAGCTTTTTTAGGAATTCCAAAAGAAATGGAAGAAGCTGCAATTGTTGATGGTTGCAATGTTTTTCAAGTATTTTGGAAAGTTCTTATGCCAATGGTAAAACCATCACTTGCCGTTCTTGCAATATTTACATTTATTGGTTCGTGGGGAGAATTTTTATGGCCTAGTATTGTGTTGACAAAAGAAGCAATGTACACTTTGCCTGTCGGAGTAAACAACTTGCAAGGAATGTTTTCGTCAAACTGGAGATTTATCGCAGCAGGCTCAATCCTCTCAACAATTCCTATTTTGATATTTTTCTTAGCAATGCAAAGATACTTTATCTCTGGAGAAAATGAAGGCGCAGTAAAAGGATAAAGCCTATCTCCACGGATAATCAGATTTTATTTCCCAACCATCCATCATTATAACTAATGTACAAGCATAACCGGAATTCCATGCACTTTTTGATTTTGAACACATGTGAAGTTTATCAGACAAGGCTTCTTCTCTATCAACTTCCTTCTGACTTGGAGCCAAACCCATAGAAGGCGTTATTTTAAAAGCAAATAAATCTCTCCCTAAGATATTCGGTTTTTTAAACCCATTTGTATCAACCAATATTCCTCTACCAGTATTTTCACCAGATGACCACCCATCAACAAAAATAATCGTTCCATCAGACAATTTAATTACAGAATTATTTTTATCATTAACGCTACTTTCTGTTATTCTATAGCCATTCAAATATTTATAATTTATGGTTTTGTGAATATCAAAACCGTTTGTTTGTTCTACATCTTTGAGAAATGGTTTTAGATAAGTATTCATAAAAGTTTCAGCAGGCAAATCATAATTCCAATATTCCTTATCACCATTTTCTAATTCAGACATTTTAACCGCTTGAGATAATTGAGAATAAGCCTTTTTCAAAGCAGTAACAGTTTCTTTTTTCTGATAATTAGCAACCAATGTAGGAATAGTCATAGCGGCAACAACACCAATTATGCCAAGTGTAATTAGAACTTCAGCTAAGGTAAAGGCTGCTAGGCGGCTTAAAAACAGGTGTAAACCATGATTATGAGAGGATTTTAGACGATTGCCCCCCCCCCGATGAGGAACGTGCCGTTCCATCCGCCACATAGAGTTTTGTTCAATTTTTCAAACTCTTGTGACATCAATCTCTTTTTCATAAAAATTCCTCTCTTTCTTTCACACATATATTATTATTTTAACAAATTTTTTAATGTTTTTCAAGTAGTTGCCCAAATTCTTCCCTATTTGTCATAGGGAAGATGCCTGAAAGGCAGATGGGTGAAAGCTTATAATTATAAATTCCCCTAATAGCACCCACCTAAATCCTCCCTCATTAGGGAGGACTTTATTTTGCAAGGAAGGTTAAATGTTTCTCTTACGGGATAGCACCCACCTAAATTACCTCTCACAAAACGTGACATTTAGTCACCTTTTGTTCGGCAGAGTCTCATCAGGGAGGAAAACAATTTCCTTATAAGGTCAACTCACTATTCACCACTCACCATTCACTTATTCATAACGATATGGTCTTTTCACTTTTCATTTCTCACTTAAAGCTACTTTTTATTCCACACCAGGCACATGAACATTATAACGAACATCGTCATATTCTGTCATCGCATCATCTACATCTTCTTGGAATATTTTTTTAGCACCACAGACCTTCAAATTCTTCAATATCGCACTATCGAGTTCATCCGTTAAAACAATCTTTCCGTTAACGTAAGTTACATTTGATGTTTCAGTTGGCTTATCTCCAATTTTTTCGACTAAATCACTTTGAGAATTTGCTAAAATCGTTCTTGTCACATCATTCATAACATCAAAAACATACCTTTGACGAGAAACAACATTACTTCCGCCACCATTGGTTATCAATGTTGTAGCTTTTTCTAATTCATCAAGAGATTCTTTGTAATATTTTAAATGTCTTAAAAGAACAGCCAAATTGTAATGCGCCTCATAATTCATTGGATTTAACTCAATCGCCTTACAATAAGACAATCCGGCATCTTTGTAATCTCCTAACAAGTGATACGTTAATGCCAAATTGTATCTTGCATCGTAATCCTTTTTCAAGATTTTGCAAGCTTCTTTATACGAATTTAAAGCCTTCATTAAATATTGTCTTCTATATTCCCAATCATCTTCCAAATACACAGATTTTTGTTTATATGCAACACCTCTATTGTAATATGCTAAACCTTTATTAACCTTATAACTTTTTCTGTTACTATAAACAAAAGGGATAGAAAGCAGATGCCTTTTAGTATTCAAAATTTCGTTGTATTGATTAATTGCACCATCAAAATCACCTAACTTTTCTGCAGAAACAATTCCATAATTCATTCTTGCAACAATCATTTTTGGATTGTATTCAAAAGCCTTTTCATAAGCATCTACGGCTGAATAATAATCTTCATATACAACATAAATATTTCCTAAATTGTACCATGCAGTATAGTGTTCAGGATATAACTCAACCGCTCTGTTATAATAACCGATTGCTTTTTGTAACTTTAATTCTTTTAACGCCTTATCGCCTTTATGAACATAATATATTCCCCTCACTTTGTCCAATTGCTTATTAAAAAACACCGGATGCAAATATATTAATGCGCCGATTGCTAAAATTATTAAAAATGTAAATAATCCTGAAAAAAACTTTTTCACCTACTATACCTCATTATATAAGCATTTTACACATATTAATAATAACATGCAATACACTATTGTTACGAAATTGTAACATTTCTTTCTTTGAAAAAGCAATTTTTTTAAGCCAAAAGTTTTTATATAAGTAAGGTAGGTTAGAAAATTCAATTTGGAGGTTAGGTTATGGCAGACTTCAATATGGCTGCGAATATGTACGGACTTTATCCGAACTTATACAATAACCAGATAGCATTAAATGATTTGACTGATTTGGACTTGTATGCACCAATGGGATCATTAAATAATCCTATGATGGGTGCAATTAACCCAATGATGACAATGAACGGAAGCATCTTCGGCGGCGGAATGATGGGCGGTTACCCAGTTACCGGTGGTTATCCAACAATGGGAGGTTCAACTGGTAGTTACCAAGACTATTATAAGAACTATGAGAAGTATCAAGACTTCATGATTGATAACCAGGTTCATCAACAACAAAAATGGCGTAATGCGGACCTCCGCTTAAATGCACCTCAAGAAGGAATACAAAAACAAGCCGCTATCCTTCATGAGAAAATCTTGCAAAATGAGCAACAACAAATCCAAGCTGCTTATGCAAACTTCAAAAATAGTGTAAAAGCAATGTACGGCTCAGGAAGTGATGAACAAATTTCTAATCGTGCTGCAAGCTTGTATCAACAAATAACAGGAGTTACAGTAACTGATGACATACGCCAACACGGTAGAGGTTCATTCACTCAAGGTTTCTTGCAAACTGTAACATTAGGTATGGCTGATAAGAAAACTGCAGAAGAAAACATCGCTGAATTAACAGGTCAACCTGTCGGCAGAACCGAACAAGGCAAGAAATTTGCAGGTAACATAGCAGGTGGTGCTGTATTTGGCGGAGCAGCCGCAATCGGAGCTAATTGGGTATTAAAAACCTTTTTGAAAGGTTTTAAAAACAAACCATTTATCGCAACTTTAATCGGAGGTGCAGTTGGTTTAGCAGCCGCAATCGGAACATCAAGTGCAAAATCTTAAAACTCCCTTAACTTATCCTTATAAAATTTAATTCCTAATCTAATAAAACAAATTGTGTGTGTAGAGGTTGAACCAATCAACCTCTTTTATTTTCCCCCTCCTCGAAATCAAAGATTTCGGTCCTCCCGCAAGTGGAGGACATGATAAAAAACAAATAACATTACGTAGTACAAAAAAAACACCTGCACCAAGGAGTTAAGATGCAGGTATTAAATCAGTAAAAGAGATATCAATAACATTATGTAACATTTAAAATTTTCGTCAAATTTTTGTGGATATTTTTTTTAATTTATCTTATAATCCTCTTATGAGAAGATTTTTATACACACTTACAGCTTTATTAATATTAACCGCAAACTGTTCTGATGCGATTGCATTGAAACCAAATTCAAAACAACAAAACAACACTATAGTCCAGTCTGAAAAATTTGTTAATATTACAAATCAAGCAAAAGTTCTTTATGCGGAAAACGATATAAAAGGAGCTTTTAACTTATTCCTGACAATTCCGGAAGAAGAAAGAACCGCTCAAAACTGGTTGCTTTTAGGTAATATTTTACAAGATCAAGGCAAACTTGAAGAAGCAACCTTTATGTATAACAAAGCTATTGAAGTCGATGACAAGTATTATAAAGCTTATTACAATTTAGGCAATATATATTTGAACGACGGTCGCCCTAATATGGCTGTTGAGGAATATAAAAAAGTTATTAAAATTAAGCCTGAATATGCCTACGCCCACTACAATTTGGGTTGTGCATATATTAAACTTGAAAAATACGGGAAGGCAAAATTTGAACTTTTAACGGCAACGGACTACAAAAATAATGTTGCAGATTTTCATTACAACTTAGCTTATGTTTATAAAAAACTGGGCAAAGAAAAACAAGCAAAAACATATTTAGAGTATTACAATAAATTAATAGATAATCAATAATCAGTGAGGGATAAATGTATAAAGGTATAATTTTTGATTTTAACGGGACATTGTTTTGGGATTCAGAAAAACACCAAGACGCTTGGAGAGAGTTTTCAAAACGATTGAGAACTCCTGGTTTTACGGATGAAGAAATGCGTGACTATATGTTTGGCAGAACGAACGAAGATATCATAAAATACCTTATCGGGAAGCAACCCTCAAAAGAAATGGTTGAAAATTTTGCAAAAGAAAAAGAAGCAGTTTATAGAGACATGTGCCGAAAAGACAAAAAGAACACTGTTCTTGCTCCCGGCGCTATTGATTTTTTAGATTATTTAACTAAAAACAATATTCCGCACACAATTGCTACAATGTCAGAAAAAGATAATGTAGATTTCTTTATTGAAGAATTTGAGCTTGCAAAATGGTTTGATTTAGACAGAATTGTATATTCTGACGGGACAATTCCTGGCAAACCGGCTCCTGATATTTATATAAAAGCAGCGCAAAAACTTAATCTTAACCCAAAAGACTGCGTTGTAATAGAAGATGCAGTATCAGGCATCGAAAGTGCTAGGAGCGCAAATATCGGCAAAATTATTGCAATTGCCTCAATGGAAAGCGAAGACTTATATAAAAATATTCCTGCCGTTTCACAAATTATCAAAAATTTTGACGAAATCGACAGAAATATTTTCGAAGTTCCTTGTGTCAAATAGTATTAATGTGGCAATTTTTTGAAATAATCTTTTTCATTAATGGCATTGATTGTACAACCATAACCATTCCTTGAAAAGGAAGTTGTATTATTACAATACCCATTTTTAGAGAACTGACTGTTTTCTGCTCCTCCTGCGGTAACCTTCCCATCTCGACTAATAGAAAACAAAAACAAATCATGCCCCAATTTGTTAGGGCGTTTTTGCCAACCATTTATATCAGTAACAACAAATTGCTTTTCATATATATCTTCTCCCTCACCAGCATAATCAAAATAGAATGTACTTCCACTTACAATATTTACAACATAATCATTTCCAATACACGGTGCGCTAACTTTTCCAGAAAAATCTTTATATGTTTTATACATAAAATTACAATAATTATCACCATCTGCATTTTCAGGACATCCATTTTCAGCAGTTCCTGTACAACGTTTTCCATTCAAATATTTTGCGTAATACCCCAAACTCTCACCTAACGCATCATCTGGAATTTGTCCACCGTAATCTTCTAATGCAACACGCTGCGCAATTTGAGATAAGGCAGAATAGGATTTTTTAAAAGCAACTTCCAATTGTTTATTTTGAGCATTGTTTATCAATGTTGGTAAAGTCATCGCAGCCACTACACCAATGATGCCGAGAGTGATGAGGACTTCAGCTAAAGTAAATGCTACCCTTTTACTTGTATTGTTAGCACCAGTTCGCATTTTAAGTTTCATTTCTTTAGTCTGAAACCCATCCCAACCTTCCATAACTAAGGAAGGAGCTATTTTGTTCTCGCTGGACAAAACTTGTGCATTGCATCCTCCCTTATGAGGGAGGATTGAGGCGGGTGCTGATTGGTCAACCATTTCCCTCCGGGGTAAAACCCATCCTAGCCTTCCCTGTTTAGGGAAGGAACAATTTGGGGTACTGTTAACCATATACGTAGCACCAAAACCGAAACAACCCAGTTTTTTATCTGTTTCGCTGCTACCACAAAACAATCTAAAACCTTTGTTACGAGAGGCTATTCGACGATTGCCCCCCCCCCGAGGAACGTGCCGTTCCATCCGCCACATAGAGCTTTGTTCAATTTTTCAAACTCTTGTGACATCAATCTCTTTTTCATAAAAATTCCTCTCTATTTTTTCTACAACATAACAATAACATAAATTAACGAAAAATTCATCTATTAACATTTTTCTGCTACAATGATTTAAGGAAAAGAGAGAGGGATTATGGAATTTATCAATTTAATTTTAGGACATTTAGTTAGTTTTATAGAACACATAGTTACAGGCATGGGACCACTAGGAATAAGTTTATTAATGGCAATTGAGTCATGCAATATACCATTACCAAGTGAAGCTATTTTACCTTTCGCCGGTTATATTGTTAGCAAAGGAGAAATGAATTTCCATGTAGCAGCAATTGCAGGTGCGTTAGGTTGCGTCTTAGGTTCAATCCCTTCATACTATTTAGGTTATTTCGGCGGAAGAAAATTTGTTGAAAAATATGGAAAATATTTTCTTATATCTCACAAAGATTTGGATGAAGCAGACAAATGGGTTGAAAAATATGGTGATTGGGCATTTTTCTTATGCAGAATGTTACCAGTCGTAAGAACATTTATTTCGCTTCCTGCCGGTATTTTAAGAGCCAAAAAGAGAATATTCTTCACACTTACTTTCTTAGGCTCTCTTGTTTGGAGCTATGTGCTTGTATATGTAGGTATTAAAATGGGACAAAATATGGAAGCATTCAAACATATTTGGCACAAATTTGATGCTGCAATTATTGTTATATTTGCGGTATTAGGTACATTATATATCTACAAACACGTTAAACATTTGAAAGAATCTTAATAACCTATTTTATTATAAGTTGATTAACATTTTCGGTTTTCATTTTTTTGAACAACTTGTTAAACCGTATTATATCTGTCGGAGTTTCAAACTTTTTAACAAGCTCTCCTTTTCCATTTATAATGCACTTAGTAGAACTTTCATTCAAAGAATCAGGGAAAACATGAACGTAGGTTGTCGCTTTGTTTGGTGCAATTAATTCAATTGTTCTTTTTTTGTTATCATCTCGAACACGTGTAAACGATTTATTTGAAACAATCTTAGGATTTTCAATATTTAATCTCAAAGCATCTGATATTTTAATCAATTCTTTGTTTACATTATGAGCTTTCATTTTTTTAGGGGATTTTTGCGTGGCAATTGTTTCAAATATTTCCTGCATATTCTTTTTTACAATAACTGCTTTATCCTTAATTAGAGCCAACAAACCTTCCGGATGTTCATCATCTAAACCTGATTTTGTGTTAATTTCAGGATAATATTCAATTCCCTCAATATTATTTTCTTTTATGTAATTTCCAACCCTTTTATCATAATTATTTCGCAAAACGATAACTTCATCACCTTTTTCTAAAATATCATGAAATACTTGTTTCCCTTGAGTAAATAACTGTGGCACATCAGCTTTTGCCTTAATTTCGTTAGGTTTAAACCTAAAAGCACCTGTAAAATTTGTATTTTGATTATTATTTAATATCTGCATAATTTCTCCTTAATACAGAATTAAAACCCTCTAAAAATATTTTTTGCCAATTCAAATTAAAATACTAAATTTTTTCATAAAAAATTATGCCATCTTTATCAATACTATTTTTCATTCCTTCATGCGATAAAACTTTATAATCAATCACATCAAATTTATAGGGAGTTGGCAATTCATCTAACTCTCCCCATATTCTATAAAAATATTCATGGTTATCTGTCCATATCGCAAAATCAACATCAGACCCATTACGGGAATTACCTCTTGCTCTTGAACCAAAAATCAAGACTTTTTCTATATCCGTTTTGGATTTGAAGTAAGTCATTAAACAATCAATTGTTTTTGGAGGCAATCCAAAATTAAGCATTGATTTCTCCCAACCATTTTGAAAATCTTGTTAATTCTACATAATAATCTGTTGAAATTCTTTCAAGAATAATATTAACTTTATCCATATTATACTCATGAGAAGTTGAGTTTCTATCATTTAACATATCAATCCACAACTGCCCATCATTTATTACATTAGCAGCAAAAGCTTCTTTTATAACTTCTTTTGGCATACTAGCATTTATGCCATTTATAAACAAGTAATCTTTTAAAACTTTCCATGCTAGTTCAAAACAAACTTCATAAGTCTGAATTAATGCAAAATGTGAAAGAATTACTGTTTTATCATTGTTATAAGCCTCACACGCATCTGTAAAAAACGAATAAGCTTTATTATAGTTTTCAATTCTTTCACTCAATCTAGACATATTTACTCCTTTATACAAATAAAGCATACCATAAAGGAATGCTCATAAAATGGGGCGGGAGATGGGATTCGAACCCATGCATATCGGAACCACAATCCGAGGTCTTAACCACTTGACGACACCCGCCATATATTCTCGTTACTTATTAATAATATCATAAACAATCTTGAAATCAAGACTTTTTATAAAAAAAGTTCCGCAATATTACGGAACTTTTTAAACTTTATTTTACTTGCTAAAATCTAGCTTATTCTCTGGAACATATAACCAATACCACGAGCAGTCAAGATTAACTCTGGATTTGCAGGATCTGCTTCTAATTTAGAACGCAATCTTGAAATATGAACATCAACAACTCTTGTATCAATTCTGTGATCAGGTGGATATGCCCAAACATGTTGTAATATTTCGTTTCTTGAAAATGCTTGACCAGAATTATTAACCAATAATTCTAATAAACTGAATTCCATTCCAGTAAGTCTAATACGTTCATTCTTTCTGAACACTTGACGACGAGCAGTATCAATTTTTATATTACCTGTTGTAATGACATTTTTTGTTACTTTTCCGGTTGGAGTAACTGTTTCACGGTTATTTGTACGTCTTAAAACTGCTTTTACACGAGCTTCTAATTCTTTAGGGCTGAAAGGTTTAATGACATAATCATCAGCACCTAACTCCAAACCAGTAATTCTTTCTGAAACATCTCCTAATGCAGTTAAGATAATAATAGGAACATCAGAAGTTCTTCTAATTTCTCTTGTTACACCATAACCATCCATTTTTGGCATCATTACATCTAATACTACCAAATCAGGATTATATTTATTAAACGCATTAACAGCTTCTTCACCGTCTTGTGCAGTATAAACATCATAACCAGCCATTTTCAATCTTGTTTCTAAAATACGTCTGATACTAGCTTCATCATCAGCTAAAAGTATTCTTTGACGATCTTCTGTTTCATTAGGCATTTCAGCATTTTCAGTCATAGTCATCTTTTTCCTTCGTTATAATAATCTAACACCTATAATATATCACAAATATAAAATATTACAAAATATTGATTTTTTTAAATTTTTTTTAATATTTGTATATTTATCTTAATTTATTTTACAAAAAATTGCAAGTCTTTTTCTGAAAATTTTCTATATTTTTTCAAAAAATATAGTCAAAAGTGTGATGGACTACTTCATAGTCATATTGGTAAAATGTAGCTTTAATAGAGTTACGATGAAAAATAAAGATACAAATTATCATAATATTATTGCTCAAAATCTTAAAAAACTAAGAGTTTCAAGCAAACTTTCTCAAGAAAAATTTGCAGAAAAACTAAACTGCTCAAGAGAATTTATCAGCAGAGTTGAAAATTTCCACGAAAGGCTTAGCTTAAATATGCTTTTGCAAATTGCAGAAATTTTTAAAGTTAATCCAAGTATTTTTTTTAAACAGCCTTAGCAATAATTGATTTGAATTTTTCCAAATCTTCTGCGGTATCAATTCCGACAGGAACAAAATCAACAACAGATGTTTTTATGCGCATTCCATTTTGTAATGCTCTAAGTTGTTCTAAGCTTTCTGCCATTTCATAAGATGTTTGGGGCATTTCTGTCATCTTAATAAGAGCTTCTCTCTTATATCCATAAATTCCCAAATGACCAAAAAAGTCAGCTTTTCCAACATTTCTTTCATAAGGAATTTTTGAACGAGAAAAGTACATTGCAAAACCGTTGCAATCAACAATACATTTAACCAAATTCGGGTTTTCAGCTTCTTCCGGCGTAATTTTTCTAATTAAAGTAGAAATATCTGCAGTTTCATCAAATTTAACATTTTTAGCAACTTCATCAATACTTTCAGGTTTAATCAAAGGTTCATCACCTTGAAGATTTACGATATAATCAATTTCAGGATGACGCATAACAACCTCTTTAATTCTGTCAGAGCCACATTTATGCTCAGTTGATGTCATCTCAACATTACCACCAAAAGCCTTAACTGCATTAAAAATTCTTTCATCATCAGTTGCCACAATAATCATATCAGCGAGTTTAGCTTGCTGCGCTTTTTCATAAACCCATTGAATAATAGGCTTACCTTCAACTTCTATTAATGGTTTACCTTCCAACCTGCTAGAGCCGTAACGTGCTGGAATAATTATTGCTGTTTTAGACATTTTTCACACTCCTTTATATAATTCTTTAAATATTCACAATCTTTTTTATTTATTAAAAACTGTAAAGAACAAATTTTTGAAAAAACAATCAAATCCGTTCTAGGTTTTGTAATTCTTTTCCACAAAATTTCTTCATAGCTTTCAGTATTAAGAAAAGAAATATATTTTGTATTAAAATCATTTATCAACAATGCTTTACCACAACATTCCAAAACAAAAAATTTTTGAAAAACTAACAATTTTACAGAAATACTTTGCTGATAATCTGTTCCATAACATTTTTTTTCATTCCCAAATCGAATTAATGTTAACCCAATCGTTTTAACAGGTTTACCTATATCCTTTACTAACATTGAATAATTATTAGGAAAATGCTTACCAATAACAATTCGAGTAATAATATAAAAAACAAGATTAAAACCCAAAATCAAAATTAGAATAAATCCAACACTAAGCATTAGATATATAAACTCAAAAGGGATGTTCATGCTTTCTTTCTCACAACAAAAGAAGTCCATTGATCTTGATGAATTTCTTCTATAATTTCTAAATTCTCTCTTTTTATTGCCTCTAAAACAACAGGTTTCTTTTCATCCAAAATACCTGAAAGCGACATCAAAGCTCCGCTTTTCATAATATTTTTCAAATCACCCATTATTTCAGCCAAAACATTGTGTAAAATATTTGCCATTACAAAATCAAATTTTTCATTTATTTTATCGGCAGTGTTGAGTTCAAAATAACAACCTTCTCCATTGTTAGGCAAATTTTTTCTTGCATTTTCTTTGGCAACATCAATAACATCTTCATCAATATCGCAACCGTAAACAAAAGATGCACCAAATTTTTTTGCACAAATAGACAAAATTCCTGACCCCATACCAATATCAGCAACTTTGTCACCTTTTTTCATATATTTTTCAAGAGCTTTCATACAAAGTTGAGTTGTCTGATGAGTGCCTGTTCCAAAAGCACATCCTGGTTCTAAGCGAATAACAACCTCATTTTCTTTATCATCATATTCCAACCAATCAGGAACTATGATAATTTTATCTGTAACCTTCGTTATATCCCATTTTTCTTTCCATTTTTTAGACCAATCCTCGTTTGGTTTGTTAGATATAACAAATTCCCAGCTACCTAACTCTTCGTCAGAAAAACCACGAGATTTCAACAAATCTCGTTCATCTTTTAGGATTTCAGATAAATTATCAGGTTCAAATGTCAAAAAGACTTTCAAAGTTCCTTCTGTTGTTGAAATCATTTCTAAATCTTTGTAAGCTTCTTCTGCAAGAACCACGCCTTCGCACGGAAGATTTTCAAAACAAAAATCAGAAATAATATCTTCCATATCAGGATTAATTTTTATCTGCAATTCATAATAATCAGTTCGTTTTTCTGTCATTTTAAACTAACCTTCTAAAAACGCACCCATTTTTCTGAATTTTTGATAACGTTGCTCTTTCAAGTTTTCAACCGGCAATTTTAACAATTCATCAATACTATCCAAAATTGTTTTTTTCATATTAGCTGAAACTTCTTCATAATTAGTATGCGCACCGCCAACAGGTTCTTTAATTTCACCATCAATAATATTAAATTTCATCAAATCTTTTGCCGTAATTTTCAAAGCATCAGCAGCATCAGCAGCTTTTGTGGCATCTCTCCACAAAATTGAAGCGCAACCTTCTGGAGAAATAACTGTGTAATAAGCATGTTCTAGCAAGAATACTTTATCAGCCACTGCCAAACCTAATGCACCACCTGAGCAACCCTCACCGGTAATAATAGCAATTACAGGGACATTCAATTTTGCCATCTCTCTAAGGTTAACTGCGATTGCGCCACCCTGATTAGTTTCCTCTGCACTAATTCCAGGATATGCACCCGGAGTATCAATCAAAGTTACAATCGGAATATTGAATTTGCTTGCGTGTTTAAACAATCTCAAAGCTTTTCTATACCCTTGAGGTTGAGGCATGCCGAAGTTATATTCCAAATTTTCTTTTGTCGACTTACCTTTCATAGTTCCGATAATCATAACAGGGCGACCGTCAATTTTAGCTAAACCGCCAATGATAGCTCTGTCATCCATACCTTCTCTGTCACCGTGAAGTTCAACAAAATCTTCACAAATATTATTTACATAATCTAAGAAATTTGGGCGTTCAGGGTGTCTTGCGATTTGAAGTTTTTGAGAAGGTTTCAAATTAGAATACAATTCTTTTCTGCAATCTTCTGCCTGTTGTTCAAAAGTTTCAATTTCTTTATTAAAATCCATGCCTGACTCCAAACTTATCTTTCTTAGTTCTTCAATTTTTTCTTGAATTTCCATAATGGGTTTTTCAAAATCTAAAACTGCACTCATTATTTTACCCCCTTATGTGCTTCTAAAATCTTAGCCAAAGTATCACGCAAATCCTTACGAGCAGAAACAACGTCAACTTGACCATATTTCAACAAATATTCTGCAGTTTGGAAATCTGACGGCAACTTCTGTCTGATTGTCTGTTCAATAACACGACGACCAGCAAAACCAATTCTTGCTCCTTGTTCCGCAACAATAATATCTCCTAACATGCCAAAACTTGCAGTAATTCCGCCAAATGTCGGTTCTGTTAAAAGATTGATATATAAAAGACCTTCATCATCAAGTTTTGAAACTGCACAAGATGTTTTAGCCATTTGCATCAAACTTAGTGCGCTTTCTTGCATTCTAGCCCCACCTGATGAGGTGATTGCAAGCACAGGCAAACGAAGTTCAATAGCTTTTTCAATTATGCGTGTAACTTTTTCGCCAACTACACTCCCCATTGAACCGCCCATAAAATCAAAATCCATAACCGCAGTTGCTAATTTGTTTCCTTTAATAGTCGCAATACCGGTAATTACGGCATCATTTAAACCTGTTTTTTTCTGAGCTTTTTCAAGTCTGCTCTTATAACTTTCAGTATCCGTAAATTCTAACGGGTCTGTTGGTCTTACATCCGTAAACAATTCTTCAAAAGAGTTCTCGTCAAATAATTGTTTAATACGCTTTCTCGCATTTATCCTGAAATGGTAGTCACAAACAGGGCACACCATATCGTTCTTTTCTAAATCTTCTTTCAAAAGCTGAGCGTCACAATGAACACATTTAACCCACAAATTAGGGTCCATATCCAATTCTACTCTACCTTCAAGCTCACGACGTTGAATTTGAGCTTGTTTACGTTTTTCAAACCAATCTTGAACTGTCATATTTTATATATCCCTTAATCATCAACTTATAGTACAATAATAATTATACAACCAAAAAATTTAATAGCAAATTTTTACATTTATGAGGTTTACAATTCACATCATGAAAATATCAAACAATACTCAATACACCACAACCCCACAACATAACTCAATATCATTTGAAGCATTAAAATTCAAAAAAATAAACAATTATGTTAATATATTTGAAGATTTTCCAATTAAACTAAAATCTGGCAACTTGACGGAAGATTGTTTTGTAAGAGCAAGCTCCGATGCAAAACGATTTTTTATAGATGTAGAAAATAAAGAAGGCAGACATCTTGGGATAAGTACAAGCAATACAATAAAAGATAATGGAACACTATATAACAACATTATCCAAAACCTTCATCAAGATTGGAATGTTCAAGGAGTGGGATCTGCCATGCGCTTAGGACAAATCATTATTTTACTTGAAAATCCTAAAATGAACAAAATAAAACTGTTCTCTATGGGAAATGCCGTATTTTTTCACTCAAAATTTAAGTTTAAACCAGCTATAACTGATAAACAAGAACTAACCGAAAAACTTGAAGATATACTTGTTCATTCAAATGATACAAGATTTTCTAAAAACGTTGAAGATGTAAAAACATTCTTATCAAATAATGACCAATCCCCAAAAAATTACATAAAAAATGGCAATGAAATTTTAAATAAATACCTTCAAAATGTTGTCAAAAACAACCTCCATAAAGATCCAAAGTTTCATATACATTCCGGTTTTGATATGGAATTAACTAAAAAAAATATCATAAACAACAAAGATTTCTACAATAATCTGTTCAACAAATTCGGGATTGACTACCAAATCAATACTTAGGGCGATTGTTAAAGAATTTTTTCATATCTTCGGATATCTGAACATTTTGCAAAGCCATGTGATATTTTCGAAGATTTGCAAGTGTTTCTTGTTCTTCCAACAAATCACGCTTAGGCATTTTTATTGAAGATTTTACTTTTTCAAACTCTGTTGGAGATTTTCTGTCTATAAATTTTGCAATAATTTCATCAACATTACTTCCGCCAATACCGTATTTTGCAGAAATTTCTGCAGTATCAGCACCTTGCGGAAGTGTATAAAGCCAATTAACCGTTAATTTGTCACCCTGCGAAATCGTATTAATTCCCTTTTGATGCGGAGTGTACATAATATCAGCAGGATTGTGGCTATGCCCTAGACCGATAGCATGCCCTATTTCATGCAAAATAGTATGATAAACTTCACTCTCATCCATATAATCTGCGTGAACCAATCCTTCTGTCAAACCAATTGCAACTTCTGCCCCATACAATCTGTTAGCACCGTCAAAATTAAAATAACAATGTCCGAGAGCCTTTCTTTCGACCCTTTTCCAATCAATATTAACATTAGATTCCAACAAATTATTTACAATTTTAAAAGCAACTCTCCCCTTTGTCGCATTTTGCCATTCATTCAAAGCTCTAATAACCATATCACGGTATTTGTATTCCTGACCTTGTTTTGAATAAAACTTCATTGGAGCAATATAAACATTTAACGGCATAAATGTCCAACGCATAATCTGTCCGTTTTTTAAAGATTCTGCAACATAGGTATATTTTTTCATATTTTTATTATATAATAAATTTCGGGAAAAACCAATTGTGTAACAATAAGAGTACACGAGGTGTATTATAACTAGACTTAGGAGAGAAAACTTATGAACATTATGCAAATGATGAAACAAGCTCAAGGCATACAAAAAAGATTGAAAGATACTCAACAAGAACTTGCTAACCTTGAAATCACAGGTGAAGCTGCAAATGGCGCAGTAAAAGTTATCTGCGATGGTCAAGGCAAATTCAAATCTATCAAATTGACTGCAGAAGCAATTGACCCAGAAAATCCTTCAGCTATTGATGCTGATACAGTAGAAATGCTTGAAGATATTATTTCTTCTGCTATTAAACAAGCAAGTGATAAAGCTTCAAAAGCTATGGAAGACAAAATGAAAGCCGTTACAGGCGGACTTAATATTCCGGGACTAAATTTCTAATGATTTACCCAAAATCAATAGCATCATTAATAGAGCATTTTCAAAAATTTCCGTCAGTAGGACCAAAATCAGCGCAAAGAATGGCATTTTATCTGCTTAGAATGCCAAAGTCTGAGGTGGAAAAATTTGCACAAAGCATGCTTGATGCGAAAGAAAATACCAAAACATGCGAAATATGTTTTAATCTTTCGTCAACAAGCCCTTGTGAAATCTGTACATCCCCACAAAGAGATAAATCTACAATTTGTGTAGTTGCAGAAACAAAGGATTTGATAGCTATTGAAAAAACAAACGAATACAAAGGGTTGTATCACGTATTGCAAGGATTAATCTCGCCAATGGATGGAATTGGTGCTGATGATATCAGAATAAAAGAACTTCTAAACAGACTTACTGATGAAAACGTAAAAGAGGTTATCCTTGCACTAAGCCCTTCCGTAGAAGGCGAAGCAACAAGCCTTTATCTAAACAAATTAATTAAACCGTTCGGCATAAAAATTTCTCGAATTGCATTCGGACTGCCGGTCGGCGCAGATTTAGAATACGCCGACGAAATAACAATTGCAAAAGCTATTGAAGGCAGACGAGAACTTTAATAAGTCATCTGCCAATTATCGTTTAAGATTTTACCAAAGCATCCATAAACATTGTCACCGGTAGAGCCATTACATCCTGCCGTAAATGCGGTATTTCTATCAGTTTCTGAAACAGGAGCGGAAGTTCCGTTATCATCAATTGTTCCATCATTATAAATTGATAGTGTAAATAAATCACGACCTAATATATTTGGTCCTTTTCTACCATTTACGTCAACTTGAATATGACAAATTCTATTTCCACTCACTACGTAGTTAAATCTCACAGAAGCACCACTTGCTAATACATAAGATGTTCTAACATCATAAACTGTCTCTGATAGGGCAACTCCTGACATCTTTTTATAACTTGTTGTTGCAGGAAAACACGGAGTTAATGAATTATCGCATTTTTGAACAGTTTTGAAATACTGTGGAACCATTGCATCAAACGCAGCTTGAGAATTTAACCCTGCTTCATTTAAATTCAAAGCATTTCTATCATTTTGATATTGCACCATAGCTTGACTAACTTCGTTATAAACCTTATGCAATTGAGTTACATAACTTTGACGTTGATAATTTTGCATCAATGTTGGAACTGTCATAGCTGATACCACACCAATAATACCGAGTGTTACAAGAACTTCAGCCAACGTAAAACCGTTATTAAATTTCATCATATATCCTCAACTCCTATAAAAAATCGTATTACATTCTAATTATAACATATTGTTTTCTATTTTTCAA
>UMHV01021063.1_pt1 | contig 33098 bp, 30 predicted proteins | sample 1965621 | NCBI WGS metagenome assembly UMHV01 (sample SAMEA4836108, study PRJEB28245) | human gut metagenome | biome: gut microbiome; material: fecal sample | place: Denmark | collected 2008 | reverse complement strand
CACCTACAAATCTGAAGTTACTTCTTCAACAGCTCTGCCAACTCATCCATTTCCTGCTGAATCTGTGTTTCAAGATCACGCAGGTTTGCCAGGATTTCCTCGGTGGGTGGATATTCAACCGGCACATACTCAATTTTCTTATATTTGTTGATACTGAGGTCATAGTCATTGTCAGCTATCTCTTCTTTTGGCACAAAGAAGGACTGTTCGGTCCGTTCTCGGCCTTTTTCCCCTTCCAGATTATGAAAGCGAGCAATGATGTCGGGAATGTCGTTCTCATCGATCTTGCTGCGCTTATCATCGAGGCTGAAGCCATCGGCCATCATGTCATAGAACCAAACGTTGTCCGTACCGCCATGGCCGGTCTTCGTAAAGATCAGGATCCCCGTCGACACGCCGGCATACGGCTTGAATACCCCCGATGGCATCGAGATGACTGCCTCCAAGCGATTTTCTTCAATCAATGCCTTGCGCAGGGCCTTATGTGCCTTGGATGAACCAAAGAGAACGCCATCTGGGACGATGCAGGCGCAGCGGCCGCCCACACGCAGCATGCGCAGGAACAACGCCAGGAACAAGAGCTCTGTTTTCTTCGTCTTGCAGACTTTCAGGAGGTCTGCTGAGACGATGTCATAATCGAGACTCCCCTTGAACGGTGGGTTCGCAAGAATCAGCGAATACTTGTCTGTATCCGGATTCTGGTCAGACAGGCTGTCCCGGTATTCGATAACGGGGTTCTCCACACCATGTGTCATCATATTCATGGCACCAATGCGCAACATCGTGCGGTCCATGTCAAAACCATGGAACATATGGTTCATATAATGTTCCCGATTTTTCTTGTTGAAGAATACCTCTTCTTTGTGTTTTTCCTTCAAGTAGTCACTGGCTGCCACCAGGAAGCCTGAGGTGCCGCAGGCCGGGTCACAGATGATATCATCCGCCCGCGGTTCCATGAGGTCAACAATCATGCGGATGATATGGCGCGGCGTGCGGAACTGTCCATTGACACCGGCCGTCGAGAGCTTGGAAAGCAGATACTCATAGATGTCACCGCGCACATCCGCACTTTGCAACTGAGCCATCTGCATGTAAATATCATCCATCGCCGAGACAATCTTCTCAAGCATCAGCGGCGTCGGGATCTTGAAAATCGCATCTGCCATATAGGTCGAGTATGCGCTTTCACTATCCCCATGAAGCGTTTTGATGAACGGGAATACAAATTCCTGCACCGTGCTGTACATCCTGGCAGACGGGAAATCATGGAAGGTGCTCCACTTCAGCTGCTGCCCTGTAACCATGCGGTCACCAATCTTCACCTCTCCAGAAAAGATGCTCTGATAAGTAAGGTCCAGCATGGCTGCTTCCTTTGCATGTGTATTATCTGCTTCATCCAGATCATGGATGAACATCAGATACGTCATCTGCTCAATGACATCGAGAGGATTCGTCAACCCGCCTGTCCAGAAAATCTCCCAAAGGCTGTCAATCTTGCTTTTCAATGCACCAGTTACCATGCTGTGATACGCTCCATTCTCTATATGATAATATCTCTATCGTAAAATAAGAAATTCGCCATTTCTTAAGGAAATCCTGCCAATAGGTGGAGCAGGCATGAAAAAAGCGCCTTCAAAGGGATTGCTTCCCTTGAAGACGCTTGGCTGTTTGAGGCTTACTCAGTCCTTCATGCCGCTGCCTGTCCCATCTGCTGCGGGGTAGAGGCTGCGGTATTTGCGCTCGGTCAGCAGGACTTTGCGGACGTATTCGCGGGTCTCCTGGTAGGGGATGGCGTCGATGTCGTGGAAGTCGGCGGGCCAGCCGTTGTCGCGGATCCATTCCTGGACGTTGCCGCGGCCGGCGTTGTAGGCGGCGAGGGCGAGGACATCGTTGCCGCCGAATTCGCGCTGGAGGCTGCTCAGGTACCAGATGCCGTAGCGGATGTTGCGTTCGGGCTCGTGGATGGCCTCGACGGAGTACGCGGGGTCCTCGAGCTGTCCGGCGATCCACTCGGCTGTGTCGGGCATGAGCTGCATGAGGCCGATGGCGCCGCGGTGCGAGTGAACGTCGTCCTGGAATTTGCTCTCGGTCTTGATGACGGCGATGGCCAGATACGGGTCAACGCGGTAGCGGTCGGCGTACGTCTCTACGGCGTCGCGGTACGGGAACGGGTAGAGGTAGTGGCGCTGGAAGGACTCTGACGCGAAGGTCAGGTAGATCGCGAACGCGAGGAAGACGGCCGTGCTCACAATTGCGCAGAGGTACTTGTGGTGCAGCGACCGGCGCGCCACCTCGACGCGTTCGAGAAAATCAGATCGTTTCAACGTGAGTCTCTTCCTTTCCTGCTTCCTGCTGTCTCCGCTTCCCTGCCAACCCCATCATCGGCTGCGGCCTGGCCCGGCTGACTCTGCCAGAGGCGGCGCAGCTTCTCGGCGAGATCCTGCTCGGTGCCGCTGTTGTCGATGAGGATGTCCGCCAGCTGGCGCTTCTTGGCGAGCGGCATCTGCGCGGCAATGCGCAAAAGCGCCTCTTCGCGGCTGTAGTGATTGCGCTTCTCGAGGCGCGCGAGCTGCAGGGGCTCCGGCACGTCGATGAGCCACGTTTCGTCGACATGCGCCTGCCAGCCCGTCTCGAAGAGCAGCGGGATGTCGAGGACGGCGACGGGCTCCCCTGCGGCCTCAGCCTCTGCGAGGTCCTGCTGCATGGCCGCGCGGATCACGGGATGTGCCGCTGCGTCGAGCCAGCGCTTCTCGGCGGGATTGGCAAAGGCAATCTGGCCGATGCGGCGGCGGTCGAGCTGGCCGTCCGGCCGGATGACGCCTGCGCCGAAGTGCGCGCGATACGCCTCGTAGAGCGGGCCGCCCGGCTCCATGAGCTGGTGCGCGATGGCGTCAGCATCGATGATGGATGCCCCGAAGCGGCGCAGGATGGCCGAGGCCGTGCTCTTGCCGCTCGCGATGCCGCCCGTCAGACCGATGCGTTTCATGGCGCTCCACCCCTTCTCAAAAATAAAAATCAAACAATGGATAAGATGATAGTAGCAGGCAATTGTAAAAAAATGATGAAAGTATCTCCTGCAAAATCCTTTTCCCTAGCTCTGACAATACGGACAGAAATGCGTGCCTCTGCCGCCGACGGTGGTCTTCTCGACAGGCCTGCCGCAGACGGGGCACGGCTTGCCCGCGCGGTGGTAGACAAGGAGGTGCTCCTGATGGTGGCCGGATTCGCCCGCGCCGTTGCGGTAATCGCGGAAGGTCGTGCCGCCGTCTGTAATGCCTTCGCGCAGGACCTTCCGGACGGCTTCTGCCAGGCGCCTGCACTCCTGCGCGCTCAGGCTGCCCGCCGCGCGGCGCGGGTCAATCCGCGCGAGGAACAAGGCTTCGTCGGCGTAGATGTTGCCGAGCCCGGCGATGCGGCGCTGATCGAGCAGGAAGGACTTGACGGGCTGCTTCCTGCCCTTGATGGTGGCGGCGAGATACGATGATGTGAAATCATCCGACAAGGGCTCGGGCCCGAGCGACTGAAGGCCCGGCACGGCAATCTCCTCGCCTGCTGCAAAGCCGTAGACGCAGCCGAAGGTGCGGATGTCGGAGAAGCGCAGCGCCCCGCCGTCCGCGAGAGAAAAGACCATGCGCGTATGGCCGATCTCCGCCGCTGTGCCCTGCGGCTCATAGACGAGGCTGCCCGTCATGCGCAAATGGAAGACGAGATGGGCGCCCTCCTGCAGATGGATGAGCAGGTATTTGCCGCGGCGCGCCACTCTCTCGATGCGCTGGCCGCGGACGAGGACGCGGAAGGCCTCTGGATCCGGGTGCTTCAGCTGGCGCGGCAGCAGGATAGTGACATCATCAATCGTGCGGCCCGCGAGATTCTCATCGAGATACCGACGGATGATCTCGACCTCTGGTAACTCTGGCATAGAACTCCCTCACTTCGCCTCGGCCCAATTGCGGCCCCAGTGGACATCGATGGAGAGCGGCACAGAGAGGGAGACGACGTGCTCCATCGCCTCGTGCAGGATGGCCTGCACCGTCTCAAGCTCGCTCTCTTTGACCTCGAGCACGAGCTCATCGTGGACCTGCAGCAGGATGCGGCTCTTGACGCCGGCTTCCCTGAGCTTGCGGTAGGCGGCAATCATCGCGAGCTTGATGACATCGGCGGCCGTGCCCTGTATCGGCGTGTTCATCGCCATGCGCTCGGCGAGCATGCGCTGGTTGAAGTTGCGGCTCTTGATGGCTGGCAGCTCGCGGCGGCGGCCGAACATCGTCGTGACATAGCCCGTCTCATGCGCCTCGGCGACGACCTTGTCCATGAAGGCACGCACGCCCGGATAGCGCGTAAAGTAGCGGCTGATGTAGTCGCCCGCTTCCTTGCGCGAGATGTGCAGGTTGCGCGCGAGTCCGAAGTCGCTGATGCCGTAGACGATGCCGAAGTTGACGGCCTTCGCGTGGCGGCGCAGCTCGGGCGTGACCTCATCCAGGGGGATGCCGAAGACCTCGGCGGCCGTGCGCGCGTGGATGTCCTGGCCGCGCTTGAACGCATCGATGAAGTTCTCGTCGCCCGACATGTGCGCGAGCAGGCGCAGCTCGATCTGCGAGTAATCGGCCGACAAGAGGCAATCGTATCCCTCGCCTGGCTCAAAGAGCGCGCGGATCATGCGGCCCTCCTCTGTGCGCACGGGGATGTTCTGGAGGTTCGGGTCGGAGCTTGAAAGGCGGCCCGTCGCCGTGACCGTCTGGTTGAAGTTCGTGTGCACGCGGCCCGTATCCGTGCGGATGAGGCCCGCGATGCCGTCGAGGTACGTCGACTTGAGCTTGCTCCAGAGACGGTAAGCGAGGATCTGCTCGATGATCGGGTGCTCGAGGCGCAGGCTCTCGAGCACTTCGGCGTTCGTCGAATAGCCTGTCTTTGTCTTCTTGCGCACAGGCAGGCCGAGCTCCTCGAAGAGCACGACGCCGAGCTGCTTGGGCGAGTTGAGGTTGAAGTCGTGGCCCGCCATCTCGTAGATGGCGGCTTCGATCTTCTGCAGGCGGCCAGCGACTTCTTCCGTCTTTTCGGCGAGATGCGCGCGGTTAACGTAGACGCCGTTCTGCTCCATCGCGGCGAGGACCTCGACGAGCGGCAGCTCGATCGTATCCATGAGATGCGTGAGCTTCTCCTCCTCGAGCTTCGCGCCAAGCAGCGGGTAGAGGCGGCTGATGGCCTTCGCCTCCCAGACGGCCTGTGCCTTCTCGTCGTCAAACGACTCCGGTGCCGCCTCTTGCAGGTACTTCTGCGAGAGCTCCGAGAGAGCGTACTTCGAGCGCTCAGGCTCCAGGAGATAGGCAGCGAGCTCGACATCGAAGAAAGCCTTCTGCCCCCGAAGGCCGGCCTGGTCGTAGCGCTTGAGGCCGAAGACGACGGCCTGCTGGTCCGACTCGAGCAGCTGCAAGAGGGCGGGGAAGGCCGCGCTGTCTCTCGCCACAAAGCCTGCCTTCTCGGCGTCCGGTCCCGCTACGACGGCGAGGCCCTCGAGCGAGGCGAACGGCGCGAGGCCCGAGAAGATGCCCGAGACGGCGAGATACGGTGCCCTGGCCGCAGTCTTGACGGCCGCTTCATCCCAGAGGTCGTAGGAGAGGTCCTGTGCGGCTACACCATTTTCTCCCCCATCGAGGTCAAGCGCCAGCTCTGCCGGGCCATAGAGTCGTTCGAAGTTGCGCCAGACGGCGCGCAGCTCGTGGTCGTCGCAGAAGGCCTGCATCTTCTCCATGTCGGGCTGGATGCGGTAGTCCTCCTCGGCAAAAGTAAGGTCCGGCACATGGAGCTCGATTGTCGCGAGCTCCTTCGAGAGGCGCGCCTGGTCGGCGTACGTCTGCAGGTTCTCCTTGAGCTTCTTACCGGAGACTTCCCCGACATGTGCGAGCACATTCTCGACGGAGCCGTAGGCCAGCAGCAGCTTTGAGGCCGTCTTGGGGCCGACGCCCGGCACGCCTGGGATGTTGTCGGACGTATCGCCCATGAGTCCCTTGAGGTCGATGAGCTTCAGCGGCTCAAAGCCGTACTCCTCCTCGAAGGCCGCCGTGTCGTAGTCCTTGATCTCCGAGATGCCCTTCTTCGTCAGGAGGACGCGCAAATTCGGCCGCACGAGCTGCAGGGCGTCGCGATCGCCCGTGATGACGCGCACATCGTAGCCCTTGGCCGCAGCCTGCGTCGCGAGCGTGCCGATGATGTCATCGGCCTCGTAGTTGTCCTTCTCGAGGAACGGGATGCCCATGTTCGCGGCGAACTCGCGCAAAAGCGGGAACTGCGAGAGGAGTTCCTCCGGCGTCTTGTCGCGCGTGCCTTTGTAGTCGGCATAGCGCTCCGTGCGGAAGGTGTGGCGGCTCTTGTCAAAGGCCAGCACCATGAGGTCGGGCTGCTGCTCGGCCATGAGCTTCGTCAGCATGTTCGAGAAGCCGAAGATGGCCCCCGTCGGCTGGCCGTGCGAGTCGCTGAGTCCCGGCAGTGCGTAAAAGGCACGGAAGATCAGGCTGCTGCCGTCGAGGACGAGGAAGCGCTTCTGCTTGCCATTCTGTTCCTGCTTCACTTGAGTTCCCCCTTCTGTCTATACACGAAAAGACAACGGGACCAGCACTTGCCGGTCCCGGAATCATCCATCATTGCGGTCTTGCGGTGAACCGCTTATTTTGCTTTTGCTTCAGCCTTGACTTCTTTGGCTGCTGCCTTGGCGTCCTTCACGGCTGCCTTAGCATCTTTGACATCCTTGGCCGTCTCTTTCGTGGCCTCGGCGTAGACTTCTGCATCCGTCTTGGCTGCGCCACTCTCGACAGACTTGCCGTTCTCGACGACCGGCACGACTTCCTGCTTCTTGGCCGTCTTCAGCTCGAACTTGCCTGCGTTGAGGCCGCCGTCGAGGTGATAGAGCGTAGCAGCGTCATCGGCGTTGCAGTAGAGCGTGTCCTTCTTCTTGTAGCCGACAGCCTGGCCGTAGGAGCTCACGAGAACCTTCTCGTCCGGCTTCCAGCCGAGCGATACCTTGGCGGCCTCGGCGAGGTCGACAGCCGGCAGGTACGTGATGTCATCCTGCACGACGGCCTTGCCCTTGAGCTTCTGGCCGTTGACGTAGAGCGGATAGACCTTCGCGATGTACGTCGGGTTGCCATCCGATGCCTGAATCTTCTGCTCGACATCGGCGTCCGTGACGAAGTCCGCTACGCCGTAGCCTGCGAGCCACTTGTTGACATCTGCCGCCGTGACATTCTGCCAGCCGTAGCCGTCCGGATAGATGTAGTACGCGATCTGGTCGTCCGGCGTCTTCTCGACGACGACGCGGTTGTAGGTGATGTCGACCGGCGTGCCGACCTCGACCATGTCGTAGATCTTCTCGACGTCTTCCTCATGCATGCGGATGCAGCCGTTGGAGACGTAGTGGCCGACGGAGTCCGGATGGTTCGTGCCATGGATGCCGTAGTTGCCGCCGATGCCGATCCAGCGGTAGCCGAGCGGATTGTCCGGGCCGCTCGGGATGGACGTGGCAGAGCCCGGATCCGTCCAGGTCGGGTTGATTTCCTTGTCGATGACCTTGTAGTAGCCCGTCGGCGTCGGCGTCGAGACCTTGCCCGGGCCAATCGGATAGAGGGCAACCTTCTGGTTGTCGCGGATGGCTGCAATCGAGCGGGCGGCGAGGTTGATGACGAGTCTATCTGCAAGTTCTACCTTTGCCGGTGCCTCAGCCTTGGCGGCCGTCTCCTTCGCAGGAGCAGCAGCTGTCGTCTCCGCTTTCGTCGTCGTGACGAGCGGCTGACCCGGCTGCGTGACGAGCGAGACGACATCGTCATTCGCGTCTGCAGCAAAGACCGTTCCGGCTGCCCCCGTCAGGAGTGCAGCACTGAGCATACCAGCGCAAACTTTTTTCCACATAATCAAAATCTCTTTTCTTTGGGTATTATGCCGATGGGCTCGGCACACCACTACATAGTACCATGTCCGCTGCCTTTTTGCAACGAGCAGGTGCAATTTATCCAATGCATTTTTAAGGCTCAGGCCTCCGCGTGGCTGCGGTTTGCCATGGCCTTGTCGTAGATGGCCTGCAACTCTTCCTTGCTGAACGCGTAGCGCTCGTTGCAGAAGTGACAGCAGACCTCGGCATGGCCGTCTTCGATGAGCGACTCGAGGTCCGGCTTGCCGAGGCTCAGCAGGACTTCGCTGATGCGCTCCTTCGAGCACTGGCAGCGGAAGGCGAGGTCGGTCGTCGTCAGGTAGTCAACGGCAAAGCCTTGCAAGAGTTCCGCGATGATGCCCTTGGCGTCGAGGCCGTGCTCGACCATGTGCGAGACGGAGTTGACCTTGCGGAGGTTGGCCTCGAGCTTGTCGATCGTCTCGTCCGTCGCGTCGGGCATCGGCTGGATGATGAAGCCGCCTGCGCCGATGCAGGCCATCTTCTCGCCTGCGTGGCCGATGAGGACGCCGAGGCCGACGCTCGATGGCGTCTGCTCCGAGACGAAGAGGTACTTCGTCAGGTCGTCGGCAATCTCACCGTCCGTCAGCGGCGCGCTGCCCGTGACGGGGTTGCGCAGGCCGGTGAAGCGCGTGACGGTGACCGTGCCGTCCGTGCCGACACCGCCGCCGACATCGATCTTGCCCTTGGCATTCTGCGGCAGGTCGACGTAGGGATTGGTGACGTAGCCGCGCACGAAGCCCTCCGGCGTCGCGTCGGCCGTGACCTTTCCGAGCGGGCCGTGGCCGTCGAACGTGATGGTCAGCGCCTCGCGGTTCTTGAGGTTGGCGGCGAGCAGCAGCGCGCCCGTCATCGTGCGGCCGAGTGCGGCAGCAGCGACGGCGTGGCAACCGTGGCGGCGGATGGCCTCATTGACGAGGTCCGTGGTGACAGCGGCGTAGACGCGCACGCCGTCCGCCACCGCTTTGACAAGATGATCCTTCATATGGGTGTGGATCTCCTTTCTATAATCTGGGGATGGGAGTCAGAGGGCGAGCTCGTGGAGTACGTCGCCCGTATCGATGTCGAAGATGCGGATCTTGCCGTCTTCGAGCACGGCGACCGTGTTGCGTCCGTCCGCGCGCTTGGAGAGCGCCGCCGAGCCCGGGTTGAGGAAGACGGTCGCGCCGCGCTTCTCGAGGACAGTCTGGTGGATGTGGCCGCTGATGAAGAGGTCGGCCTTGAGGTGCTTGGCCATCGCGTCCTTCTCCGCATCGCTCATGACGGCGTCGCCGTGCGTGACGACGATGCGCAGGCCCTCCCAGACGACGTAGGCGTACGGCGCCTCGATGGGCATTTCGAGGCAACTCGCATCGACGGAAGAGTCGCAGTTGCCCTTGGCGATGACGACCGGGACGGAGCAGCTGTTGATGCGCGCGACGAGGCCGGCCGGGTTGTAGTCGGCCTTCATCGGATTGCGCGGGCCGTGGTAGAGCACGTCGCCCGCGTGCAGGATGAGGTCAGCGCCCGCAAAAAAGCGCTCGCAGGCATGGGCCCAGGCCATCTCGTGGCCGTGTGTATCGCTGATGATCCCGATTTTCATAAGGATTCCCCTTTCTTTCTGTATCGTATCGGTTGTACCGGTTATCTATGGGTACAGCAAGACCGCTGGCCCGGCTGCCCTATGGCGAGCTTTGGTCAACGGTCTCCGTCTCGTTCTCTTTTCGGGCAGGCGGTCAGCCGAGTTTCTTCAGCAGGTTGGCCATCTCCATGGCGGACATGGCGCCGTCGGCACCCTTGTTGCCTGCCTTCGTGCCGGCGCGCTCGATGGCCTGCTCGATGTTCTCCGTCGTCACGACCGAGAAGATCGTCGGCACGCCCGTCTGCATGCCGACCTGGGCGATGCCCTTCGATGCCTCGTTGCAGACGTAGTCGTAATGCGTCGTCGAACCGCGGATGACGGCGCCGAGGCAGATGACGGCATCGTACTTGCCGGACTCCGCCATCTTCTTGGCGACGATCGGCAGCTCAAAAGCGCCCGGCACCCAGGCGACGTCGATGTCCGCGTCGTTCGTCTCGTGGCGGTGCAGCGTGTCGAGCGCGCCGCCTAAGAGCTTGCTCGTGATGAATTCATTGAAGCGGGCGACGACGATGCCGAATTTCAGGCCCTTGCCCGATACAAAACCTTCGTATACATTTGCCATGTGTTTTTCCTCCTTACTCTATCGCAAGCCTCACTTCAGCGTGTCATCGCTGAAGAGATGGCCCATCTTGACTTTCTTGACCGTCAGGTAACGCTTGTCGAACTTGTTGGCGTGGACCTGGAGCGGCACGCGGCCCGTGATCTCGAGACCGTAGCCCTCGAGGCCGGCACGCTTGGCCGGGTTGTTGGTCATCAGGCGGATGCTCGTGAGGCCGAGGTCCGCGAGGATCTGCGCGCCGATGCCATAGTCGCGCAGGTCCGGTGCAAAGCCGAGCTCGACATTGGCCTCGACCGTGTCGCGCCCCTTGTCCTGCAGCGCGTAGGCGCGCATCTTGTTGGCGAGGCCGATGCCCCGGCCCTCCTGGCGCATGTAGAGCACGACGCCTTCACCCTCTGCCTCGATCTTCTTCAAGGCGAGCGCGAGCTGCTCGCCGCAGTCGCAGCGCATGGAGCCGAGCGCATCACCTGTGAGGCACTCCGAGTGGACGCGCACGAGCACATCCTTCTTGCCGCGCACATCGCCCTTGACGATGGCGATGTCGCACTTGTTGTTGAGCTCGTTCTCGTAGGCGTGGATGCGGAAGTGGCCGTACTTGCTCGGGAAGTCGACGTCGGCAACCTCATGCACGAAGTTCTCCGTGCGCTTGCGGTACTCGATGAGCGACTGGACCGTGATCATGTGGAGGCCGTGCTTCTTGGCAAACTCCTTGAGTCGCGGCGTGCGCATCATGTGGCCGTCATCGTCCATGATCTCACAGCAAAGGCCCGCCGGATAAAACCCCGCGAGGCGCGCGAGGTCCGTCGTCGTCTCCGTGTGGCCGGCGCGACGCAGCACGCCGCCCTCGACGGAGCGCAGCGGGAAGACGTGGCCCGGGCGGCGGAAGGACGCCGGCTTTGCCTTCGGGTCGAGCAGCTTCTTGATGGTGTGGCAGCGCTCGAAGGCCGAGATGCCCGTCTCCGTGTCGTAGGCATCGATTGAGACGGTGAAGGCCGTCTCGTGGTTGTCCGTGTTGTTGGCGACCATCTGGCCGATGTTGAGCTCGTCGAGGCGCTTGCCGTCGATCGGCGTGCAGATGAGCCCCTTGGCGTACGTCGCCATGAAGTTGATGTCCTCCGGCGTGACCGTCTCGGCGGCGACAATCAGGTCGCCCTCATTCTCGCGGTCCTCATCGTCGACGACGACGATCATCTTGCCGTTCTTGATATCCTCGATGGCCTGTTCCACCGTTGCAAAATCCGACATGTAGTTCACTCCAATTCTTTTATGGTAGATCTATTGATTCTCTGATTTGGATGGCTTCCTGCTCAGAAGCCATTCTCGAGCAGGAAGGCGCGCGTGAGCGCCTTCTTCGCGGGCTCAGCCCTGCCGCCCGCCTCTTTATAGACTCCCTGCATCATCTTCTCGACGTACTTGCCGATGACATCTGTCTCGATGTTGAGGAGGCTGCCCGCCTTCTTGTCGCGGAGGTTCGTCACTTCACGCGTGTGCGGGATCAGCGAGACGGTAAAGTCCGCCTCTGTGACAGCAGCGACGGTCAGGCTGATGCCGTCGAGCGCGACGGAGCCCTTCTCGACGATGCCGCGCAGGATGGCGGGGTCGGCCGCGACCTTGAGGAGCAGCGCATTGTCCTCCTTCTCCAGGGATTCAATGCGGCCCGTGCCGTCGATGTGGCCGGAGACGATGTGACCGCCGAGGCGCGAGGCGAGCGAGAGCGCCCGCTCGAGGTTGACCGGGCTGCCCTTCTTAAGCTCTGCAAGCGACGTGCGCCGCACCGTCTCGGGCATGACGTCGGCCGTGAAGTGATGGCGGTCAAACGACGTCACCGTCAGGCAGATGCCATTGACGGCGATGCTGTCGCCGACATGCGCATCCCCCAGGACGTGCTCCGCCGCGATGGCGATAGAGCCGCCGCCGAGGCGCTGCACCGTGCCGACTTCTTCTATAATACCAGTAAACATGACTCTTCCTCTCTGCCGCAATCAGCGCTTCGTGTAGGCCGTCAGCAGGATGTCGCCTGCAAGCTCCTCGACATGGACATCCGTCAGTGCGACACATTCCCCGAGCGAGGCGAAGCCCTCGCCCTCGACGGGCGTCAGGGCCTCGCGGCCGCCGACGAGCTTCGGCGCGATGAAGGCATAGACCTTGTCGACGAGGCTGGCCTCCAAAAGCGAGAAATTGACGCTGCCGCCGCCTTCGACAAAGACGGAGCAGATCTCGCGCTCGCCGAGCATCTGCAGGAGCAGCCTGAGGTCGACATGCGCGCCGCTGCCCGCCCGGATGACCTCGACACCGGCTTTCTCGAGCGCCTTGCAGCGCGCCTCCGGTGCCTGCTCTGTCACGGCCACGATGGTCTTTGCCTGGCCGTCGCAGACGACCTTTGCCGATAGCGGCGTGCGCGCCTGGCTGTCGACGATGATGCGCACGGGGTTCTTGCCCGTGCCGTCCGGCAGGCGCGTCGTCAGGCTCGGGTCGTCGTGCAAGACTGTGCCGATGCCGACGAGGATGCTGTCGTAGATGTCGCGGTACTCGTGGACGCGGCGGCGCGAGGCCTCGTTTGTGATCCACTGCGACGCGCCCGTGCGCGTCGCGATCTTGCCGTCGAGCGTCATCGCCGTCTTGAGCGCGACGAACGGCATCTTCTCGGGCACCCACTTGAGGAAGGCTTCGTTGAGCCTTCGCGCCTCGTCCTCGAGGACGCCGCAGACGACCTCGACGCCGGCATCCTCGAGGATCTTGATGCCGCGGCCCGAGACGAGCGGGTTCGGGTCCTTCATCGCGATGACGCAGCGCTTCACGCCGGCCTCGGCCACCGCCTTGGCACAAGGGCCCGTGCGGCCGTAATGCGAGCACGGCTCGAGCGTCACGTAGAGCGTCGCGCCCTTCGCGAGCTCCCCTGCCATGCGCAGCGCGTGGACCTCCGCATGCGGCGTGCCGGCCTTGCGGTGCCAGCCTGCGGCGACAATGCGCCCGCCGCGCACGATGACGGCGCCGACCATCGGGTTTGGCGACGTCCGCCCCTCCGCATTGCGCGCGAGCTCCAGCGCCTCACGCATGAAATCTTCATCCTGCATCTTCCATCACCTCAAACTATGAATCCTGTTCTCTTTGATGAATCTGCTCATGAGACACGAGAAAAAAGCCGCCGGAAGATTCTCTTCCGACGGCTCGCTTACATGCAAAACACACGTACATGCCTTTTCTCATCCCGACTATACGGTCGGCTCCGGAATCTCACCGGATCATGCCCCGAAACATCAGGGCTCGCGGGCTCTACCGCCGGTGGGGAAATGCTCCCCGCCTCAAAGACAAATCTCTGATTCTTATGATAGCACAGTTCCCCGCTCCTGTCTACTGGTCAGAACATGAGTATCAGGATGCGGGGAACAATTCATATCAATCGGTCAGGCGCTCTTGTGCGGGAGGGCACAGCCCCCCGTGCAGTGGCCGCTGCAGGCCGCGCAGTTGCCGCCGCAGCAGTCCTCCCGCCCCATGCGGAAATTCCGGTAGACGTGGCGCAGTGCGTAGTAGAGTCCGACTGCGACGATTGCGCCGACGATAAAGGTTGCCATAATGATCCCTCCGTTTCAAGATTTCAAGATACCACATCTACCTGGCAGATGCAAGCCCTGCCAGGCTGTCAGCATCTCAGTCTTTCAGTCTTTCAGATGGATGCTGATGCAGTCCGCGGCTCAGGCAAAGCCGAGCATGGCGCCGATCTGGTAGACGAGCAGCGAGACGAGCCAGGCGATCGCGAACATGTAGAACGCGGAGAACGCGACCCACTTCCAGCCGCCGGCCTCTTTCTTGATCGTGCCGAGCGCCGTGACGCACGGCGTGTAGAGCTGCGAGAATACCATGAACGAGAAGGCCGAGAGGCTCGTGAAGGCCGTGGCCATGCCCGTCTGCATCATCGTGGACGCCGTATCAGCAGCATCCTCTGCCTCCGTCGAGACATCGCCGGCACCGTAGAGGATGCCGATCGTCGCGACGACCGTCTCCTTCGCCATGATGCCCGAGAGAACGGCTGCGCCAGCCTCCCAGGTGTCGAAGCCCTGGAATACGAAGAGGTGCGACATCCAGCCGCCGATTGTCGCGAGGATGGAATCCTCGATCTCAGCCGGACCGCTGAAGTTGTAGTTCGTCATGACCCAGAGCAGGACGGATGCGGCAAAGATGATGGTACCGGCCTTGATGAGGTACCCCTTGCCCTTGTCCCAAGTCTCGAGGAGGACCGTCTTCATGTCCGGCATGCGGTACGGCGGCAGCTCTAAGAGGAAGGTCGAGCCCTTCGACTTGAAGACGGTCGAGCCGAGGCCTTTAGCGACGACGATGGCCATGACCATGCCGATGACGTACATCGCGAAGACGACGTTGGCGGCATTGTCGGGGAAGAACATCGCGGCGAAGAGTGCCATGATCGGCAGCTTCGCGCCGCACGTGAGGAACGGCGTGACGAGGATGGAGACCATGCGGTCCTTCTCCGAGTCGAGTGCGCGCGCGCCCATGATGGCCGGCACGCCGCAGCCGAAGCCCATCATCAGCGGCATGACGCCCTTGCCCGTCAGGCCGCAGCGGCGCATGATCGGGTCCATGATGAAGGCGATGCGGGCCATGTAGCCCGTGCCGTCGAGGAAGGACAGGCAGAAGAACAGCACGAAGATCAGTGGCACGAACGTCAGCACCGCGCCGACGCCCGAGATGATGCCGTCACAGACGAGCGAGACCATCCAGTCGGCCACGCCGGCATCCGTCAGGAACTCCTCCATGAATCCGACGAACTGCGTGTTGATCGCATCGTCGAGGAAGTCCGCGATCGGCTGGCCGATCCAGGTGAACGTGATCTGGAAGACGGCGTAGAGGATCAGGAGGAAGATTGGCAGCGCAAGCACGCCGTTGGCGAGGAAGTGGTCGATCTTCTCGGACATCGACTGGCCGACATTTCCCGTGTCGACGGCCTGCGCCATGATCTTGTCGATCAGCGCATAGCGCGCCTCGATGATGGCCTCTTCCTTCTCGTTCTCCGACCGGCTGCTCGCCTGGATGGCCTGGACTTTGTCGATGTGCTCCTGCACCTGCGGGCTCACATGGTACTTGGACATGACCGTGCTCGTGAAGACGTCGAGCAATTTCTTCGTGCTCTTGCTGCTGCGGCCGACCGTCTCGACGACCGGCATGCCGATGGCTTCTTCGAGCTTTTTCGTATCGATTTTAATGCCGCGGCGCTTGGCGTCGTCCTGCATGTTGAGGTCGATGAGGAGCGGGATACCCTGCTCTAGAAGCTGGACCGTCAAAAAGAGATTGCGCTCGATGTTCGAGCTGTCGACGACGTCCATGACGAGGTCGAGCTTGTTGTTCATGAGGTAGTCGATGACGATCTTCTCCTCCGGGCTGCGCGCGTTGACGCTGTAAGTGCCCGGCAGGTCGACGATCGAGATGGCGCGGTCCTTGTAGCGCGTGTAGCCGACTTTCTTGTCGACCGTGACGCCCGGCCAGTTGCCGATTTTCTGGCGTGCGCCCGTGAGTTCATTGAAGATAGTGGATTTACCGGTATTCGGATTGCCGGTCAATGCTACTGCTAATGTTGACATAGATGAAAATACGTCTCCTTTCGCTGCTTCTGCCCGCCCACTCGCATGGATGAGCATCTGCCTTGCTGCTTTGTACCGTTCCCGTGGTCAGCTGACCTGCTGGACCTCGATCCTATCGGCATCTGCCTTGCGCAGAGCGAGGTTGTACGAACGCACGCCAATGGCAATCGGGTCGCCGAGCGGTGCGGAGCGCAGGACTGTGACCTTCGTGCCGGGGATCAGCCCCATCGTCATCATGCGCTGCTTCAGGTCCGATTCGTGGATCTTGACGATCTTCAGCACCATGCCGGTCTTACCGTCTTTGAGTGTCAAATCAAACGCCTCCCAAAGGTATCTTGATAATGAGATTATTTCTTACGTGAATTATGATAACTTATCTCAATATCATCTGTCAAGACGGATAGACGCATTTTGAAAAATATTTTCACTAGCAACTAAAAAAAGCCCCCGACCATTGCCTATGGTCGGGGTGACGATCGTCGGACAGTCGGGAGAATCCATCGGACCGTCCGACGATCGTTCTGTTTGCGGGTTCATCGCCTGGTCAGGGCAGCTGGCAGATACACGGTCCTGCCCTCTCGGTCCGTGAAGGCGTCGGCCTCGACGCCGAAGACATCAGCGAGCAGCTTGGCAGAGATGACGTCCTCGGGCCTGCCCTGCCGGGCGATGCGGCGGCCCTGCAGCACAGCGACAGCGTCGGCGTACTGCAGGGCGTGGTTGATGTCGTGCAGGACCATGACGATAGTCACGCCGTACTGGCGGTTGACCGCGGTGATGATCTGCATGACCTCGAGCTGATGGGCCATGTCGAGGTACGTCGTCGGCTCGTCGAGCAGCAGGACCTCGGGCTGCTGCGCGAGCACCATGGCCAGAAAGGCGCGCTGGCGCTCGCCGCCCGAAAGCGACTGTACCTGGCGGTCCTGCAGGGCCTCGACATGCGTGACCTGCATGGCCCAATCGACGGCCTCACGGTCTTTTACGGGGTCTTCCGCGCGCAGGTGCGAGCGGTAAGGAAAGCGGCCGTAGCCGACGAGGCGGCGCACCGTCGTGTCGGCTGGAGCCTCGACGCCCTGCGGCAGCACGGCGAGCCGGCGCGCGAGCGCCTGACGGCCGATGCGGCGTATATCGCATCCTTCGAGCTGCACCGCGCCGCCGCTTGGCCGCGCAAGCCCTGCCAGCAGGCGCAAGAGCGTCGACTTGCCCGCGCCGTTCGGCCCGATGATGGCCAGCCGCTGGCCGCGCGCGACATCGAGCGCGACATCTTCGAGGATGGGCGTATGCCCGGCCGCATACGCGAGATGCTCTGCCGATAATATCGTCGTCATAATTGCCTCCTAAGCAGGAACAGGAAGAACGGCGCGCCAAGCGCGGCCATGATGATGCCGACGGGCAGCTCGACGGGCGCGAAGGCCACGCGCGCGAACGTGTCGCTGTAGAGCAGGACGGCCGCGCCCAAAAGTGCCGAGGCAGGCAAGAGGATGCGGTGGTCCGAGCCGACGAGCAGCCGCGCCATGTGCGGCACGATGAGGCCGACAAAGCCGAGTAGTCCAACGACGGAGACGGCACTTGCCGCAAGGATGGCCGCGACGGCCGTCAGCAGGAGGCGCGTGAGCTCGACGCGCATACCGAGGCTCCTTGCCATCGCATCGCCGAGCTGCAGCACATTGAGGTGGCGCGCGGCGAGCACGGCGAGCGCGAAGCCCACGAGCGTGTAAGGCCAGAGCATCGCCACATGCGGCCAGCTGCGCGCCGAGAGGCCGCCGACCATCCACATGAGCGCGTTGTGCACGCGGTCGCTGTAGAGGATCATCAAAGCCGAGATGCCCGAGCCGAGGAAGGCGGAGACAGCCACGCCCGCAAGGATGATGCGGATGGGCTGGATGCCGTTCTTCCAGGCGAGCAGGTAGATGAGCACCGCCGCTCCCATCGCACCGACAAAGGCCGCCGGCGTGATGAGCGCGCTGTGCTCGGGGAAGAGCAGCAGGACGAGGATACCCATGAGCCCCGCGCCCGACGAGATGCCGATGATGTGCGGGTCGGCCAGCGGGTTCTTCATGATGGCCTGCAGGATGGCGCCCGAGAGCGCGAGGTCGATGCCGACGAGCGCTGCCACGAGCGTGCGCGGCAGCCGGATATTCCAGAGGATCTGCGCGTGTGTACTGCCATCAGCGCCCATGAGAATGGCGGCGGCCTCCTGCGGCGCGATGGCGACGGAGCCCATCATCAGGCTGACGAGAACGCCTGAGGCGGCCAGCACGAGGAAGATCAGGAAGACGGCCGCGAGCCGCCCACTCGATGCGCCCCGCATCATTCAAACGCCTCCGGGTAGAGGCACTTCGCCATCGACGCCACGGCCTCCGGGTAATGGATGCCCGGGCTCAGCAGGAAGAGGTCCTGCGGCAGGTAGTAGACGCGGCCCTCGCGGACGGCGGCGATCGTCTGCCATGCAGGACTGTCCTGCATGAGGCTGTCCATGCCAGCTTTCGCCTCCGCCACGTCGCCCATGCTCGTGATGAAGATGGCCTCCGGGTCCTGCAGGACGAGCGTCTCGAGGCTGTAGGGCGCGGCGTCGGGGTTCTTCTCGAGCGGCGCCGTGCCCGAGGCGACGTTCTGCCAGCCGAGCAGATTTGCCGTACAGCCTGCGATGCTGCCGTCGAGCTGCACCGTCAGGCCCTGGTTCGTGCTGTGGATGATGGAGACGCGGCGCGCCTCCTGCGGAATCTTCGCGCGCACGTCCGCGATTCTCTCATCCATCGAGGCGATCAGCTCTTCGCCCTTCTCGCGCTCGCCCGTGACCATAGCGAGTGCGCGGACCTCCGCCTTGACATCGTCATAGCTCTTCATGTCGAGCACGAGCGTCTTGATGCCGTTCTGCTCCAGGGGCGAGACGAGCTTCTCGTTCATGCCCTTGTTGAGGATGACGAGGTCCGGCTCGCAGGCGAGGACCTTCTCGAGGTCGATCTGGTAGACCTTGCCGACGCTCGCCTTATCCTTGGCATATGCCGGCATCTTCGTCTTCGAGTCGGGCCGGCCGACGACATCGCCGCCGACTTCGTGCAGCGGCTCGAGGAAGGACGCCGAGGTCACGACGATGCGCGACGGCTTCTTCGCGAGCTCGACATCGCGGCCCAGCGCATCGTGGATCGTGGCAAACGGCGCGTCACTTGAAGAGGCTGCCTGCTGTGTGCTGCCGCAGCCTGAAAGCGCGAGCGAGCCGAGCAGGAAAAGGCCCAGCAAGGCGCCCAAAAGCAATCGTCTCATCGCGCACCGCTCCCCTTCTCCTCCGCGCCCACTTCTGCCCGGCGTGTCAAGATGGTCGAGAGGTAATTGAGCTTCTTCCCTCGCTGCGCTTCGAGGTCATCGATGACGCACTCGCCGTCGAGGCCCGCGCGGCTCACGAGCACCGCATGGCGCAGCATGTCGTGTTCCTTGAGCTGGTCCACGATGGCGGGGAAGTTCTTGTAGACCTTCATCAGGACGACGTTGTCGGAGACCTGCATGGCCTGCTGGATCTTTTCTGGCGGAGCTGTCGCGGGGATGATCGTCAGGATGTCATCGCCCTCGACAATCGGGCGGCCGCTCTTGCTCGCGATGGCGGCAAAGGCCGGCACGCCGGGAATCGTCTCAATCGCGATATCCTCGTGCTGCAGCAGCCGGTAGATGTAGATGTAGGTGCTGAAGAACATCGGATCGCCGAGCGTCAGGAAGGCGACGTTCCTGCCCTGCCTGAGGAGCGCGAGGATCTCCTCCTTGTTCTCCTGCCAGGCCGATGTGTCCGCCGCGAAGTCGCGGACCATCGGGAAGACCTGATAGACGATCTCTACATCCGGCTTGAGGTACGGCCGCGCGATTGACAGCGCGACACTGCCGTCCTTCTTCTCTGTCTTCGGCGCAATCAGCACATCCGCCTGCCGTATGGCGTGGATGGCCTTGACGGTCAGGAGCTCCGGATCACCGGGCCCGACTCCGATACCAAAAAAAATCCCGTTCTTCATCGCAAATATCCTCCTAACATGACAACCAATCCTTTCTAAACATAACTACAAAAGCAAATATCTTCTTATTTTCATGGTAACGTCTCAGAGAATCACTGTCAACTGGCGTTTCACAGCGATGCAGTGAGACTGGTTCAAAAAAAGGCAGCCCCCATCCAGGTGATCTGGACAGGAGCCGCCTTGGACTCGTTATTCTCGATAAGCAGAGGCATCCTGCTATCACTCTGTGCGCAGCGCCTTTCGTGCCTTCTCGATGTAAATCTGGCGGAAGAGCGGCGATTCGCCGAGCCCTTCGAGGATTGGAGTGACCGAGAAGCCTGCCTTTTCAAGGCGCGCCTTCCAGGAAGCTTCCCCCTCACCTGCCATATCGCGCGCTACGTGCATGCCGCTCGTCAGTAAGAGCGGTGCGAGCAGGACTTCGCGCACCTGTCTCTTCTGCAGGCGCTTGAGCACCATCGGGAAGTCGGGCGTGTCCGTCGACTCGAGCACGCCGACGTGGATGGGCAATTGCTGCGCATCAATCTCGGCCTGCAACCGCTCGTAGACGGGATTGTGGCGGTGCGGCGAACCGTGGCCGAGGAGCACGAGCTCCGCATCGCGCGGCACGAAGATGCTGCGGCAGAGCGCGATGAGATTCCGCATGTAATCCGCCTCTTCGAAGAAGGCCGGCTCGCCGACGGTGAGCGCCTCGTAGCGCGCGGTGTAAACCGGCACGACATCGAGCACCTTCTTCTCGTACTCTTCGCCAGGCGTCATGTACGTCGGCTGCACGAGCACGTGCGTGACATCCTCTTTCGCAAGGCGCTCCAGGGCTTCTTCGAGGGAATCGCGGTGGAGGCCGCGCTTCTCGAGTGCCGCGCGGATGAACTTCGAGGTGAAGGCCTGCACGATGACGGCTCCGGGGAACTCCGCACGAAAATCCGCCTCGAGCGCGTCGAGACAGAGCTTGCGCGAATCATCGCCCATCGCGCCGAAGCTCGTGAGCACGATTGCCTGCTTCATCAGCCCTGTTCCTTCTTGACGATGTCGGCGATGGCGTGGCAGATGCGGTCGAGCTGCTCCTGGTCAGGGCCTTCTGCCATGACGCGGATCAGAGGCTCCGTGCCGGACGGGCGCACGAGGATGCGGCCGTTCTCGCCGAGCTCCTCGTCGCCTGCGGCGATGGCCTTCTTGATGGCCTCATTCGTCTCCCAGCCCTCTTTCGTCGCAACCTTGACGTTGACGAGCAGCTGCGGGTACGTCGTCATCAGCGCCGTGAGGTCGGATGCCTTGCGGCCGCTGCGCTTGAGCGAAGAGAGCACCTGCAGGGCCGTGATGAGGCCGTCGCCCGTCGTGCTGAAGTCGGTGAAGATGATGTGGCCGGACTGCTCGCCGCCGATCTTGTAGCCGTTCTTGAGCATGTTCTCGAGGACGTAGCGGTCGCCGACCTTCGTGATCTCGGCGCGGCCGCCGGCCTTCTTGATGGCCTGATGGAAGCCGATGTTTGCCATGACCGTCGTGACGACTGTGTTGTAGGGCAGCTTGCCATCCTTCATCATGTCCATCGCGCACATGACGAGGATGTGGTCGCCGTCGATGATCTGGCCTTTCTCGTCGACGCAGAGGCAGCGGTCCGCATCGCCGTCGTGCGCGATGCCGAAGTCCGCGCCGTTCTCGAGGACGGCCTTCTGCAGGGACTCGAGGTGCGTCGAGCCGCAGCCGTCGTTGATGTTCGTGCCGTTCGGCAGCGCGTGAATGACCTTAACCGTGGCGCCGAGGTGGCGCAGGATCTTCGGCATCGCCTCATAGGCGGCGCCATTCGCGCAGTCGAGCACGACCTTGACGCCCTCGAAGCGCTCCTTGCACGTCGAGATCACGAACTCCATGTACTGATTCAGGAGGTCCGTGCGGTACTCGATGTGGCCGATGTGCTCTGCCGTCGGGCGCGGGTAGTTGTCGTCCGTCTCGAGCTGATGCACGATGGCCTCGAGCTCATCCTCGACGGAATCCGGCAGCTTGTAGCCGTCGCCGCCGAAGAACTTGATGCCGTTGTCGTGGAACGGATTGTGCGAGGCCGAGATGACGATGCCGGCCTTAGCCTTGTGCTTGCGCGCGAGGTACGCGATGGCCGGCGTCGGGATGATGCCGGCGAGCATCGCGCGGCCGCCCGCCGAGCAGATGCCGGCCGTCAGCGCCGACTCGAACATCTCGCCCGAGATGCGCGTATCGCGGCCGATGATGATGAGCGGCTGCTCTTCCGACTCTTTGCCGAAGTAGATCGTAGCGGCGCGGCCGAGACGGTATGCCATCTCCGGCAGCAGCGTGACGTTTGCCTCTCCACGGACACCGTCCGTACCGAATAATCTTGCCATATTTCTTTCCCCCTGATACTCAGATGCGTTTTCGCGTCTTAAAGGTTTGATATCCTTATTAGTATTGCACATTTTGGTGCAGGAATGCAAGTGCCGCTTTCATGCCATCGACGGCAGCGCTCATGATGCCGCCCGCATAGCCCGCACCCTCGCCCATCGGATAGAGTCCCGGCGTCGCCTCAGCGACAAACGTTTCGCGGTCGCGGCGGATGCGGCACGGCGCCGACGAGCGCGTCTCAACGCCCGTCATGACGGCACCGGCGTCGGCAAAGCCCGGGATCTTGCGGTCAAAGTACGGCAGGGCGCCTGTAAGCGTCTTCGTGATGAAGTCCGGCAGGCAACGGTGCAGGTCGGCTGCCCTGACACCCGGCGCATACGTCGGCTTCGTCAAGAAGTCCGTCGAGCCGCTCCTGCCCGCGAGGAAGTCGCCGACAGTCTGCACGGGCGCGAAGTAATCCCGGCCGCCAAGCGCAAAGGCCAGCCCCTCGAGCTCCTGCTGCAGGGCCATGCCCGAGAGGACTTCCTGCCCGAAGTCCGCAGGCGCGACCTGCACCAAGAGCGCGCTGTTGGCGATGCCCGAGTCGCGGCGGTAGTTGCTCATGCCGTTCGTGACGACGCGCTCCTTCTCCGAGGCCGCGGCGACGACATAGCCGCCCGGGCACATGCAGAAGGAGTAGGCACCGCGCCCCGTCGCGGGGTCCTTGTAGGTCAGCGCGTAGTCAGCGACGGGCAGCAGCGGATGGCCCGCGTCCTCGCCGTACTGCGCGCGGTCGATGAACTCCTGCGGGTGCTCGATGCGCACGCCCATCGCGAAGGGCTTGGCCTCCATCGCGACGCCGCGGCTGAGGAGCATGCGGTAGGTGTCACGCGCCGAGTGGCCGATGCCGAAGAATACGACATCGGCTTCGATGCGCTCCTCGTCGTTGACGATGACGGCCTCGACGCCCTCTTCGCCGAGCTCGACGTCCGTGACCTGCGCGCCGAAGCGCACCGTGCCGCCGAGGCGTATGATCTCCTTGCGGATGTTGCGCACGACCTCGCGCAGGATGTCCGTGCCGATGTGCGGCTTGTGCAGATAGCGGATCTCCTCGGGCGCGCCCGCCGCGACAAACGCCTCGATGACGTCCTTCATGTGCGCATCGTTGATGCGCGTCGTGAGCTTGCCGTCCGAGAACGTGCCGGCACCGCCCTCGCCGAACTGCACGTTCGACTGCGGGTTGAGGGCGCCGCCCCGCCAGAAGCGCTCGATGTCCTCATGGCGCGTGTCGACGTCGTTGCCGCGCTCGAGCACGAGCGGCTCGCAGCCGTGGCGCGCGAGCGTCAGCGCAGCGAACATGCCCGCCGGGCCGAAGCCGACGACGACGGGCCGCCTCTCGAGGTGCGGCGCAGGAATGGGTGCCGGTGCCTGCGGCACAGGGGCCTCTTCGACATTGCGGTCGCGGCGCAGCTTCTGCAGCACCTTCTTCTCGACCTTCCCCTCGAGCTTGACGTCGAGGATGTAGACGAATTGGATGGGCGCACCGTGGTAGCGGCGCGCGTCGACAGCCTTACGCACAATTACCACCCCAGCGATCTGCTGAGGTGGTAACATGAGGCGCTTGGCTGCAAGATCTTCGAGGCTGGTCCGTTCTGTGAACGGCACAGCCAGATTGCGGATGCGGATCATTGCAGTCCTCCTATCGGTTTATGGTATCGGGTAGTCTTGCGGATTCATTTCTCACGGGCTGGCCGTGCCGGACGCCGCCTTCTTCTTGGCCTTGATCTCGATGTGGACCGTCACGCTGTTGTTCGTCACGGTGACACCGTCGGGCGGCGCGAGCTGGACATTCTCATCCGTCGTCTTCGTCAGGCCGTCGAGCGAGATCTTCTGCGTCTCGATGCTCGTGAGCTTCGACAAGATGTTCTCCGGGCCGGCGACCTCGATCTTCACGGGGTCGGTCTTGACGGAGCTGACCTCATAGCCACTGGCAAGGCCGTCGCCGAGGACCGGCTTGACGGTGACGATCTTCTTCATGAGGCCGCGCGCGAGCTGCACGCTGACCTCAGCCGAGGCTGGCTTGACGGTGACGCCAGCGACTTCGCGGCCGTCCGCATTGATGGCCGTCAGCGGCACCTTGAGGCTGAAGTCATCGCCATTGCCCGCGAGGCCGACGTAGCCGATGACGCGCGTGACTTCCTTGATGTCCGAGGCAGCGCCCTCAATCGTGACCGTCTCCACGGACGGCTCGATGTGCGCCACCGTCGTGCCCGGCGCTGTCGAGCCCGTCACGATGAACTCCGCCTTCATCTTCTTCTGCACGATGCGGTCGAGCGTGAAGGTCACCGTATCCGGCTTGGCCTCGACGAGCTCGAAGCCCTGCGGCAGGACGGTCTGCACCTTGACGGCATGCTTGCCCTCCTCCACCTTCGAGAGGTCGACGTATGCCTTGAAGTCGTTCTCGCTCGCCGAGACGAAGAGCGAGCGCGGCCCGCGTACGCGGAGCTTGACGCTTGCGGCGTCCTTCGTGATCTTGTAGCCCTCCGGCGCGTTGACGACGTCGAGTTGCACGGTGTAGGTGCTCTCGATGGACGGGTTCTGGTCGTTCATGACATAGCCCCAGAGGATGACCGCGATGACGAGCGCCAGGATCTTGGCCGGCAGATTGTGCTGCACGATATTGCGCATTCTTGAGATCATTTTCTCTTCCTCCAGTTCCTGATGAGGTCCTTGAGACCCTTCTGCGGGGAAGTGAATGCCGGCCGCAGGATATTCTTGAGCTTCTCCGTGTCGAGGTGGCGGACCATGCGCCCGTTCTCCGCGACCGAGATTGTGCCCGTCTCCTCACTGACGACGACGACGAGCGCATCGCACTGCTCCGAGAGGCCGATGGCCGCGCGGTGGCGTGTACCGAGCTCCGTCGAGAGCGAGCGGTTCTCCGTCAAGGGCAGGAGGCAGCCGGCCGCAATGAGGCGTTTGCCGCGCACGATGGCTGCGCCGTCGTGCAGCGGCGTGTTCGGGATGAATACATTGAGCAGGAAGTCTGCGGTGATGAGGCCGTCGATCTGGATGCCCGTCGCGCTGATGTCGTTGAGGCCCATGTTGCGCTCAATGACGATGAGCGCACCCGTCTTGTTGGCCGACATGACCTTGACGGCCTTGGCGAGCTCGCGCACGACAGACTGCGCTTCCTCGTCGTCTAAAAGCACCGACGGGCCGAGGAACTTGCCCTGGCCGAGGTGCTCGAGCGCGCGCCGCAGCTCTGGCTGGAAGACAATCGGCAGGGCGACGAAGAGCAGCGTCACCGCTTTCTGCAAGAGCCAGGAGATGACGTGCAGTTCAAGCCAGCTGCAGACCATCGTCACGCCCAAGAGCACGAGGATGCCCTTGACGAGCGTGATGGCGCGCGTGTCCTGCAGCATGACGTAGACCTTATAGAGGATGACGGCCACGATCAGGATGTCGAGGATGTCCATCGGCCCGATTGTCGAGATGATACCGTGGAATTGTAGTGGATATGGCAGCTCAAATGGCATAAGCAAAACTCCTAAATGTATGTGGATCAAGATGAATCCGATATTTATCGTATTATATATAAAGCTATTCTCGCCATGATACAGGAAATCCTTGTGACTGTCAAAAAATTTTACTCCTAAGTCCTGAAGGCTTCCTGAATCCCTCCTGTATACGCCGCTGCCAAGGGAAAGCAAAAAGCCCGGCTGCCAAAGGGCAGCCGAGCCGTGAACAGGATATTCCTGTTTTGCTTACTTGATCTCGCGGATCCATCCCTCTTCCGGTGCTTCGACCGTGCCGAGCTGGATACCACGCAGCGTGTTGTAGAGTTTCGTGAGGACAGGGCCCATTTCCTTCATGCCGCTCGGGAACTCGATCGTCTCGCCGTTGCCGACAACCTTGCCGACCGGGCAGATGACGGCAGCCGTGCCGCAGAGGCCAGCCTCGGCGAAGTCCTTGAGCTCCGTGAACTTGACCGGACGATGCTCGACCGTGTAGCCGAGATGCTCGGCAATCGTGACGAGCGAACGGCGCGTGATCGACGGCAGGATGCTGTCGGATTTCGGCGTGACGAGCTTGCCGTCCTTCGTGACGAACAGGAAGTTTGCACCGCCCGTCTCCTCGACGTACGTGCGCGTAGCAGCATCGAGGTACATGTTCTCGTCGAAGCCCTTCTGGTGTGCGAGGATGTACGGATAGAGGCTCATCGCGTAGTTCAGGCCGGCCTTGATGTTGCCTGTACCGTGCGGGGCAGCGCGGTCATAGTCACTGACGCAGATCGTGATCGGCTTCACGCCGTTCTTGAAGTAGGAGCCGACCGGCGTGCCGAAGAGACGGAACTGATATTCGTCAGACGGCTTGACACCGATGACCGGGCCCGTGGCAAAGAGGTACGGGCGCAGGTAGAGGGCACCGCCCGACTCGAAAGGAGGAATCCAATCCTTGTTGGCTGCAACAACCTGATCGACAGCCTCGAGGAACATCTCCTCCGAGACTGGCGGCATCTCGAGGCGCTTAGCCGAGTCGATCATGCGCTTTGCGTTCATGTCCGGACGGAACGTGACGACGCGGCCGTCCTTCGTCTTGTAGGCCTTGAGGCCCTCGAAGACTTCCTGGCAGTACTGCAGGATGCCGGCGCACTCATTGATCGTGACGTTGGCGTCATCCGTCAGATGACCTTCGCCCCACTTGCCGTCTTTGAAGTTTGCGACGTAACGCTGGGAGATTGGCTGATACGCGAAACCCAGGTTATTCCAATCCACATTTACTTTTGCCATTGAAAACTCCTCTTTTCTTTCCGTTAAAGTAGTTATATCATAGTCCCGGCTGTACAGTTTGTCAATAGCCTAGGCAAGAAAATGATGTAATTTTACACAGAATATGTATCTTTGTCTTTCATCCGCCTACATGCGCTTTTGTCCGCTTTTATCGTGCTTTTTATTATAGAAAGAAATCACTCCCCCGCTTGCAGCAAGCGGCGCGCCTCTGGCAGCTTCGCGAGGATGTCCCCGGCGATAAGGCCTTCCGCCCGCTCTCCGTAGGCAAGGTCACCGGCGAGCCCGTGCAGGTAGACGCCGAGAACGGGGGCCATGCCGTCTGCGGCCTGCTCCATGAGGCCCGCAATCGTGCCGGCGAGCACATCGCCCGCGCCGGCCGTCGCCATGCCCGCATTGCCCTTCGTCGTGAAGAAGACGCGGCCATCCGGGAAGGCCACGAGCGTGCACTCGCTCTTGAGCACGAAGACGGCATGGTATTCGGCCGCCGCGTCGCGCGCGATGCCGACGATATCTTCGCGCAGGTCCTCGACAGAGAGCCCCAGGAGGCCCGCCATCTCGCCGAGATGCGGCGTGAGGATCGGCACGTGCTTTGCCTCGCGCAGGATCTCGGGATTGTCGCGCAGGGCGTAGATGGCATCGGCGTCGAGCACGAGCGGCCTGTCCGTCTCGCGCACGAGCGCCCTGACGAGCTCGCCCGTCACCTTGGCGCGCCCGAGTCCCGGGCCAATAAGGACGGTATCGTACCCTTCCGTCAGCGGCACGAGCAGCTTGAGGGCCTCATCGCCGCCGAGGACGCCTGCCTGCTCTTCGGGCACGGGCACCGTCATCGCCTCCGTGAGCTTCGCGGCGAGGATGGGCTGCTGGCTGTCCGGCACGGCGAGCGTCGCGATGCCGCAGCCCACTCGCAGGCAGGCCGAGGTGCAGAGCGCCGCCGCGCCCGTCATGCCGCGCGAGCCCGCAACGACGAGGATGCGGCCGCAGGTCCCCTTGTGGGCCGTGCGCGGACGCGCGGGCAGCAGAGCGGCGGCCATCCGGCCGTCGATGCAGGCCTGCTGCATCGCCTCGTCCTCCAGGAGTTCGTGCGGGATGCCGATGGAGTCGACGCAGAGCTCGCCTGTGCAGGTCGCGCCGAGGCCGAGCAGGTGGCCCGGCTTCGGCAGTCCGAGCGCGAGCGTCCGCGTTGCCTGCACGGCCGCATCGCCGACCTCGCCCGTATCGGCCTCGACGCCGCTCGGGATGTCGATGGCGAGCACCGGGCAGTGCGCCGCATTGACGAGCTCCACTGCCTGGCGGACGACGGGGCGCAGCGTGCCGCGGAAGCCCGTGCCGAGGATGCCGTCGAGCACGCCGTCCGCGAAGCGCAACGCGAGGCGCAGCCGGTCCATGTCGCGGTCACCCGTCAGGTCGTGCACAGCGATGCCCATCGCCGTCAAGGCCTGCTTCATGATGGAAGGCGACGCCTTGAGGTGGTCAGGATTGCCCGTCAGGAATACCTTGAGGTCCGCCCCCTCGTTGGCGAGATAGCGCGCCGCCGCGAACGCATCGCCGCCATTGTTGCCGCTGCCCGCGAGGACGCAGATCGTCTTGCCGCGCACAGAGCCGAGCAGCGCGATCATCTCTGCAGCCGTCTGCCGCCCGGCATTCTCCATCAGCACGACCTCCGGCAGGCCGTACTCCTCTCCCGCGCGCCGGTCGACAGCGCGCATCTCCTTGACAAGTGATACCTTCATCGTCATCCCTCCATCACACATTGTGCCGTCGCGTACGCACGCGAGTGGCTCAGCGAGACCCATACCTTTGAAACCGACCGGCTGCGGGCCAGCTGCGCGAAATACCCCGAAAGATGAACCCGAGGTGCCCCGAGCGCATCCGGCAAAATCTCGATGTCGTGCAGCGTGCCGCCGCGCAGCCCTGTGCCGAGCGCCTTCATGACGGCTTCCTTGCCCGCGAAGCGCGCCGCATAGCTCGCCATCCTCTGCACGCCGCGGCTCTCGCAGTACGCGCGCTCCGCCTCCGTGTAGACGCGCATGAGGAAGGCCTCGCGGGCTGCTGCCCTCTTCACGCGCGCAATCTCCACAATATCCGTCCCGATACCTACGATCAAGACATCCACCTGCTTTCCGTGTTTCATTCTGGTTCATTTTCTCTATCCTGGATTAGATTCCCCATCCCCCGCCTATTTTCCTGCCAAGGCCTGCGGCGCAGCTGGGACTGTTCCCGAAAATATTTTTGATAATTTTCGATTATACTATCATACATTCACTAAAAGTATGGTATAATGGCATTAAATAAAGCGAATTTATACAGATAAAATGGAACAGAAAGAAGCGATTTGAATGGAACTCAGACAACTCGAATATTTCCAGATGGCCAGCCGTCTGCGAAATATCACCCGCGCTGCGGAACGCCTGCGTGTTTCCCAACCGAATATCACGGTCGCCATCAAGAAGCTCGAGGCCGAGCTCGGCATCCAGCTCTTCGACCGCAGCCAGAAACAGCTCGCACTGACGCCTGAGGGCGCCGTCTTCCTCAACCGGGTCGAGCTCGCGCTGCGCAACATCCAGGACGCCGTGCTGGAGGTCAACGACTACAAGCAGCTCCAGAAGGGCACCATCAAGATCGGCGTGCCGCCGATGATGGGCGCCTACCTCTTCCCGCGCATCTTCTCGAGCTTCCAGCGCCGCTACTCCCACCTCGACATCTTCATGCACGAAGAGGCCTCGATGTCGATCCGCGAGCAGCTTGAGCGCGACGAGCTCGATTTCGGCATCATCATCCTCTCCGGCGCCTCGAATCGCCTGCAGCTGCTGCCCATGTCCAAGAACCAGATCGTCTGCTGCGTGCCCGAGAGCAGCCCGCTCGCCAAGAAGAAGGCCATCACCATGGATGACGTGGCCGACACGAAAATCGTCATGCTCAAGGAAGGCTCCTTCCTGCGCCAGACCATCCTCGGCCGCATGAAGGCCGAGGGCATCACGCCGAACATCGTGCTCGAGTCCAACCAGATCAACACCTTGAAGGGCCTCGTCTCCAACGGCGTCGGCATCACCTTTCTCCTCGACATGGTCGCCGACGAAACGCCCGGCCTCAAGACCCTGCCGCTCGCCGATCCCATCTTCGTCGACGTCGGCCTTGCCTGGAAGAAGGACCGCTACATCTCGAAAGCCGCACAGTCCTTCATCGACTTCTGCAAGGACCTGCTCAAGAAAGACCACAGCAACAAGACCGACGCTGCCTCGCCTACCCAGGAATAAACCAACTAAGTCAACAAACAGCAGAAATGCCATCTCACCGACTGCGTGAGATGGCATTTTTTCATGGAATAGCAGGGGTTCAGCGGCGCAGGATCTCGAGGATGGCCTCGCCGATGTCCTGCGTCTTGGCCGCGCCGCCAAGGTCCGGCGTCAGGGTATTCTTCTCAACGAGCAGCGTCTCGATGGCCGCGATGACGCGCTTGCCCCAGTCCTCCTTGCCGAAGAAGTCGAGCATCTGGCTGACCGACCAGATGCTGGCCAGCGGGTTTGCGATGCCCTTGCCAGCGATATCCGGCGCGCTGCCGTGGATGGGCTCGAACATCGAGGGATACTTGCGCTCCGGGTTGAGGTTGGCACCGGCCGCGAGGCCCATGCCGCCCGCGATGGCCGCGCCGAGGTCCGTCAGGATATCGCCGAAGAGGTTGCTCGTGACGACGACCTCAAAGCGCTTCGGGTTCTTGACGAACATCATGCTCGCCGCGTCGACGAGCAGCTTCTGCGTCTTGACATCCGGGTACTCCTTGCCGAGCTCGGCGAAAATCTCATCCCAGAACACCATCGAGTAGCCGAGCGCATTGCCCTTCGAGATGGAAGTCAGCGTCTTGTGCTCGCGGCGCGCGAGCTCGTAGGCGTAGCGCATGATGCGCTCGCAGCCCTTGCGCGAGAAGACGCCCGTCTGAAGCGCGATTTCCTGCGGCGTGCCCGGATAGAGGCGCGCACCGACATCGGCGTACTCGCCCTCGCTGTTCTCGCGGATGACGACCATGTCGATGTCCTCGCGCTTGACACCGGCGAGCGGACACGGTGCGCCCTCGAGCAGCTTGACGGGGCGCAGGTTGACGTATTCATCGAAGCCGCGGCGGATCTTCAAGAGCAACTGCCCCAGCGAGACATTGTCTGGAACGCCCGGATAGCCGACAGCACCGAGGTAGATTGCATCGAACGCCTTGAGCGTATCGAGGCCGTCCTCCGGCATCATCTCGCCCGTCTTCAAGTAGTACTCACAGCCCCAGGGGAAGTCCGTGAACTCGACAGCGAACGTGCCGTCGAGGGCTGCGATGCCAGAGAGGACCTTCTTGCCCTCCGCGATGACCTCAGGACCGATGCCGTCGCCGGCGATGACTGCAATCTTGAATTTCTTCATAGCAATGCTTCCTTTCTGAAAATAATGCAATCAGCAGATAATGAAAAAGCGGTTTCCCGGAGGAAACCGCTCCATACGCAAGGTATGTTACAGGACGATATGCGCCATGACAAAGCCAGCGCAGCAGCCCGTGAAGACGCCGATGAGGCCCGGGATCATGAAGCTGTGATTGAGGATGTACTTGCCGATGCGCGTCGTGCCCGAGCGGTCAAAACCGATGCAGGCGAGGTCAGACGGGTACGTCGGCAGGAAGAAGTAGCCGTAGCAGGCCGAGATGAAGGACATGATCAGCACAGGATCCATGCCGACATTGAGTGCCAGCGGCATGACGATCGCGATGGCCGCAGCCTGCGAGTTAACGAGCTTCGACGTCAGGAACGCGAAGATCGCATAAGCCCACGGATATGCCTGGACAGCGGCACCGAGCCACTGCTTGAGGATGGTCATGTGGTTTGCGAAATACGTGTCGGCCATCCAGGCGACGCCATAGACCGAGACGAGTGCAACGATACCAGAGCGGAATACCTGGCTGTTGCCGACATCCTTCGCCTTGATCTTGCAGAAGACCAGGATCATGGCGGCAACGAAGAGCATGACCATCTGGATGACGTCCGTCATCGAGATTGCCTTCATGACGCCCTTCGCGTTCGGGAAGTGCGGCAGAAGCTGCGGGAAGTTGCCGAGGCAGGCGATGACGAGGATGCCGAGGAAGAAGATGTACATCGCATGGTAGTACGATTTCGGCAGTTCCTTGCCCTGCAGCGTCTCCGAGTCACCGTAGACGTATTCCTTGTTCTCCGGGTCCTTGATGAACTCCTGGAAGCGCGGATCCTTGTCGAGGTCTTTGCCGCGGCGGTAAGACCAGAGAGCGGCGCAGAAGACGCCCGTGAACGTAGCCGGGATCGAGACGGCGAGAATCTGGAGGACCGTGTACTCATAGCCTGCTGCAGCCATGAAGCCGACAATCGAGACGACGGCAACCGAGACAGGCGAAGCGCAGATAGCCATCTGCGAAGCGACCGAAGCGACAGCCATCGGGCGCTCCGGGCGGATGTTCTGCTTGATGGCGATATCATAGATGATCGGGAACATCGTGTAGACGACGTGACCCGTGCCGCAGAGGACCGTGAGGAACCAGGTCGTCAGCGGAGCGAGGATCGTGACCTGCTTCGGGTTGTTGCGCAGGAACTTCTCTGCATACTTGAGCATGACCGTGAGGCCGCCCGACGTCTGCAGGAAGCCGGCGCAGGTGACGACCGCGAGGATCGTGAGCATGACGCCGATCGGCGGCGTGCCGGGCTTATAGCCAAAGACGAATGTGAAGATGACGAGGCCGATGCCGCTGATGACAGCCAGACCAATACCGCCGTGACGCACGCCAAAGACAAGGCAGGCCAGCAGTACGATGAGACCAAGCAACATTTCCAAGTGAAACTCCCCTTCCTATTAAATAAAGACAGAAATCCTATTCCTTAGATCCGCCGTGCCACCCCTCCTCTCTTCATACTGCGCGGAATCAAAGAGAAACAATTTCCCCTGCTCTCTTATTTTCGCGCAATCTGTTCAAAATCCTGCTGAAGAATGCGTTTCATCCATAAAATTCATGAATCCGATAGCAGGACCATATGATGCAGGTTGGACAGATGAGGACAGCTGTGCGGGCAGCAAAGCGAAGCGTCCGAGAATCTACGCTTTATTATACAATAAAAGAAAAGAATAAGTAAATATTATTTATCATAAAATATTTTAATGATATATATCACTTATTCTTTGGTAAATCAGATTCATCACAAAGAGTCCCTTCTTCACAGAGCGGCAGAATCATTCATGCATAGAATCATCGTCATGCTCGAAATGAATCATGCGACAGCTCTGAGCAA
>UMHV01019243.1_pt1 | contig 33768 bp, 29 predicted proteins | sample 1965621 | NCBI WGS metagenome assembly UMHV01 (sample SAMEA4836108, study PRJEB28245) | human gut metagenome | biome: gut microbiome; material: fecal sample | place: Denmark | collected 2008 | reverse complement strand
CGTCGGCTTTCATCGCATTCGGCGCACTCTACCCATTTTCCCTTTTCAAACCGGTTTTTAGAGGTTCCCAAATGTCCCCGTTTTTTAGACGGGGATATTTTGCTTTAACCTCTTCACGTCAAATTATTCTGCCATTAAGCTGTATATCGAAAAAGCCATCTTTCGTTGAAAAAGAAAGATGGCTTTTTGATAGTCTCACGTTTTGATACTTAACGTATTGATATACCGTTTGATCGTTAGTTCTGCTTCTTTCCGATAACGGCTCTTAGCAGGAACAGCAGTCCGAGCATAAAAACTATCGAAATGCCCAGTACCACAAACACGTTCTGGATAAATCCGGAGATAAGGTAGCCCACGATGCACACTCCTGCGACGGTCAGCGCATAGGGGAGCTGTGTGGATACGTGGTTCACGTGGTCGCACTGCGCTCCGGTGGAAGCCATGATTGTGGTGTCCGAAATTGGCGAGCAGTGGTCGCCGCAGACCGCTCCGGCAAGGCACGCGGAAATGCACACAATAACCATCTGAGGGATCTCGCCGGTCTCGGCGACATTGGCAAGTTCTGTGCTGAAAACGCTTGTAACTATCGGGATAAGTATACCGAAGGTTCCCCAGGAGGTACCGGTAGCGAACGCCAGTCCAACCGCAACGACGAACAGGATAACCGGCAGAAGAATGCTGATGGCGGTAGCGCTCTTTACGATGCCGGAAACGAACGCTCCTGCCTCAAGGTGGTTAGTCATGGTTTTGAGGGTCCATGCGAAGGTGAGGATCAGAATCGCGGGAACCATCTGCTTGAATCCCGCCGCAACGGAATCCATGCACTCCGTGAATGTGAGCACCCTGCGGCACATGAAGTATATCATTATAACCACGAGAGCCGCAACCGAGCCGAGCGACAGTCCGTAGGAAGCGTCGCAGCCTGCGAACGCCTCAACAAATCCGGTGCCGCCGAAGAATCCGCCAGTGTATATCATGCCGAGAACGCACAGCACGATCAGCACCGCAACCGGGAGTATCAGGTCGATGACCTTTCCGCGGGAGTGGGCGGGCTGAGCGTCCTCCTCGTAGACCTTGTTGCGGGTGGTGAAAAGGTCGCCGTTACGTGCGTTCAGTTCGTGAGTCCTCATGGGACCAAAGTCGAATCCGGTGACTGCGAGGAAAATTACCATCAGAATAGTCAGCAACGCATACAGGTTGTAGGGAATGGTGCTGATGAACAGGCTGATTCCGTTGACGCCTTCGACGGTTCCGCTGACAGCCGCCGCCCATGATGAGATAGGCGCGATAATGCAGATAGGCGCCGCGGTAGCGTCGATGAGGTACGCGAGCTTAGCGCGGGAAACGTTGTGCTTGTCCGTAACGGGGCGCATTACAGAGCCCACCGTCAGGCAGTTGAAGTAGTCGTCGACGAAGATGAGCACGCCCAGCAGGAACGTGGAGAGTGCTGCTCCCTTGCGGCTTTTGATGTGAGCCGCCGCCCATTCTCCGTAGGCGCGGCTTCCGCCCGCCTTGTTCATAAGCACGACGATAACTCCTAGTACCACCAGGAACACCAGTATTCCCACATTGTAGGAATCCGCCAGGTTGGCGATGAGACCGTCCTGGATAACGGTGGTGAACATTCCCTCGAAACCGCCGTTTGTGGCTGCCGCGTACACGATACCTCCGGTGAGGATACCGATAAACAGCGAGGAATATACCTCCTTGGTGATAAGCGCCAGTCCGATAGCGATTATCGGAGGGAGCAGCGACCAGAGCGACCCTATCGCTTCTGTGATCGGAGCCTGAATGAAGCAGCCTGCGATGAACAGAACGATGAACAGGGCAATAATTATTTTGCCGACATATTTTTTCATGTTTGAACTCCTTTTTAGTTTATATTATTAATATACTATTAAATCAGTAAAAAGTCAAGCATTTTAACGCATTTTGTCCGAATGGGCAGAATCTTGCCGTTAAATTTGGAATAATTCACTGTTAATTCCGTGCCGCGGCACGGCTTGACAATTTCCCGGCTGCGTTATATAATATCTAACGGAGAAATTACAGAACAGAGAGGAAACAACATGAAACAGCATTGGGCAAGCGTCTGGGGCAACGCTATATCTATAGGAGAAAACCGCCCCGAGGGATATAACAGGAACATCACTTTCCGCTATCCGATTTATTCGCAGTTCGGCGGAACCGCCTTTCGGCTGACGTTCGACAATTTCTGCGGTACCGAGCCGGTGACGTTCAACAAGGTGACGGCGTTCATCGGCGGGAAGTTCTACCCCGTTACATTCGGCGGGAATCGCGAGGCGACCGTCGGCGCGGGCGAAAACATAGTTTCCGATGAGCTTCCCTGCGAGGTGGAGCCGCAGAGCCTTATAACTGTCAGCTTCTGGTTCAGGGATTTCACGCTGCTGAGATCGGCGGTGTTCACCAGCGGACCGCTGACCGAGGGCTATTACGCCATCGGCGACATGACCGAGACCGAGCTAATCCCGAAGGAGATCGAGCGCGGCATAAGCGTTATCTACTTCCTCAGCAACGTATCGGTGCTGACCTCCGCGGAGAACCGCACGGTGGTCTGCTACGGGGATTCCATCACCGCGCAGGACTGGCCGGAGTATCTCACGCTGCGCTGCAACCGTGAGGAGAAGCTCCATACTGCGGTAATACGCCGTGCGGCGAGCGGAACCAGAATGCTCCGGGAGTATAACTGCATAACCTACGAATCTTACGGGCTGATGGGGAGCAAGCGCTTTTCCCACGAGGTCCCCACCGACGGAGCGGACACGGTGATAATCCAGCATGGTATCAACGATATAATCCACCCGGTGGGCACCGAGGTGAATCCGTTCCGCCCGATGAGCGACATGCCCACCGCGCAGGAGCTTGCCGACTGCATGAAGTACTACATCGAGCAGGCGCGCGGCTTGGGGTATAAGGTGTACGTCGGGACGCTGCTTCCTATCGAGGGCTGGCGTACCTATGCGCCGTTCCGCGAGGATGTGCGGGGGCAGTTCAACGAGTGGATACGCACCACCGACCTCATCGACGGGTGCATAGACTTTGACAGAGCGTTAGCCGACCCTGAGCGTCCGACGCGAATGCTTCCGCAGTTCGACAGCGGCGACCACCTCCACCCGAGCAAGATGGGCTACAAGCAGATGGCGGATATCGTTCCCGGGGAGATACTCCGCTGAACGGTTCAGGCCGAAGGCAATAAACTAAAGGGGCTGTGAATCACAGCCCCATTTTAATAATATAAAACGTTTAAACCTTGAGCAGATCCTCAACGGTGACAGAGAAAACCTTTGCCAGAGAGATTATCTCAATATCTGTGACGAATCTCTGACCGGACTCGATTCTCTGAACTGCGTTCTTGTCGATATCCAGATTGATGACCTGCAGTCTGTCTGCAAGCTCACGCTGTGAGATCTTCAATGCCTTGCGCAGCTTTGCAACGTTGATTCCGCAGATGTTGTTTCTTCCGTCGGTTGTTCGGTTGTTAAACATGTGGACTCTCCTTACTTGATAAAAAAATTATGCGAAATCCATTCCAATAAAAAATGTATTGCACCTTATATTATTTTACAATATGGCGCGGGTGAAAATGACACCTAACAGAAATCAAAACGATAAATATTACATATTCAAGGAATAAAATGGAAAAACGAGCGCCGGTTGACCTTAATAACAGCCCAATAACCCCGTTTTGTGGCATATGCTATGTTTCGTTTTGTTAATAATGCACATTTTCCGCTGCGATTTTTCTAATAATTATACAGCGTGATTGATTCCTTCGATTGATTCCTTTTGAAGATATCCGGGCATAATATAGCTGAACATGTGAACATTCCAGCCTGATCCCTGTAAATCTCTGTACATAGGATAATATAGCCTAACAATTGTGAAATATACGTGAATAAGTTAAAAATTAACTTATTCTCACATGTTCCGGTTGACATGTGTATTTAAATATGTTACAATAAGCATGATATGTGATTGCTTTTAGCAGGAGGACACGCTTTTGAAGATAAAATGGAACAAGAAATACACTACCATCGCGGTTTATTCGCTCATCGTCATTATGCTGGCGGTTCTGTTCGTAGTATTTGTATTTAAATTCGACTCGTTCAAGAGCGGATTTTCATGGATAGGAAGCGTCTCCGCACCTCTTATCTGCGGTATCGTAATAGCGTATATCGTGAATCCGCTCATGATGTGGATCGAGCGCACTTTTTTCCACAAGCTCGTTGAGAATCCGCCGCCTGAAAAAGGCATAGTGATGCAGAAACTGGCGGAATCCAAGGTCGGTTCCACCGCGGTGGTCCGCACGCTCGAGAAGCATGGCCCCTCGATGGAGAAGAAGTCACGCCGCCGTAAGATCGCGGCACGCGCGCTTTCGGTGACTATCGCGTATATCATAGTTCTTGCGGCAGTCGTGGGGATTTGCGTGGCTGTAGTTCCGAGCGTGGCAAAGAGCGTGGTCGACCTCGCCGACCAGATGCCCGGGTACATCAAGAAGCTGGACGCATTCCTTGAGGATTTCTTCGCGAACAATCCGGAGATCGCAAATCTTATCTCCGACAGCTTTACTGAAATAGGCTCGATCGTAAATAAAATATCCGAGATGGTTCAGCCGATGGCCGGGGACATCATGAGCAGCGTTTCAAGCGGCGTATTCCAGTTTGCGGCGGGGCTGCTGACGGGTCTGAAGAATGTCGTGATCGGACTTATCATTGCGATATATCTTCTGTTCAGCAAGGAGAGGCTTCTGGCTCAGACAAAAAAGATCCTTTTCGCGTTCCTGAAGAACAATATATGTCAGCGGGTGTTTTATGTAGGCTCCCGAACCAATTCGATTTTCAAGAGCTACGTAATATCTAACCTCGTGGACGCGCTGATAATTTTTGTTGCGATGGCGATAGGCTGCCTCGTTATGGGAATGCCGTACCCCATGCTGCTTGCAGTAGTCTGCGGAGTCACAAATCTCATACCGTTCTTCGGTCCGTTCATCGGAGCTATTCCGTGCGGTATCCTGATACTGCTGGTTGATCCGGTGAAGGTCATCTGGTTCGAGCTGTTCGTGCTGGTGCTCCAGCAGCTCGACGGCAACGTTATCAAGCCGCACCTGTTCGGCGGTTCGATGGGACTTCCCGCGATTTGGGTGCTGGTTTCCATAACCATAGGCGGAGGTCTGTTCGGAATTCCGGGAATGCTGCTTGGCGTTCCGGTGTTCGCGGTTATCTACCTGCTGTTTGCAGAGTTCGTATCCTCGCGCCTGAAAAAGAAGAAAATGCCCGAGGAGACCAGGGAGTACGCCGGAGATACGTCGCTGTTCCTTGACGGCTATGAAGACGGCAGTGTATCTGAGGAGCCTGCGTTAGTTCGCGAGGAGAAAAAAGGCGACTGACGCAGCGCAATTAAAATCGTGGGCAAATATGCGGAGATGCCTGCTAGATTTCAAATCCAACTGAATATATCGAGAAATCATGAAACCCTCGAAACCTTGAGGCAGCGTTTTTGAAATGGAACTGCACGCTGCCGCTGCCGCAACAATATTGTTTGGGCTCAGAAGATTTGATTATGCCGGATAAGTAAATATCTCAATAAAAAACGGTTCTATCCACAGATAGAGCCGTTTTTCTATGCTTATTAATTAACTCCACAATTTACTATCAATGAATTTGGGGTAAAATCAGGCGTAATGACTGCACAGCCACTATACGTCAGCGGAAAAAACGTCCGCCGGCTTCTCTGTCAGGGCAGGGAGCCGGCGGACGTTCTGAAATTCCGGGTTTACAAAAGTCTGACGATTATCCCAATATCATGCGCAGGTCGTCTTCCGGAGCAGTCGCCGCCCGGAGCTTGAATTCATTCTGGAGCACTTCCAGCACTGCCGGTGAAACAAACGCTGGTATAGTCGGACCGAGAATTATATTTTTCAGCCCGAGATAAAGCAGAGACAGCAGAATACATACCGCCTTCTGCTCGTACCATGAAAGCACCAGCGTGAGCGGCAGGTCGTTTACTCCGCAGCCGAACGCTTCTGCGAGCGCGGAGGCGACCCGCACGGCGCTGTAGGAATCGTTGCACTGCCCCATGTCGAGGATTCGTGGGATCCCGTCGATATCGCCAAGATCCATGTCGTTAAGGCGGTATTTTCCGCAGGCTAGGGTGAGTATCAGCGTGTCCGGGGGAGTCAGCCGCGCAAAATCAGAATAGTAGCTGCGGCTGGGGGAGGCTCCGTCGCAGCCGCCGATCAGGAATATATGCCGTATCTTTCCGGCTTTGATAAGCTGTATTATCTTTTCGGCATGCTTCAGTACGGCGTTGTGCGCGAATCCGGTAATGACCTTGTGTCCGCCGTTCATTCCGGTCATTTCCTTGTCCTCGTCGTAGCCGCCGCATTCAAGCGCTTTCCTGATAACCGGGGTGAAATCCTTGTCGGCGCCGATGTGGGTTACTTCGGGGTACGACACGACGGAGGTAGTGAAAATACGGTCGGCATAGCTCTCGCGCAGCGGCATTATGCAGTTCGTGGTGAACAGCACCGGAGCCGGGATATTGTGGAATTCCGACTGCTGATTCTGCCAGCCGGTGCCGAAATTTCCCTTGAGCTGTGGGTGCTTTTTAAGCTCCGGGTAGCCGTGCGCGGGGAGCATTTCGCTGTGGGTGTAGATGTTTACACCCTTGCCGTCGGTCTGCTCCAGAAGCAGCTTCATATCGTGCAGGTCATGACCGCTGACTACTATGAACGGTCCCTTTTCAATTGTGAGTGGCACTTCCGTGGGGACAGGGTCGCCGTATGCTTCGGTGTTGGCGTGGTCGAGAAGCTCCAGACATTTGAGGTTCACCGCGCCGGTTTTGAGCACCAGCGGAAGCAGCACGTCCTGCGGTTCGTCCTCGCCGAGGTGGTACAGAGCTTCATAGAAGAACTGGTCGACCTCCTGGCAGGTCTTGCCGAGCACCCGGGCATGGTAGGCGTAGGCCGCCATACCCTTCAGCCCGAACAGAACCAGGGATTTCAGCGAGCGGATATCCGCGTTGCCGTCCCAGATTTCCGGCATTGAGTAGTCCTCAAACTTTTCTGAGGAGATACGGTGCTTTTCCTGCTCGACCTCGGTCTTGATGGCTTTTATCGTTGAATTGTTGAAATTTACGTTGGTGATGGTGGTGAACAGCGCTTTTTCAACCAGCGCGTCGGTGGACTCCGTGGGTCTGCCGTTTTTAGCGGCGCGGGCGAGCCCTATGAGCGCTCCGATTATCTCGTCCTGGTAGTTCGCGGTGTCGGCTTTTTTGCCGCAGACTCCCGCTTTGCCCTCGCAGCCGGTGTTGTGGGCGGTCTGCTGGCACTGGAAGCAAAACATGTCTTTCATTGTGCAGTGTCCTTTCTTTATAATGTGGGGTATGTGCATATAGTTCCCGTAATTTTCGGGATAATACACCGGAAAAAATAAATCACTCCGCTATTGCGAAAAAGCGCGAAATGTGATACAATATCAATGGGGTGATAATATGAAAAAATACATGGCAGCCGCAGTACTTATTACTATAGTACTCGCAGCAGGCTGCACCGGAAATGCTTCCAGCCAGAGTGAAAGCTCCTCGCAGACCGACAGCTCCACGGCGGAGGTCACAACCAGCGCAGCGCCGACAGAGCAGCCGGAGGAAGCTCCAGTGACGGAAGCGGTTCCTGAGCCGGCAGAAACCACCGCCGCGCAGACGGAAGCTACGCAGGATACGTCCGCGCCAGAGGAGCAGGGCGGGTACATAGCCGACTGGATTTACGGAACATGGAGCGCCGTCAGCGTAAACGGGCAGGATTACTGGGATTACGCGTTCGCGAACGGGCTTACGGAGCAGTCGCAGCTTATTTTCAACAGCGAGGAAGTCCTGGTCAGAAACGGAACTGTGGGTATCGAGCAGGAGTATAGCTATGCCATAACGGACGCAGGATCTGATATATATTACAGCTGGGGAGAGAAATCCCTGACGCTGACCTATGACCCGTCGACTGACACCCTTACTATGATAGATGAGGCGGACAATTTTGCCGTATTCAAACGCGGCGAATATCCGCAGTCCGCAGAGGTCGACTACATAGCCGACTGGATATACGGCACCTGGAGCGTCATCAGCGTAAACGGTCAGGATTACTGGGAATATGCGGCGCAGAACGACGAGGATCAAGAGAAGATGATGATCTTCACGGCGCAGGGCGTTGACATTACCAGCGGCGACAGAGTTCTCAGAACGCTGAACTACCGTATAACCGATGAAGGCGCGGAGATAAGGGATACAGACGGCGCGGTTATTCTGATGACTTATTCGCCGCAGGACGACACACTTACTTTCACGGCGGACGGATATACGACAGTTGTAAAGCGCGGAACAAATCCGAAACCGGCGGAAAACTGACAGCAGTTTCCTATAATAGGTAACGTTTGTAATTTGTAAACGGTTACATGGTTGAATTTCATAATTTTGTAAAATTGAACAGTAAAGTTTAAACAACGGTTGAGAAACTTTGTGCCTTCAGCCAAAAGTATATGCGGAGTAGTTGACAAGCGACTAGTTGTGTGTTATAATTCCTCATGTTGTGAATTTGCTGTTTTTGGCAGATACTTACAACAAATAACAGATATATGATTTTGAGGAGAAACTACTATGACTAAGTTCACAAAGATCACCGCAGCTATCGTAGCTGCCGCAGCAGTTCTGTCTTTTGCAGGCTGCAGCAATAACACTTCTTCTGCTTCCGAGTCCTCCAGCGCTGTTTCCGACGCTTCCACTGCTTCCGCTGCCTCCACCGCAGAGGCTGCAAAGACCGCTGAGGCTGCTTCCACCACTGCTTCCACCGCTGCTGCTACCGCAGAGGCTGCACAGACTGCTGAGGCTGCTGCTCCCGCTACCGCTGAGGCTTCCGCATTCGACGCTTCCGCTATGTACGGCGACTGGGTTCTCGCTGCAATCAACGATGGCACCAATACAATGAGCGTTGCTGATTTTGCAGCTGCAAACAATGTTTCCGCTGAGGATACCCTGATCTACGTTAATATCGACGAGAACTCCTACAACAGCCTGGCTATGGGTGTTGAAGGCAACTATTCCTACACTGTAACCGAGAATGGCATCACCGTTGATTTAGACGGCATGGAGCTTCCCGTAACCTACGACGCTGAAAGCGACATCTTAGCATACGGCGTAGCTGTTGGCGACGTTACCTACAAGTACGTATTCATGAGAAACACTGATGCTGCTGCTTCCACCGCAGAGGTTGTTGCAACCGCACAGGCTGCCGCTACCGCTGAGGCTGCTGAGTAATTCAGTTCAAAACCGATACATCTGCCCGGACTTTGCGCCGGGCTTTTGTTTTCTGTTGACATACGGCGGGTTTTGTGGTACAATATTCTCCGGACATGATTTTGAACAGGAGAATCTACATGAGAAAATTAATTAAATCGCTTGCTGCCGCGGCGGTCGTTCTGATGGTCTGCACGGCATGCAGCCGTTCGATAGACACCGCGAAGATAGAAGGAAACTGGGTCTGCACCACCGAGGACGGAACTCAGCTCCGCGTGACCCTCACTGACCGCACCTTTACACAGTCCAGCGGGGAGGCCATCGGCGAAACGCTCAAATATGAGCGCGCCTTCGATGGTGTGAACGTCAAGGCACCCGACGGGAAGTCGCTGCTGAAACTGACATTCAGCGAGCAGGACGGCACCATCTCCTACACAGTGAACGGCGCAGACGGCTCCGAGCATACCTACACCTTCACCCGGGAAGCTCAGTGAGACCTGACCGTCTTCATAAAACCGCATATTATTGCGCATTTGGGCATTTTCTGCCGGAATGCGCAATTATTTTTGTCCGGATACTTGAAAAATTCGCTGAACTGCGCTATAATATATACTGTATATTTGTGTACAGGCTAAAGTTATAAGGAGATTTTATGTTTCGAGGACCTCTTATAGAATTATTCATGCTCTTATTTTCAGGCAGCGTCACTGAATCCCAGGTGGTTAGCGTTGTTCTGTCGGTATTCTCGGTGCTTGTCATCATTTTCGTGGTGTTCCCGATACACGAGTGCGCCCACGGCCTTATGGCGAAGATCCTTGGCGACGACACTGCGGAACGTCAGGGAAGGCTCACGCTGAACCCATTCGCTCACATCGACGTGATGGGCGCGGTAATGATGATGCTCTTCCGCATAGGCTGGGCGAAGCCCACCCCGGTGGATATACGCAGGTGCAATAAGGTCAAGCCCCGCGCGGCGCTGGCGCTGACCTCCCTTGCAGGTCCACTCGCGAATATCCTGCTCAGCTATATCATGATAATAGCGTACAAGCTTGTTCTTATGAACCTCACGTCCACCACCGGCGCTTACATCGCCCTCGGTCTTTACTACACCGCGCAGATCAACGTTTACCTTGCGGTGTTCAACCTTGTGCCGATCGCTCCGTTCGACGGTTTCAACATACTGGCGAGCTTTCTGCCGGGCAGGGCGGTCTACTTCATGCAGAAGAATCAGCAGATAATCTACTGGGTATTCTTCGCGCTGCTCATGTTCGGAGTGCTCTCCGTTCCGTTCGGACTTGCCTGCAACGGTATCATGTGGCTGCTCGACAAGGCTTCGTTCTTCCTCGGGTGACGCATGGAGGGACTTAGCTTCAAGCTTGAGATATTCGAAGGACCTCTGGACGCACTGCTCGCGCTGATACAGAAGCACAAGCTGAATATCCAGGACATCGAGATAAGCGTGCTGCTGGATCAGTTCATGCTGTACCTCAGCAGAATGGCGGAGGCTGACCTGGAGATCACCTCCGATTTCCTTGAGATGGCGGCGCGGCTCATAATGATAAAGTCTGCGGCGCTGCTTCCTCGGGAGGAAGCCGAGCAGATGAAACGCGAACTCCAGGGAGCGCTTATCGAGTACGCCTTGTGCAAGACCATGGCGGAGCGCCTGAAAAAGCGCTACCTCGGCGACGTAGTTTTCGTCAGGGAACCTATGGAGCTTGACATCGACAAGTCTTACCACAAGCTCCACCAGCCGGAGGAACTCATGCTTGCCTACAGCGCGCTCAACGAGCGAACCCGCAGGAAGGCAAGCTACCGCCCGAGGTCGATACGCCCGATCGTCGCGAAAAGCTACGTTACGGTGTTCACCGGAATTGTGGCGGTGCTGAAAAGCCTGCGAAGGAACGGAACCGTGCAGATGGACGAGCTTTACAGGGGACAGCCCCGGTCGCGCACCGTGGCGACGTTCCTTGCGATACTTGAGCTTTCGAAAGAGGGCAGGATATTCATATCTGAGGACGGAAACAGCGTAAGGCTGCGGAGAAAGTCCGACGATGAACGACCCGCAGAAACGGAGGGAGCGGAGCAGTGAAATTCAGCGAAGGAATGGCGGTAATTGAAGCCGTGCTGTTTGCGTGCGGCGAGCCGATAGACGCAGCGAAACTCTCCGAGGCATGCGAGATCGAAAAGGATACCGTACTGAAAATCATAGACCGCCTGAACGACCGGTACACGGAAAACGGAAGCGCGTTCCGGATAAACCGGCTCGGCGACAGCTACCAGATGATGACTCAGCCGCAGTTTGCGCCGTATATCAAAACCGCGCTGGAGACCCGCCGGCAGGTACCGCTGTCCCAGGCGGCGATGGAGGTTCTGGCTGTGGTGGCGTACAACCAGCCGGTCACCAAGAGTTTTGTGGAGCAGGTGCGCGGAGTCGACAGCTCCGGCGTTGTGAACAGCCTTGTGGAGCGCGATCTACTCGAGGAGTACGGAAGACTCGACCTGCCGGGACGTCCGATAGCCTACAAGACTACGGAGAACTTTCTGCGGTGCTTCGGGCTTACCGATATAAAGGGGCTTCCGGCGATACCGGACAGCACCGACCAGATAGATCTTGAGGAGTTCGACGAGATGAATTTCAGCGGCAGCGATTAAGCGACTAGGCGGCTGAGTGGCTGAGCGAGTTTGCAGCGGAGGTGAGGGAATGGGCTGGATAATTGCAGGGGCAGTTGTGGCAGTCATTCTGATTCTGCTCATGACCTCGGTAAAGGTGCGGTTCGACTACTCCGACCCCGGGGAACTCCGGCTGAAAATAAGCTGGCTTTTCGTAACGCTGGTGCGAATTCCGGCGAAAACCAAAAAGCAGAAGCGCCGCGACAAAAAGGCTGAGAAGGACGTGAAGTCCGCCGCAAAGGCCGCGGCTGAGCTTGAGAAATCGGAAGATCCCGGCGGCGGACGAACTGCGGACCCGCAGGCGTTGAATGAAAGCAAGTCCGCTGCGCAGAATAAACCGCAGGAATCGCAAAAATCGCAGAAAACGGAGCGGGGAAAATCCGGGAAGCCTCCCAAATCTGACAAACCCAAGAGACAGAAGCTGATGCTCAGCGATATTTTCGCACTGGTCAAGCTGGTCTGGGACAGCCTCGGGAAGCCGCTGAAACGGCTGCTTAAAGCGACGCGCGTCACTGGTTTCCGGCTGGATATCTCGGTTGGCGGGGACGACGCCGCGGACGCTGCGATAAAGTTCGGAAAAACCAACATGGCGGCGGGAGCGGCGCTTGCGTTCCTGGACGGCTGTTTTACGCTGAAAGACCCGAAGTTCAATGTGACCTGCAATTTCCAGAGCGAGGATACCCGCACGGAATGCGGCTTCACGGCAAGGCTGACGGTGATAGCGGCGCTTGCGTTCCTGTTCTGGGTCGCAGGCAGGCTGATCAGGAACTACATGTCCCGCAAGGACGCGGCAGCCGCAGTTGATAAGCTAAGGAAGTAACATTAATATAAAGGCTTGAAAGGAGTTTTATTATGTCAAATGCAATTGAAGGAATCCTCGGCGTTTCAATGGAGAAGATCCGCGAGATGGTGGACGTAAACACCATCATCGGCGATCCTATCTCCGCGCCTAATGGAACTACTATAATCCCGGTTTCTAAGGTGTCGTTCGGGTTTGCTTCCGGCGGCAGCGACCTTCCCACACAGGCGGCTGAGAAGTTCGCAGGCGGAGCAGGCGCGGGCGTTACGGTAAAGCCGCAGGCGTTCATCGTGATCAAGACCGACGGCGACGTTGAACTGCTGGAGCTCGGCGGCGCAGGCAAGACCAGCCCGCTGGAAGGCGTTGTAGAGGCTATTCCGGGCGTTATCGGGAAGATAAAGGATCTCGTCGGCAAGAAAAACAGCGATTCCGCAGACGAATCTGACGACGCTGAATAAAATCCGCTGATATTGCGCACCCTATGATGGAAGAAATTACATCAGAGAGGTGCAGATATGAAGCGACATTTAAGAAAATTCACGGCGGTACTCGCCGCTTTGGCGGCGGCCGCGGGAATCTCCGTGACGGCTGTGGCGGCTCCGGAAAATATTTCGGCGGTCAGCGCGATAGTCATTGAGGCGGACACCGGCACGGTGCTCTGGGAAAAGAACGCCGACGAACACCGCGCGATGGCAAGTACCACGAAGATCATGACCGCACTGCTCACCATTGAAGCCGGCGGCCTCGACCGGGAATTCACCGTGGATCCGCTCGCGATACTTGTCGAGGGGACTTCCATGGGTCTGCGCGAGGGCGACCGGGTGTCCCGGCGCGACCTGCTTTACGGGATACTGCTCCCTTCGGGGAACGACGCGGCAAACGCGGCGGCGGTCTCGGTAAGCGGAAGCATAGGCGCGTTCGTGGAGCTGATGAACTCCAGGGCGCAGGAGCTGGGACTTTCCAACACGCATTTCGTCACGCCCTCCGGTCTTGACGCCGATGGGCACTACACCACCGCCCGCGATCTCGCAAAACTTGCGGCGTTCGCGATGAAGAACGAGGTGTTCCGCGAGGTGGCGGCGTGTAAGTCGGCGGAGGTGGAGTTCGGGAATCCGCCGTATAAACGTACGCTGTACAACTCCAACAAAATGCTCAGGCGCTACGATGGCGCGATCGGCGTCAAGACCGGATTCACGGACAACGCGCGCAGGTGCCTGGTTTCTGCGGCTGAGCGCGACGGAGTTACCCTGGTCGCGGTAACGCTCAACGCCGGAGACGACTGGAACGACCACGCCAAAATGCTGGACTACGGCTTCACGAAGGTGAAGGCGTACCCGCTGGAGACTTCCTGCACGAACAGGGTCGCCGTCGCGGGAACAGGTCAGAGCGTTGGAGTTTACGCGCAGGCGCGCACACTGGCGCTCACTCCGGAGCAGCGCACCAGGATCGCCCGGGAAGTCTACCTCCCGGGGTTCGTTTACGGGAGCGTCGGCAGGGGAGACCGTCTAGGGGAGATCAGGTTCCTGCTTGACGGGAAGGTCGTGTGCGCCTGCCCGCTTCTGGCTGATTCAGCCGTGGAGGCGGACGACACCGAGCCGGGATTCTTTGAAACGGTACTGTCAAAACTGGGAATATATGTGTAGATAAATTGCGCAGTGATGCGCTGATTCCGCCCGGGAGGGCGTACATAGAGAGGATAAATATGGAAAAGGTTAGAATTCAGAAGATCATTGCAGACAGCGGAAGATGCTCACGCAGAAAGGCGGAGGAGCTGATCTCCGCCGGCGTAGTCACGGTCAACGGCAGACCCTGCTCCCTGGGAGACAAGGCTGACCCGTATAACGACCTGATATGCGTCGAGGGCGAGGAGATAGCTGCGGAGCGCGCAGAAAAGCGCTACATCATGCTTAACAAACCGCGCGGCTACGTAACGTCCATGGCGGACGAGATGGGCAGGAAAGTAGCTTCAGACCTGCTGACCGACGTTCCCGAGCGGGTTTACCCGGTGGGAAGGCTCGACCGCAACTCCGAGGGTCTGCTTATTTTCACGAACGACGGCGAGTTCGCGAACGACATCATGCACCCGTCGAAGCACGTTCCCAAGACATACCGCGTTACCATCGACGGAATGGTAAACGAGGATCAGCTTTCCCGGCTGATGTCCGGCGTGGAGCTTGACGACGGCGTAAAGACGCTCCCCTGCACGGTGGAGGTGCTGTCCGAATCCCCGGAAAGAACGGTGCTCCGATTCGTCATCAAAGAGGGCAGAAACCGCCAGATACGCCGCATGTGCACCGCAGTAGGCCTTGAGGTCGGCAGACTGCGCCGTATCGCCATCGGCGGTGTGAAGCTCGGAATGCTCAAGCCCGGCGCCTACCGCGACCTGACCAAGGACGAGCTGCGTTCTCTGCGTGCTTCTGTCGGAAAAGGTCAGAACAGGAGAGGCAAATGATTTTTGCATTCAAGCGATGATTTGAGAATTATAAAGATTTGTTGAAATTGACAAAAATTTAACCATTTCACGCAATGGTTTTAATGCATAAGATAAAAAATGCAAAAATCTCAGATTTTCGCTTGAGTTTTCATATTCAATGTAGTATAATTATTGTGGATAAATTTTAATTAAGACGGGGCAGCTATGTCTGCACCGATCTCAATAGCAGGTATGGAGGAGAAAAAATGGCGTTTTCAAAGACACTGGCTGAGATGGAACAGAACGTTCCTGACAGCGACGCAAGAAAGAAACTGAATGCCCTCTTCGACGAGGACAGCTTTAACGAGCTCGACAAGTTCCTGTCGGCTGACGGAGCTGTAGGCAGCGTAGTATCCGGCTACGGCACAGTAAACGGCGCGACTGTTTACGCTTACGCACAGGACGTTTCCGTTAAGGGCGGCGCAGTTGACAAGAGCGCGGCTCTCAAGATCAAGAAGCTGTATGAGCTCGCTGCAAAGAACGGCGCTCCCGTTGTCGCAGTATTCGACAGCAAGGGCGGCGACATCAACGAGGGTATGGAAGTACTCGCTGACTACGGCGACATAATCAAGGCTTCCGCTGCTATTTCCGGCGTAGTTCCGCAGATCGCGGTCATCACCGGCGTATGCGCAGGCGCGGCTGCCGTCATCGCTTCCATGGCTGACGTTACGATCATGACAGAGAAGGCTGAGCTGTTCCTGAACGCTCCGTTCAACACACCCGACGGCAAGCTCGAGGGCGCAGGCAAGGCTGCAAACGCCGCTAAGTCCGGCGTTGCCGATATCCTTGCTAAGGACGACGCAGAGGCTATCGCAAAGGCTAAGAAGCTGGCTGCTATCCTTCCTGCAAACAACATCTCCCTCGCAGGCAACGATGATTTCGCAGAGAACGACGCTGCGGTTTCCGCTTCCATGAAGGGCGCTGACCTTGTTGCGAGTCTCGCTGACAAGAACTCCACTGTAGAGCTCGGCGCTGAGTTCGGCACCGCTGCTTACACCGCATTCGCAAGCGTTAACTGGGCAACCGTAGCTTTCGTAGCTACCGATAAGGCTGCAAAGCTCACCGCTGCTGACTGCGCTAAGATCGCAAGATTCGTTCAGCTCGCTGACGTATTCTCCATTCCGGTAGTTACAGTTGTAAACACCGAGGGCTTCGAGGCTTCCAGCGCTGCTGAGCTTGCAGGCTCCGTACGCGACGCCGCTAAGCTCGCTCAGGTTTACGCTTCCGCTACCACGACCAAGATCAACCTCATCACCGGCAAGGCAATCGGCGCGGCATACGCTGCATTCGACAGCGCTGACATTTCCTACGCATGGGAGAAGGCTGTTATCGCTCCGATGAGCCCCGAGGCTGTCAAGGTATTCATGGGCGAAGAGGCTGACACCACTCCGTTCAAGGCTGCTTCCCTCGGCATGATCGACGGCGTTATCGCTGCTGAGGATACCAAGCAGGCAGTTGCTTCCGCTGTTGACCTCTGCTCCAGCAAGAGAGTAGCTGCTCCCACCAGAAAGCACGTTAATTTCGTATTTTAATTAAAACATAGAGAGGTTTTTGACATGAAAAGATACACCATCACAGTAAACGGCAATGCATACGATGTAACTGTTGACGAGGCTGACGGCTCCGCAGCCCCCGTTGCTGCTCCCGCTCCCAAGAAGGCAGCTCCCGCTAAGAAGGCTGCTGCCCCCGCTGGCGCACAGGGCAACGCAACCGTTAACGCTCCTATGAACGGCACTATCGTCGACGTTAAGGTCAAGGTAGGCGATAAGGTTACAAACGGCACCGTTATCGCAGTTCTCGAGGCTATGAAGATGGAGAACGACATCGTTTCCGATAAGGACGGCGTTGTTGCTTCCGTTAACGTTAACAAGGGCGACGCTGTTGAGACCGGCGCTGTTGTTGCTACACTGAACGCGTAATTATTAAGGAGAACAGAAATGGCAAAATTAAAGATAACTGAAACCGTTCTTCGTGACGCGCACCAGTCCCTGCTTGCCACAAGAATGTCTATGGACGAAATGCGTCCTATCCTCTCCGAGATGGACAAGATCGGCTTCTACTCCGCTGAGTGCTGGGGCGGCGCGACCTTCGATTCCTGCATACGCTTCCTGGACGAGGATCCGTGGGAGAGACTCCGTATCCTGAGAAAGGAAATGCCGAACACCAAGCTCCAGATGCTGTTCAGAGGTCAGAACATGCTGGGTTACCGTCACTATGCTGACGACCTGGTAGAGTACTTCGTTCAGAAGTCCATCGCAAATGGTATCGACATTATCCGTATCTTCGACGCACTGAACGATATCCGCAACCTCGAGACCGCCATCAAGGCAGCCAAGAAGGAGCAGGGTCACGCACAGGTAGCTATTTCCTACACCCTCGGCGAGGTATTCACTCACGAGTATTACATGAACTACGCTAAGCAGATCGAGAATGCCGGCGCAGATTCCATCTGCATCAAGGATATGGCGGCTCTGCTGACTCCTTATGAGGCTGCAAGCCTTGTAAAGGATCTGAAGGCTACCGTTAAGATCCCGATCCAGCTTCACACCCACTATACTTCCGGCCTTGCTTCCATGTGCATCATCAAGGCTGTTGAGGCAGGCGTTGACGGCGTCGATACCGCTATGTCCCCGCTCGCACTGGGTACTTCCCACGCTCCGACTGAGTCCATCGTGGCTACATTCCAGGGCACAGAGTATGACACCGGTCTTGATCTCGTGAAGCTGAACTCTATCCGTGACTATTTCATGAAGCTCCGCAAAAAGTACATCGACAACGGCCTGCTGGATCCCTCCATGCTGGCTACTAATACCAACGCGCTGATCTATCAGGTTCCGGGCGGAATGCTCTCCAACCTGCTGTCTCAGCTTAAGCAGGCTGGCAAGGCTGATCAGCTCGAGGCTGTTCTTCAGGAAGTTCCGCGTGTTCGTAAGGATTCCGGCTTCCCGCCCCTCGTTACACCTACCTCTCAGATCGTTGGTACTCAGGCTGTGTTCAACGTAATTACAGGCGAGCGCTACAAAACTGTTACCAAGGAGTTCAAGGGTCTCGTTAAGGGTGAATACGGCAAGACTCCTGTCGCAATCGATCCTGAGTTCCAGAAGAAGATCCTCGGCGCAGAGGAGCCCATCACCTGCCGCCCTGCCGACCTTCTCAAGCCCGAGTTCGACACAATGAAGGAAGAGGTCAAGCAGTACGTTGAGAACGCTTCCGTTGAGGATGTGCTCACTTACGCAATGTTCCCGAAGGTTGCTCCGAAGTTCTTCGAGAAGCGCCGCGACAGACAGGTAGGCATCGACGCTGACCATGCTGACAAGACCAACAAGGTTCACCCCGTCTGATAACTGAATTATATGTCCCTGCGGCTACGGCTGCGGGGACATTTTGTTTTTAACATGAAAATCGGCGGATTGTCGAAAATGCATAAATAGTGTGTAATTGATGTGAAAGCGGAGTGGGCGATGAATGGAACAGGGAACACCCGCGAGCGTGATTGTAATAGGAAATACAGGAAAATTGCGATGATATCGTTTACACTGCGGTTTTGCTGATTTTTCGGCGATTTGCACAAATGAATGATTACAAAGCGGTTACAAAACGGTTACAAATTCGGTAACAGCAAAGTAACAACAAGGCGTGAACGTCAAGGAAATCGCATTAACTCGCGGATAAATTAAGTTAACAAAAAAAATAAACTGAAATTAACGATTCACCCCTTTGTATTGTGAATATGAACAAGAGGTGAAAATTGAAAACGTTTTCCCATTTTTTCTGTTTAAAAAGTTCTAAAAAAGGGGTTGAAAAATGAAATGATTTATGATAAACTTACAAATGTAATCAAGGGGCGGTGATTGAAACGCTTCAGACAGAGTATAATTACCCGAGAACCTTGATGATTAATTCAGTTCCCTCGGGAACAAAATGAAACCTATTTTGGGAGGAAAAATCTATGAAGAAAAGAATTTTAGCAGCTCTGCTCGCATCTGCTGCAGTTCTGTCCTTTGCTGGCTGCTCCGGCAACACAACAAGCTCCAGCACACCGGCTGATTCCAGCTCCGCTGCTGACAGCTCTGCTGCTGATTCCAGCACACCTGCTGCTGACGAGTCCAGCTCCGCTGTTGAGGAGTCCAGCGCACCCGCTGCTGAGGCTGATGATTCCGCTAAGACTGCTGGTACCGGTATCACCGTAAGCGAGAGCGAAGGCAAGGTATTCAACATCTACGCTTGGAACGAAGAGTTCAAGGGCTTCTTCGAGAAGTACTACACCGTTCCTGAGGGAATCACCGTTAACTGGGTAATCAATCCTTCTGACGACGGCGTTTACCAGGATAAGCTCGACGCTGCTCTCCAGGCTCAGGCTACCGCAGCTGCTGACGACAAGGTTGATATGTTCCTTGCAGAGGCTGACTACATCATCAAGTATGTAAACTCCGACTACACAATGGACGTTTCCAAGATCGGCGTTTCCGCACTCGACACTGAGTACAAGTACACCGTAGACGCAGCTACCGATACAAGAAACGGTCAGCTCAAGGGTGTTTCCTTCCAGTGCTGCCCTGCTGCTCTGATCTACAGACGCTCCATCGCAGAGGCTGTTCTCGGTACTTCCGAGCCCGCTGAGGTTCAGGCTAAGCTCTCCGACTGGACAAAGTTCAACGAAGTTGCTAAGCAGGCTAAGGATCTCGGTTACTACATGACCGCTTCCTATGCTGAGACCTTCAGAACCTTCTCCAACAACGCTACATCTCCTTGGGTAGACGCTGATAACAACCTCGTTATCGACGATGTATTCAATCAGTGGATCGACCAGGCTTACGACTTCGTTCAGAACGAGTACACTCTGACCTCCGATATTTGGGGCGATGAGAAGAATGCTCAGATGTTCAAGGATGGCAAGACAATGTGCTTCTTCGGCCCGGCTTGGTACTACAACTTCTCCATGGGCAACGCACAGGATCCCGATAAGGGCTGCCCTGGCGACTGGGCTATAATCCAGGGTCCGCAGGCTTACTTCTGGGGCGGCACATGGCTGCTCGCAGCAGAGGGCTCTGATAACCCCGAGATGCTCGCAGACGTATTCAACGCATTCACCGCTAACGAGGACATCTGCACCAAGCTCGTTGAGAACGAGAGCCAGTTCACCAACAACACCAACGTAAACCAGAAGTTTGCTGAGGATCCGAACTATGGCAACGCATTCCTCGGCGGCCAGAACGATACCGCTATCTTCGTTGAGCTTGCTAAGAACATCAAGTTTGAGAACAAGACTCAGTACGATCAGCTCCTCAGCGAGGGTCTGCCTAAGTACATGCTCGACTACTTCACTGGCGAAGTTTCCAAGGACGAGGCTCTTGCTAACTTCTACAGCTTTGTAAACGACAAGTATCCTGCAATCGTAACTCCTTAAGTTGGCGTTTTAACAAAGTAATCTAGTCCTAAAAAAAGAGGCGGGGCAGTCTTGCTTCACCTCTTTTTTACTAGGAAAATTAAGAGGAGAGGACCTAGGAATGGATAAGAAACATAAGTCGATCAGTTATGCAAAATGGGGTTACATATTTATAATACCGTTCCTCATTGTATTTATTACTTGCCAACTGATACCGCTTTTCAACACATTTTACAACAGCTTTTTTGAAAACTACAGAGATGGACTTGCACAGATTGGACCGAACTTTGTAGGTTTTGATAACTACATCAAGTTGTTCACTCCTAATAAGAGCGGATCTATTAACATAGTCAACTATGCATGCAATACAATGATCATGTGGATCATTGGTGCTATCCCTCAGCTCGTTTTCTCGTTACTTCTTGCAGTCATTTTTACGAGTGCAAGACTTAACATCAAAGGCCAGACTTTTTTCAAGACAGTTATCTACATGCCTAACCTGGTAATGGCGTCGGCGTTCTCAATGCTGTTCTTCACATTGTTCTCAAATGTTGGACCTATAAATCAGATCATCCTCGCAATGACGAATAATACATTCGAATTCTTCCGGAATCCTGTATCGACGCGTTGCATAATCGCGTTTATCAACTTCCTGATGTGGTTCGGTAATACTACGATATTGCTGATGGCTGGTATCATGGGTATCGACCAGAGCCTGTTTGAGGCTGCATCTATTGATGGTGCTACTTCTGGTCAGGTGTTCTTCAAGATCACACTTCCTCTGCTGATGCCGATTCTGCTTTATGTTGCGATCACATCTCTCATCGGTGGTCTTCAGATGTTCGATGTCCCGCAGATCATCACTGCTGGTTCCGGCAGCCCGAATAACAGCTGTATGACTCTTATCATGTATCTTAACCGTCTGATAGGCAGCGGTTCCAAGAACTATGGTATGGGCGGTGCTGTTTCCGTTGTTATCTTTATACTGACCGGTGCGCTCAGCATGATCGTATTCAAGACAATGGTTACAAGCGACGACAAGCCGAAGAAAAAGGCAAAGAAGGTAAAGGAGGCTGTAAAGAATGGCTAATCCTAATGTAGCAAAGTACAAGGAAGAATCCAAGAGCTATCGTGCACAGCAGATGGTAACGAGAGTGCTCGCTTATATCTTCCTTGTTTTTGTAACTTTCCTTTCACTGTTCTCTTTCTATCTGCTGATCATCAACGGTTCACGTTCAAATGCAGAACTGCAGGCAGGTTTCACACTGATTCCGAGCACACACTTTGGCGATAACTTTATCACTGCTATCACTGATAACGCTCTGTTCTCGCTTCCTCGCGGTCTTTGGAATAGCTTCTTTATTGCTGCGTCCAGCGCTATCCTGACAACGTACTTCTCTGCAATGACTGCGTACGGCATTCATGTTTACGACTTCAAGGGGAAGAAGTTTATCTTTACATTCATTCTGGCTGTAATGATGATCCCAACACAGGTTTCCGCAGCAGGTTTCATTCAGCTCGTTAACCAGGTTCATCTGAACGATACCTACTGGCCGCTGATAATTCCGGCGATCGCTGCTCCGGCAATATTCTTCTACATGAAGCAATACATCGAAAGCTCCATGCCGCTTGAGGTAATCGAGGCTGCCCGTGTTGACGGTTCCAACGAGTTCAGAACGTTCAACGCTATCGCTGTCCCCATGCTGAAGCCTGCGTTCGCAGTACAGCTTATCTTCGGATTCGTTGCGTCCTGGAACAACTTCTTCACACCTGCGCTGGTTATTGACTCCTCTGACAACTGGACACTTCCTATTATGATGTCCATTCTGCGTTCTAAGCTCAACTCTCAGAACGGCGACCTGGGTGAAGTTTACATGATGATCCTGTTATCCATCATTCCGGTTGTTATCGTTTATCTGTTCCTCTCCAAGTTCATCGTTAAGGGCGTTGCTCTTGGCGCTGTTAAGGGCTAATAAACAGATTATCCCCCGTCGAAGCTGGGGCAAAAGACACTTTTTCTACAAGCTGAATCCACCGGCATGACCGGTGGATTCTTTTTATTTGTAGAATTATCCCCGGAGCAGAACTCCGGGGATTTACTATTAAGAATCAGCCTTTTCAGACTTCGCAGGTTTTCCGGGATTTCCAACGAACTCAAAGTCGATGAACCCGCCGTTGACGTTCACGCTGACGCACTTCACGCGAACCTTGTCGCCAACAGTATATACGCTGCCGTCGATCGCTCCGGTGAGGATAACGCCGTGCTGTACCTCGTAGTCGCCCATGGGCATGGTCGCAGCCGACACCATACCCTCGATGGTGTTAGGCAGTACGACGTACACGCCGCCCGCGCTGACGCCGGAAATCATTCCGTCAAACTCCTCGTTGACGTGGTTCTTCATGTACTCAGCCATGTAGAAATTCTCGCACTCGCGCTCGCAGCGTACCGCTGAAAGCTCCGTGTTGCTCGCCTGGAGCGCCGCAGAAGCGGAGAACGCAGCGTACTTCCTGCACAGCTTCTCGTGGTCAAGGGAGTACACATAGTCGGTCAGTATGCGGTGTATCGAGAGGTCGGCGTAGCGGCGTATAGGCGAGGTGAAATGCGCGTACTCCGGCATTACCAGGCCGTAATGTCCGAGGGGCTCCTCGCTGTAGCGCGCCTTCATCATCGTGCGCAGGACTATCCTGTTAATCACCATCGCGCGGTCGCTGTCCTTGTTCTCGCGGAGTATCCGCGCAAGCTCGGAGGCGGGAGCGTTCGCCCCAAGCGCCCCGGGATTTATTCCCAGCGCGGTCAGCGTTTCCCGCAGCTGGTCAAGCTTCTCCGTCGTCGGAGCCTCGTGCACACGGTAAACGAATGGTATTTTCTCCTTCATCGCAAGAGCCGCCGCCGATTTGTTCGCCATCAGCATGAACTCCTCGATGATTCCCTCTGCAATTCCGGTGGTGCGCGGCTTAACGTCAATGCACACGCCGTTTTCATCAGTGATTATCTTGGTCTCTGAGGTGTCTATCTCTGGAGCGCCCCGGTCGACGCGGTTCTTTACAAGGATATCCGCAAGTTCCTTCATTATCGGGATACGGTCGATCACCCGGGCGTATTTCGTCTTTATTTCGTCGTCGGCGGTGCCGTCGATTATCTTGTTGACCTCGGAATAAACGCCTTTTACGCGGCTCCTGATAACGGATTTTTCGAAGCGGTAGCTCAGCAGCTTTCCGTCAAACCCGACGTCCATCAGGCAGGAAAACGCCAGTCTGTCCACCTGCGGATTCAGCGAGCATATTCCGTTTGAAAGCTGGCGCGGCAGCATGGGGACCACCTGGTCGGCGTAGTAGATCGAGGTTCCGCGGTAGAACGCCTCCTCGTCGAGCTTGCTGCCCTTTGTAACGTAGTGTGAAACGTCCGCGATATGCACTCCCAGTTTGTAGCAGCGATCGGTCTTTGCGATGCTCACCGCGTCGTCTATGTCCTTGGTGTCCGCACCGTCGATGGTGAAAATCGGCTCTCCCCGGAGATCCAGTCGGCGGAGCACCTCGTCGGGGTCCGGCTCGTCGATGTCAAGTTTGGAAGCCTCGTACAGCACATCGTCCGGAAAGTTCACGTGCAGATTGTTGGACAGCATGTAGGCGTCCGCGCCTGCCTTCGCTGTATCGCTGGAGCCGAACACATCCACGATGTTGACGGTATGATCCATGTGGCGCTCGCCGCGCTTCTTTATTGAGAAAACTACCTTATCGCCGACATGCATAGCAGCCGCTTTGGACACCTTCGCAATAACGAGCGGGTCGTTGCAGAGCTTATCCGGAAGAACCATCAGCTTGTTGCCCTCAGCGACGATAACTCCGGTCTGAAGTCCATTGTTCGCCTCCAGCACGGAAACCACAACTGCCTCGGCGGAGAATCGCTCGTCAGCTTCGGCGGTCTGCTTTGCAAGCACGATATCTCCGGGAATAGACCCCATGAGGTCGCGGCCGCGCACGAAATACTCGACCGGCATATCATCTCCAAGCTGCCTGATAAAACCGGATTTCGGCGTTACCCGGGTGACCTCCGCCTTGAAGAACTGCTCCGGGTGCTTTATCCAGCACATGCCCTTCTTGTAGGCAATGTCGTTGTGCTGTTTCATTTCGGAAAGCGCGGTCTCCAGCTTCTTGAATCCCTTTTTATTGATATCCAGACGGTCGGCGATCTGCTTGTCGCTCAGCCCCTTTTCGCCTGCGTCGTAAAGCATGAGCAGTATTGATATTTTCAGCTTGTTCATTTTTATCCTTTCTCATCGGTTTACTATATTTTATCCACGAACTCACCTGTTATTAACAAAAAGGACAGGCGGTAATGCCTGTCCCGTTTTTTTACTGTTCAGCAGTGGAAGCTGTGCTTTCAGCATACGATTCGCCCGCCTGAGCTGTTCCGGAGGACTCAGCCGTGCTTCCTGCCGCGCCTGATTCAGCAGTGCCGGAATCCTCAGCGGTTCCCTCGGAGGTGGAAACCTCGGAAACAACGGAAGAAGTAACGGAGCTTGATGTGTCGTCAGACTTGGAACCGCCGAAGTAAGCATTTGCAATATTAACAACCATCGCAAGAATGAAGAATATGATCGCCGCCGTGATCATAGCCTTGTTGAGCTGAGCTTCCTTGGTTCTGCCGGAATTCTTTCCGAAGTAGTTATCGCCGGTGTTGCCGGAGATTGTCTGAGACATCTGAGTCTTGGTGTCCTGCATAAGAACAACGATAACGATAAACACGCATGCAATTATAAGAACTATTGCGCTGATTATTTCGAAAATACCCATTGGTTAATATTCCTCCATATAAATATGTACATTTATGTACAAGTGATATCATACTAATCAAGTATACCACATAATCACAGAAATTGCAAGTCCTTTTTGAAATTTTTTTTATTTGCGGAGAAATTATTTTGCTGAAGTCATACGGCGCTTACCGGTCATAGATGTGACCTCCAGCTTCAGCACCCGGGTCCTGGGTATGGCGGCGGGGTTAAAATCCGTATGCTCAGGGTGGTAGTGCCTCATTATCAGCGTCAGCGCGTGGAGTTTCTCCTCCTCGGGAACCTCGGTCAGTACTCCCCTGCCTATTATGCTGCGGTACTCCATCGTGCAGTATCCCTTGCTCTCGTCCAGTACTATCCTGTGGGAGCAGTCCATTTCGAACGCGGTCTGCGGATCGCGGCTTATCAGGTCGTACTTCCTGCCCTCTGCCGCGCCGTGGAAGTACAGATAAAGCCTTCCGTCGCTGACCTCCTCGCCGAAATTCAGCGGCAGGATATACGGCACTTCCTCGTCGTTCAGCGCAAGACGGCATACGTCGCATTCGGATATTACCTGAAGCAGCTCCTGTTCGTCTGTGATCTCCCTGTCTGATCTTCTCATTTTATCCCTCCATTCATAAAGATTATAGCACATTTCCACGGAAATTTCAATCGGAAAACGAGGTTCTTAATCAACCCCGGACATACTATAATATATAGAATACGCGATTACGCGAAAGGAGCATTTATGAATACGTTAAAGACAATTCTGAGCGGGCTTGCGGTTGGCGGCGCAATGACCATTCCCGGCGTCAGCGGCGGAAGCGCGGCGATGATCCTCGGAATCTACGACGACCTGATAACGGCGGTCAGCCGCGCCTTCTCCGAACCGAGGAAAAATCTCCTGCTGCTCCTGAAATTCGCCGTCGGAGCCTGCGCCGGGGCACTTCTCATAGCAAGGCTGATAACTTTCCTGCTGACTACCCCTGTGGAAGTTCCGCTGAGGTTCCTGTTTCTCGGGGCGGTCGCGGGCGGGATTCCCATGATTTTCCGCAAGGCTGAGATCAGGAAGCTTACCGCCGGATCCACTGCGCTTATCCTCGCCGGGGTCGGAGTTGTAATGTTGATCTCAATGCTCCCCGAAAGGATATTCTCGCCCGACACCTCCGGATTCGCTGCGGTGATAATGCAGTTTCTCGGTGGACTTCTGCTTGCGGCGGCGCTGGTGCTCCCGGGGATAAGCGCGTCGCACTTTCTGCTTATGCTCGGGATTTACGATGATGTTATGGAAAAGCTCGGAGAATTTGAGCTGTTGGCTCTTGTTCCGCTTGCGGCAGGAGCCGCAGTCGGCGTATTCCTGACAGCTAAGGTGCTTGAGAGGCTTCTCGGCCTCCACCCCCGCGGAACTTACCTCGTGATACTCGGGTTCATGCTCGGCTCGCTTCGGGAACTGCTCCCGCACGGTGCCGGACCCGTCCAGACCTCCGCCGGAATGCTGTGCACAGTCGTGGGATTCGTAGTTGTTTACTGGCTGCAATCCGGAAAGAAATACAGAGATATTGTACAAAAAACAGTTGACAAACGCAAGATATAGTGATATACTATTGTTACAGATAAGAGGTGATACTCATGAAAATCAACGTTACAGGAGGCACGCTCCCCCAGCAGGAAATCGACTATTACACGGAAGCCGCTCTGAAAAAATACCCGAACCGCAACATAACCGCCATCGACTTTGACGTCGACGGAGAGTACGTCAACGCGACATACCATTTCAACGACCAGCCGTTTGAGCGTATCAGGCGGATCACGGGCTACCTTGTTGGTACGCTTGACCGCTTCAACAACGCCAAGCGCGCCGAGGAAGCAGACCGCGTAAAGCACGGGTTAAATTAAAACAAACCTCCGCCGAAAAGCGGAGGTTTTGTTCATATAAAACTAAAACGCAAAAATCCCCCGCCTTTGCCGGGTCAAAAAATACTTCTATCCCAGCAAGTGTCTAGGCGACGACCTTCGGTCTTACGCTGGTTTGACAGCAAAGCCGCCAAGACATGCGCGCGGCTGGGATGTTCGTCGGAAAAGTCACTTTAGGGACTTTTCAACGGTCTAAATCCACCGGTCATGCCGGTGGATTTACGTTTATTCTGATCATTCCTCGATAAGGTCGCCGTAAACAACGCCCAGACCGAGAGTGCTCATGTAAACTCTGCCGTACTTGTTCCAGTCGCCGTAGACGAACTTGCCGTTTCCGGTTCCGCCGAATTGGTGGTTGTCATCGTTGATACGACTCCATGTTGCGCCCTCGTCGGTGGACCAGTAGAGACCTATCGGATCGTCTGAGGTCGGCTGACCCCAGATGTAGATAACGGCAGGGTCGCCGTCGTTCTTGCCTCTGCCAAGACCTACCATCTGGCAGTTGGAAACCGTGGAGAGATGCGTGAAGGTCTTGCCGTGGTCGGTGGAGACCTGAAGTCCCATTGCAGGGTAGTAGATCTTGCCCTCAACGCCCGCCTCTACTACCGGTCTTGTTGATGTGAACACGGAAAGTTCGCTGTTTGCGGTGAAGGTCTTGCCGCGGTCGTCGCTGTAGTAGAAGGTGCTGCCGCTTGCTGCGTAGAGGTAGTCAGGGTTTACGGGGTCGGCGATAAGGCGCTTTGCGGAAAGTCCGCCCTCGGACTGGTTCCAGGTCTTGCCCTTGTCGTCAGACCAGAACACGAACGCCATGTTGTCCGGAGCCCAGTAGAATGTCGAGCCGTCAGCGGAGATCGCAACGGAGCCGCCGTGGCCGTTCTGACCGCTCACCGGAGCCGTCACCTTGTTGCTCCAGGTAACGCCGCGGTCCTCGGAGTACCAGAAGTCGTTGCCGGTGTCGGAGTTTGCAGCCTTTACCCATACGTCGGTGTTGGCGGCTGCGACCGCAAGCCCGGTCATGGAGCCAGCGTTGCTGCTGTGGCGCGTTCCGAACTCGGCAGCGTCATCCTGCGTGAATCCGTCGTAGTCCCCAACGACCGTCACAAGCTCGCCGCCGGGAATGCTGACAAGCTCGTAGGGAACAGTCTCTTCAATGCCCTCTGCGAAGAAGTAGAATGCGGGATGCTCGTCCCAGATGTTGTCGCAGGAGAAAATTCCGTTGCCGGAGACCACCATGATCTTTCCGGTGTTGTGCGGGTCGATAGCGAGGGAGCTGCACCAGTGCATGGAGGACTCGTTGTGCCAGCTTACATCGCCGCCGGACATCGTCATATCAAGGTTGATGTTCTTCCAGGTCTTGCCGCCGTCGGTGGTAACGTAGAAGTCGTCGCCGAATGTGCCGTTTGCCTGCTGGTCGTATACGTTCTCGGTCACTGCCACCATTCTGTCGGGGTTGGCTGGGTCGATAACAACGTCGCCGTAGCCATTCTTTTCAGGGGTGATATCGGAAACGGAATCGTCCGCGATGTTCAGCAGGCGGATACCGCCGTTGCCGCGGGGATTGTTCCACGGACCCTCGGTGGAAGCGTATGTCAGCACGATCTTTCCGTCGCCGTTGTACTTCATGCGCTGGACCATCAGACCCTTCGGGGCGTCCTCAACGGGAGCCCACGTAGCGCCCGCGTCGGTGGATTTGTAGAGGTTGTAGTCGCCCTTGCGGGAGATGGCGGCGTAGATCGTGGAGCAGGAAGAATCATCGCCGGACTGCGGGTCGATGAAGATGCTGCAGATGCCGCTGTTGTTATTGGTGTTGGTATCGGTGCCGAGGTCGAGGTAGCTGAAGGTCTGACCGCCGTCGGTGGACTTTATCAGACCGCCGCTGCTCATTCCCGCGGCATATACGATGTCGCTGTTCTTGGGGTCGACCGCAAGGCGTTCGCCGTTTCCGCGGCCCATTCCGTTGCCGTCTACCTTTATGTAGTCGGTGAGCTCGGTTCGAGTGAAGGTGCTGCCGTAGTCATTGGAGATAAACAGCGCGGTCCTGCCGCCGCTGAGGTAGCTTGTTCCTGCGAGGAGGTAAACGCGGTTCGGATCCTTGTCGCCGTAGGCGAGGCCAGCGATGCCGAGGAATCCCTGGTCGTCCTCGCTTATGCCGTAGGACATGGACTCCCAGAGCTGGGTGTCCTTATTGTAGCGGTACGCACCGCCGACGTCGGTGCGGGCGTAGTAGAGTCCTTCCTGGCTGGTCGCAAAAACGCCGCTGACGAATCCGCCGCCGCCCATCGCTACCTGGTTGAATTCCCAGCCGTTTGCGGACACATTGGAGGCTGTCTGCACGCCCGCGGGGGAGCTGCTGTCGTCCGGAGCGCTGCTTTCAGAACCGCTGGTTTCATTCTTGGAGCAGCCTGCAACGCTGACCGCTGTCGCAGCCGCAAGCAGTATGCTTAAAATTCTTCTGTGCTTCATAGATTTCTCCTTAATTTTACGTATCTTACGTATCTTACGTGGCGTATTACATTTTCAGCCCGGGTTTCATTGGTCTGAACTTATGTAATGGTTTACACAAGCTATATTATACAACATTTTTTCTCAAATTGCAAGTGTGTTTCACGATTTTCACAATTTGCGCCATGATACTGAAAGAATTTTTATAGAATCGGGGAAGATACTGCAAAATTTCAGCCGTAAAGGGGATACCAGTTGACAACCAACCGTTGAAATGCTAAAATATTGATGAGGTGATGATATGAACAACAGCATTTACCCGGTGCTCGGCGCTCAGATGAAGCTTCCGTTCTATGTTTCCGGCGTGGGTATCTCCGACCCGGAGTACCACGTGGTTCGAAGTTCCGGACTGGTATCCTACCAGATTTTATATACCAGAAGCGGAGCGGGGGTGCTTGAGATAGACGGCAGGAAGCTCCCGCAAATTCCGGGGAGCATATTCCTCGTCGCTCCGGGAGTCCCGCACGAGTACTACCCGCAGCAGGACATGTGGGAGACCGCCTGGGTGGTTTTCCGCGGAGACTGCATTCGCGATCTTATGACGAATCTCGGCTTTGGGGACTGGAACGAGCGCAGCGGCGCGGAGCTTTCCGGATGCGATGGGATCTTTGCAAGGCTGCTTTCCGCAGCGTCAGACCCGCTGAACGGCGGTGAGCGCTGCTCCCTGCTTGTGTACGAATATATTCTGGAGGCGCGCTCGGTGCTTCTCGGCGGCGCAAAGCGCCCGGGAGGTCAGTCAGACCGCGCGGTGGAGTTCATCGAACGGCATTTCAGCGAGGATATCACGCTTGATCAGCTCGCGGGGATGACCGGGGTGTCGCTTCAGCATTTCTGCCGGATATTCCGTGGGCAGACGGGAATGCGGCCGATGGAGTACCTCGCACGCAAGCGGATATCAGAGGCAAAGCGGCTGCTCAGCTCCACCGGACGGAGCGTGGCGGAGATCGCGGAGCTTACCGGATACCGCGACCCTACCTATTTCGGCGCGGTGTTCCGGAGATACGAGGGAACCACCCCGACAGAGTACCGCAAAACAAGAACGCTGTGATGTTCATATTTTAAGGATACGGCAAATATTTAATCTTGAAAAAATGCTCCTGGTGCAGTATACTTGAATCAACAGATGAATTGCAAACTCATCGAAAGGAGCATTGAAATGGATATTAAAAAACTGGCTGCGGCGGCTGTATGCGCGGTCACAGCGGCAAATTCAGTAATACTTCCCGCATGTGCGGAGACGGCGGAAACGGAGGCGGATCCTTTGAACATAGTGATAAACGGCGGCAATGCCAACACCCTCGAAAACATGCTTTACCGCGGAGTCGGCATGGTGAGCGGAAACAACTCTTCCCGCTTGTTGCTTGACTACAAGGCGGAAAACCCGGAAGCCTACTGGGAGATAATGAACTACATCTTTGGAAAAAATGGTCTTGAGGTCGCACACCTGAAGCTCGAAATGGGTTCGGATATTAACTCCTCCTCCGGTACGGAGCCTTCCGTAATGCGCAGCGGTGACGAGACCGCCGATGTCACAAGGGGCGCGGGCTATCAGCTCGCAGCGGACGCAAAGACGATAAACCCGGATCTCACGCTTGACATGCTGTGGTGGAGCGAACCACGCTGGATCTCCGATTCCGACGACGTTTACGCGGCGCGCTACAAGTGGTATAAGAACACGCTCGACGCGGCGTACGACACCTACGGCATCAAGTTCGACTACGTTTCCGCGACCCAGAACGAGCGCGGCCGCGACAACGGCTGGATAGTGTACCTGTCGCAGCACCTCAAGAGCGAGCCAGATTCCCGCTACGACTATTCCGCTATTAAAATAGTTGCCGGCGAGGAGGTCTGCACCTGGCAGGCGGCGGCTGAGGTCCTCAAGGGGCTTCGCGACGGCGACGCCACGCTTTCCGACAACATCGACGTTCTCGGAAGCCACTACACCAGCAGCTCCACCGACCATGCGCAGGAACTTGCACGGGAGTACGGCAAGGAGCTGTGGTTCAGCGAGGGAAGCTCTCCGATGGCGTACTCCGAGGGCGCGTGGCGGTTTGACGAGGGCAATTCCGGTCTGACCGGGATTAACGGCGCGCTGGACATCGCCAACCGCTACATTTCAATGTATCCGCAGGGCGGCATGACGCTGTGCCAGTTCCAGCCGGTGGTTGCCGCGTACTATGACGGCGTGTGCTACTGCCAGAAGCAGTTCATCAACGCCTGCGACCCGTGGAGCGGCTACTACACGCTTGACAGCGGATTCTATACCATGCTTCAGTTCACGCAGTTTATGGATAAGGGCTGGAGCTTTGTTGACGGCGCCTGCTACGCTGACGGAGTTCCCGGCGGCGACGGTCACGCGATGGTTGACGCAAAGTACAGCTACATGACCACGTGCAGTCCCGACAAGTCGGATTATTCGACGGTCATCACAAACACCACCGCCGAGCCGCTGACCTACGAGTTTGAGGTATCGGAGCTTGCCAACGCCGGGAGCGAAGTCCACCTCTGGGAAACAAGAGGACCTGACGGCGGCGCGTATAACGAGAACTACTTTAAGAATATCGGCAGCGTTACACCGGAGGAAAACGGCGGGAAGTACACCTACTCCGTAACTGTGAAGCCCTATTCTATACTTACAGTTTCTACGATCGACCTTCCGGAGACGGAGTACAAGAACCCGGAAAGATCTGAGCGCACTATTCTGGAGCTTCCGTACAGCGACGATTTCAGCTATGCCGGTTACGGCGATGATTTCCTTGCCTCCCGCGGAAACGCCCCGCGCTACACGACCGACGAGGGCGGAGCGTTCGAGGTAAACGACGGCGTTCTGGTTCAGCAGATAACCGCCGCTGAGAAGGCGAACGAGTGGGGCTGGACTCCTGATCCGACCACGAATTTCGGCGACGACCGCTGGTATAACTACAGCGTTTCTGCGAAGGTGATATTTGCCGATTCAGAAAATGCGGCGGGGAATTACACCGGCGTTGGTCTGCGCTACATTCAGGGTCATGCGGGAGCGAGCGGCTACTGGCTCAAACTCACGCAGAGCGGCGACTGGAGCCTGTGGGAAAACAGCGACGTCCTCCGGAGCGGAAAGAGCACAGCGGACACCTCCGCGCCTGTGGAGCTGAAGATAGAGGCGGTCGACAACAACGTTAAGTGCTGGATAAACGGCGAACAGGTGTGCGACTATACAGCAGAGGGAAGTTTCCTCGGCGCTGGCCGTGCGGCGTTCTTCTCGTCCTATGACCGCAACGGGTTTGACGATCTCGTGATAGCTCCGGCTGAGGGCGCGGAGACCTACATCACCCGCTTCGACAATACTGATCTGATGTTTGATTACACCGGCGAGTGGAATCACAACACAATGTCCAGCTTCAAGAATTACAAGCGTACGCTGTCCTCGGCGAAGGCTGGCTGTTCGTTCGCGGTGGATTTCACCGGAACAGGAATTGCCATCACCGGCGGCGGAAAGGACGCGTCCGTGACCTACACGATTGACGGCGGCGAGGAAGTCGCGTATACTGTTCCGAGCACTGGAATGCGCGAGGTCAATTTCATGCTGAAGGGTCTTGAGAACGGCGAGCATCATCTGAATGTTACAGTGACCGACGGCACTTATAATGTAGACGGCGCGGAAGTCACCGGAATGGAAGTTTACACAGCGGCTCAGCGGGAGCATTCCGCAGAGCAGGAGCCTTCCGGTGTAACTGGAGAGGCTCAGAGCGCGGTGCAGGCGGGTCAGACAACCGGCGAGCAGAGCGGCGCGGAGCAGGGTGATTCCGAGAATAAGGGCGGATTCCCGGCAGCAGCTGGAATCGGAATTGGCGCAGCAGTAGTTGCGGCAGGAGCTGCAGCGGCGGTTATTGTCAGGAAAAAGAAGAAGTAAATTGTCCCTCACCTCTTCACGGCATTTTCACTTGAGGTCACCTCTAAAAACCTCATGTGAGCA
>UMHV01030405.1_pt1 | contig 33778 bp, 25 predicted proteins | sample 1965621 | NCBI WGS metagenome assembly UMHV01 (sample SAMEA4836108, study PRJEB28245) | human gut metagenome | biome: gut microbiome; material: fecal sample | place: Denmark | collected 2008 | reverse complement strand
CTTCTACCTGATGATTTCTGTTCCCAGTCTCTAGTTCCGCCATCAGGCGCTTTCTTTTCATTATTCTTCGGCGCACTGACTTTTACTTGCTTGTTCGTACTCTGACCTAAGCCTTTTACTAACCAATTACTATTAGGAGATTTCTCAAAACCATAATGCTTGCTCATATACAAATAAAAATCTGTAGAAACTAATGATGCATCTGGATTGATGCCTACACCTTTTGCAGATATAGTAAGCTTGTTCATGATGAACTCAGCAAATATCTTGAGCATATATGAGTCTTTAGACCTGTCTATCAACTGCACTACTCTGATAGTCCTAGTCTTTTCAGGAACACCAGCACCAATTGAAGTATTCAAGCACAAGTAACCAGCTACATTCAACTTGTCTTTCTCATAAGAGAACAACATGAAGATATGGTCTGACTTAATTACTTTATCAAAATACTGCTTGTTCAAATCATCATTGTCAAGAACTTTCTCAAACTTGACAGGTATCAAGTAATATGAGTTGTCATAAAGTGAGAAACCATAATTTGAAGTTTGACTCGTGTTGACAATCACTTTCTTCAAAAATGGAAACTCTTTAGAATATTCTTTATATAAATCATTAGCGTTGTCTTTTGAAAGTGGCTTGAAATCCACATTGACAGATTCCGCAATGAGGAACATCAGGTCTTGACTAGTATAATTTTGTAAAATGGCTTTCACTTGGCTATCAGTATATAATGCTCGTCATATCTATTTGTCAACCTGGTCAATCTGTCATTTTGAATCTTAACAAATTCCATCCAGCACCCCACGCCCCATTCAAAGAAAATTTCTTTTCAAAAATATTTTTCCTATATTCTAAGTTTCCGGAAATCCACAATTTCTTATACGCACAATTTCGATTTCGATTAAGATTCGATTAAAAAATTTTGTAATTTATACTCGTTTTAAATAACAGATTCATCTAACTCTTTATGAATTACAAGATTATCCATAAAAAATTAAATGTTAAATTTTGTTAAATAACTGTTTCTAGAACCAAATTTTTGTAAAGATTTTTAAATTTAATCGTTTTTTAGTTTAATCATATAATATTCAAAGGGGACTCTAAAAATCAAAAATCTTTACAAATTAAGTTTTTCAAATTGTTTAAAAAGGAAATGGAATCATATCAAAAAGATACAATTCCATTTTATATAATGTTATTTTGAAATTCAATTAAATATCAATAGCTATCCAATCTAGATTACCTTGTGTTGAATCAAGTCGTTCTTTTATTTCTGAAATACTAGCATCAGTATTAGTTTTGTTAGAAATAACTGTATTAGACAAATTAGTAACATTAGTTTTTATTGAAGAAATTGAACCATCAACTTCAGTTTTATTATTAGATACTGTGGTCTTTAGATTATTCAGTTCAGTTTTAATAGAACTGATACTACCATCAATTTCAGATTTATTGTTAGTAACTGTAGTTCTTAGGTTAGTAATATCGGTCTTTATAGAACTTATACTACCATCAATCTCAGTTTTGTTATTAGTAACTGTATTCCTTAAATTAGTAATATCAGTCTTGATTGAGGTAATACTAGCATCAATATTAACCTTATTATTGTTGATAGTAGTCTGAAGCCTATTTATAGAACCATCGACATATGACTGAAGGTTAGCAATCTCTTGAGTGATGTTAGTGATATCAGAACTATCTCCAAGAACCCTTATAGAACCACTAGCTCCAGTTGAAATAATCTGATAGACTTTGTAATCATTTCCAACTTTGACTGATATAATTTTTCCAGGATATGCTGATACACCTGACTTTGCATGCTCAAGTGCCAAGGCTTCTGATGCAAACAAAGTATCAGCCAAGAATGGTTGGTCATCAATTGGTTCAAAACCAAAGACTGCTTTAAGGTAGGATTTTGTTGCCATACTTAACTGATAGTGATATTGAATGTATCTTTATTTAAAGTACCTTGGGTAAAGTATTTATAGACGTAGTATTTAGCTGAAGTGGTTCCATCAGCTAGCATTACATCAACTTCCCAAGGATTAGTTCCATCTTTTGTGAAAGACCCAAGACATTCAGCATTCATAGCAGAAGCTTGCTTAATACTAGTCACTTTAGTAGGAGAAGCAAAGATTATAGCTTTAGTTCCTTCAGTACAATTCAAAGCAAATGTGTTTGCTTTCTTAGTCTTAGTCAAAGCACGAATAGTAGCACTGTCTAAAGTGGTGTACTCAGTAGTTCCATATCCAGAGAACATGTAATAGAAACCTGATATAGTAACTGTCTTGCTTTGGTTTCCAGCAGCACATGAGCTTAATGCATTTCCTAATATGTCAGTAGCAGAATGCTTGTCATTGTCTGGAGCATAACCTCTACCTTGAGCATTAGTCAAGAAAGTCTCACCATTGATACCATTGTAACATCCAAAGGAATCTTCTTTAAGAGTTCCACCATTTGCTAAAGTTCCTGCAGGCCAGTTTACAACTAGATTGAAATTTCTAGATGTAGATGTTGGAAGTGGCTTGAATGAACCTGTTGGCGTTCCTGAAGTAGTCACAAGACTGGCATTAGGACCATCATTCTTAATATAAGTATGTGTTATAGAGACATTGACTGTAGTTCCAAACTCTACACTTTGAGAATTACTTCCAGAAAATGTAACAGAAGGTTTTACATAAGTGAAAGGAACAGTTCTCTTAGTGAACATCTTCTTGATAAGATTAAGAAGGCTCTCATCCTTGCTTATAGTAGTTCCATTCAGAATGTCTCCTAATTGATTATCTGTTGCTACAACAATGTCTTCACCTATGCTTGAGTCAGAAGCAGTAAGTTCCATCTGATGGAAGCTCAGAACACCATTCTGTGGCAACTGGATTGCTTTGACTCCTTCTATAGTATTCTGCATTTTGTCAGAACTTATGAAGTACTGGACTGAGTTTGCAGAATTAGCCATTGAGTATATTGTATCAAGTATAGTTCCTAAATCTTTGTAGGAGTAGTCTTTGAACATACTCCCATCACCAATTCTAGAATAACGTGTGAGGACATTAATCTGACTTTGGTTTTCAGGTATTTTTATATTTTTATCCACGGGCATATATCCATAAAGTATTACATTAGCTAATTTGTCAGTGAACTGACCACTGAAATCTTTTATATTGTAAAGGACTGGCAATAAAGTAAAGTCACTGACATCTTGACCAGGTTCTCCAGTAAAGATGTTCCCAGCACTATCCATCCCATAATAAGCATTATTAGGTCTGGTCCAATCAACTTGACTATAATCTATTGCCACGGTTTTTAAAATATTGTAATTTCTATCTTATGTCCATAACTAAAGTCCTCAAGCATTCCTGTGCATTTAGGAGTATATCTTAAGGCAATAATGTTTGAACATCTTCCTTTGTCATTATATAAAGCAATACCAGCAGTTAAGTTCTTGTAACTTATCTTATTAGCATCATTGAATTCAAAAATAGGCCATAATGTCTGAACTATATCACCATACCAAGCAGAAGCATCATCTAAGTTGATAGTCTTAGTACATTCTAGATTCTCAGTCTGGTAGATAGTATAAATGTTCAGATATTCTACAATTCCTTTAGAGCTGTAAGTGTAAGTTCCTTTAACACAAGGCACATTAGAGTTAGGAATGTCAGACCAAGAAAGTGAAGCAGAATCATATTTCAAAGACTTGAACCAATACTTCTCATCAAGACTTTCTGTAGGGTTGTCTATAACAATTCTGGGCGCTTCTGTGAGCGGATTTTGGTATCCGGCAATAATACTTATATTGTACGTCGGTCCTTGCTCTGCGATGTCCTTTAAAGAGAATCCACCAATTGAAATGTCGAGAGCTTCAATGTAGTCAATAGTAGCATTAGTAGAGTAAAGGTTTGTGATGCTACTGTTGATGACTGTAGAATTCTGGACAAACTGGTCTCTGACTGAAGAGTTTAGAATAGTTTCTTTCTCTGTATAGAAATTAATTACAGAAGAATTCTTAGTAGAACTATTGTTAATATTGATGTTGTTGACTTCTGCATCATGTATAGAAGCATCAATTAGAACACCTGCTTGTATAGTTCCGTTTTGAATACTAGCATTAGATATTGAAGCATTATCTACTATAGACTTAAGAACATGTTCTTCTTTAATATAACCACTGTCAATACTAGCATTGACAATATTAGAATTTGTTATGCTAGAGTTCTGGACTTTCTCTGTGGTTATAGTTGCATTCTCTATAGTAGAGTTCTGAACTGTCTCAGTTCCAATAATAGCTGTAGATACATTAAGGTCTTTAGCTTTTATTGATTCTATATAAGCATTGGCTAAACTAGAATTATGGACTTTAAGATTTTCTATAGAAGAGTTTAGAACAACTTCATTAGTTATAGAAGCATTGATGATATTGGCATCTGAGACATTGTTCATTGAAGAGTTCATTGTTGGAACAACCATCTCTCCAGGTTTTTCAGTCACATAAATGCTTGCATCGAAGACATTAGTAGTTATACTAGAGTCAAGAACTTGTCTGACACCTGTAATCCAAAATTTTGTAGAACCCGCTTTCTTAGTCTCAACTTTAAAGTCAGAGCTTGATATTCTAAGAATGTTCTTAAGACCAGTAGCATTCCAAGACAATGAAATATTGTCATTGCCAGGAGCAAATGTCAAAGGACCACTTGAAGTATCTGAGTTAAGAATCCTAGTAGAAGATTCAGTTCCATTATTGTAATTAGGAATGAAGTTAATAAGTCTCCAAGCATCTTCAGAACCTACAAATTCTCTAAGACCAAGACCATTAGGCTTAGTAGTATCTTTAGTGACTATATACAAACGATATTTGCCATCTGCTTTAGAATTAGGTAAAGCAGTTCCAGTAGAGCCATCAATATTATATGTAGAGATTACTTGACCTGGATAAGAAGGGTTATCAGGATTTCCAACATAATCCCAGGCTTCATCTAAATTTCTGAAAAGAGAATATGAATCAAGAGGCCACTTATTCAAACGAACAAATGACAAAGGAGTATTAAAAAGAGGTCTACCTACCTGTTGGTCATAATACTTAAAAATTTCTTTTATTTCAGGGTCAATATATGATGGCATACTACTAATCGTTATTTGTTATTTATGAATAGAAACCATTACAGAGTAAATGTTGGATAGATGATATTTGCACTTGCTCCTGCATTAACTTCCATGCAGAAAACATCCGTGTCTATTAAATAGTTATCATTTCCTTTAATACCTCCACACTTGATAGTTCCTTTATAAACAAATGCTACGGTTTCATCAACTCCAAGTTCATTTTTAATTTGGGTCAAAGTACCTTTAGTAAAAAAGTTAGGAACAAATACTAAACATTGCTTGGCTCCTCTTGGAAATGTAATAGAACCAAGTGCTAAAGAACCATTATCCTGATTAGGAACAAATCCACTCTTAATGATGTTAGAATTGTTCAATATCAAATCTTTAGTCCAAGTCACATCCTCAAACTTAGCCGTAGATGAACAAACATAGTACTTGTATCTTCCATCTACATTGAATGTTTGAGTGAAGGTATTGTTATGAGCATTCAAAGCTCCTACAGAATAAGCTCCATGAGCACCTTTAGTTTCATAAGGTGGAACTTTAATATCATCTACATTAGCACTATATCCATATTCTTCTACAGTACTGTAGAATCCTTTAGCTTTGTTCAAACCACTTTCACTATAAGCAGTCTGGTCATTCACTGCATTGAACTCTAAGAAGTTGTCTTTAAGGATAGGACCGGTCTCAGTATTTACTGTAACTTTAAATGCCATAGAACCTTTACCTATCGTTCCAGAAGCTTTGTAATCATTAATCAGACCTGGATATTCAGTTGCATTCTCTGTAAAGTTGGTAAATAGACCTGGAGTTCCAGATTTAGTAATTACACTTGATATGATGTTTCCACCATGTCTAGTGTCAATGTTGTACTTAGAAGTAAGAGCATCAAATCTAGAAGTCACATATCCATTCTCTTTAGTAGCACCAAGTTCTTTAGGTGTTGGGTTTGTATATGTTGTTGTAATCTTAAGATTGATTGTAGAACCTACTTCATATGTAGTGAAACCTGTCTGTTGAGCTGCGTGTGTAGGACCTACATAAACAGGTGGCACTCTTTTTTGTAATAGTGTTTTCAAAACTTTATAGACATTTGTTTTGCTTGCAATGATTTTCATTTCATTACAATAATCTCCCATGTAGACATCTTTTTCAAGCATCACTTCGATGTCATCTGAATCATTGTTCTCGGCTGGGTCAGTGAACACGGCAGGATTAGGTGAATAACCTATTGAAGAGTCTGAAGCGGTCAGATAGTATTCATGGAATGTCTTGTAACCAAAGTTTCCTTTGTTGTACGCTGTTGGGTCTACTCCATGAGTAAGGTTCTCTACTTGAGTTCCTCTATGCAAAGCTGACTTGTCATTCAAGAAAAGTCCTGAACGCTCTGTCCTGATGTAAGGCTTATAGTTAATCATTGTATAAGAACTTACATCAAGCAAATATGAAGAATCAAAGACATATCCAGTGACTTTATAACCAAGCTTGAATGAAGAGTCTTTGATTTCTAAAGTCTGGATAGTTGCAGTAGAAGTGCATTTGAGAGTAGAGATGTCAGCATATGAAGCATTGAGGACCTTGACGTTGATAAGGTCAAACTGTTCAGGCAAGTCAGCTTCAATGATGTTTCTGACACGAGTAAGACGTTCACCGGTCGCTTCATCTCTTTTGTAACCTGTTATGACAAACCCTTTTCCTGCTTTGATTGGTTTAGCCTTTGGATTCTCTACAGAAGCAAAGAGTACTTCAGATTGGTCGCCTGTTGACGTCTCTATGATGAATTTCTGTCCGGTTAAGGATTTTTGCCCTACATACAAGTCTTCTCCAGTGAAGACGTAATTGTCTCCTACTAAAGACAATGCATTAGGGTTTTTCATGATAGAGGAATTCATCAAGTCCTCATATGAACCTCTATATAAATCAACAGGAATATAAAGCATAGTTAAAAATTCAAAAAGTTGATAGGTTAAAAACCTTACTCAGAAGTATTTATGCTCTAGATAGCAAAAAAAGAGGAACCTATAAAAAGTTCCTCTTTAACTTATCTTTAAAGAATCAGATTCTTAAAGTTCAATCCAAGTAAGTGCTGTGTCAGTATAAGTCTTAGCATTTGCTAAAGCCTTGTTAGCTTTTGTTGTTGCGTCAGTAGAAGCTGCAGAGATAGCGGCTGATTGAGCAGCACTAGCTTTAGAAGTTGCAATTGCTGTAGCATGAGCTTTAACACCATAAAGAGTGATAGCAGAAGAAGCATCTGAACTAGTACCAGTCAATTGAGACTTAACAGTATTAGCAGCACCAGCAGCATCATAGATTCCAGACTTAACACTGAAAGTAGTCACTTTACCAGCAACAGCTTGAGTGATAGTTTTCGTATCACCTTTGTAGACCATTGGAGCAGCAACTTCAGCTTGTAAAGCATCAATACTAGCATCAATTTCAGCTTTAGCAGCATTCAACTTAGTGTTCCAAGCCGTAGAAGCATTAGAAACAGCAGTTGAGATAGCAGAATCAATACCTTTAGAAGCTATACCATTAGTATCAACTGTCAAATAAGCATCACCAGTCTTAACTTTAGCAGCAATAACTTTGTTAGTTACTGTGATACCATTACCAGCAATATAAGTATCGATATACTTAGCAATGTTTACTTTAGTTGTAGTCTCTCCACTAGTAGTCTCGAATGTGAATACCAAGTTGTTAGAAGCATCTAAAGATACATCTTTCAAAAACTGGTCTTTAACAATCTCAATTGCATCTCCATAAACAATTCCTTTCCCGTCAACAAGTTGATATGCAGAAGCTAAAGAAGAATCAATAGTTGACATCTTCTGAAGTTTCAAGCCAGCTTTAACTCCAGCAGAGCTTTGAGTCAAAGAATCTCCATCTAACTTAAGAGAGATTGTCTGACCAGACACACTAATAGCATTAGAGCCAGTGTAAGCCGCAGGTTTAGCAACATACAAACCATTAGCATCTAAAGTAATCTGGTTGTTAGCGGCAGAGCTAATGTTAACCTTGATTGCTGTAGAAGCATTAGCAGTAGAGACATCAATAGATTTGTTAGCAGCCTTTACTTTATTAGAAGATACTTGACCACTCAAAGTGTTCAATCTTGTGCTAACGTTAGCTATGTCTGTCTTATTCTTATTGATATCAGTTCTTAAAGTAGCTAAAAGAGAATTAACACCAGTTGCAGAAGCTACATCTTTAAAGTCTAATGAAATAGAAGTTCCATCAACTTTAGATACAGTAAGAACTTGGTCAGCAAATGTAGCATCAGTTACTTTAGAAGTGATGAGGTTATCACCTAAGTATAAAGCCTGTTTGTCGGTAGCTAAATAAAGAGTATTTTCATCTCTAGTAGCTGCTGTAACTTTATCATAAGTTCCTCTAGCAAATTTTATCAGAGCCATAAAATATAATTAGTTTTCCTTAGTTTTAAAAAAATAATGCTGAAGAGTTTTTTAATTCCTCAGTATTATTTATGTTAATGCTTTTTAAGCAATTGTTCCCCACTGGATAGAAGCATAGATTCCATCAGCTTTAGCTTCGATGATATTGTCGGCTTCAGCACTGATAGCCAATCCTACTTTAGGATTCTTAGCATCAGAGTTGTCAACTGTGATTACAGTATCATTAGAAACTACAGATGCAACACCAGTATCAACAGTACCAATCTTACCAGCAATAGCTTCAATGGCAGCATCAATTGTAGTTGCTTCAGTAACTCCTAAAGATTCTACTGCTTTACCAACTTGGATATTGATACCTTTGACAATAGCTTCAAGAGTTCCTGCATTGTCAGTAAATGCCTGACCATTTACTTTAGCAGCTTTCAACTTAGTAATATCAGCTTGCATAGCTTTATCAGCAGCAGCAAGCTCACCAAGAGAAGTGTCTACATTACCAAGCTTAGTAACAATCTTGCCAAGAGAAGAATCAATTGCGGTGTCTTTAGCAACTAAGTCGGCAATATCAGCAACAAGTTCACCAAGAGAAGCATCGATAGAAGCATCTTTAGTAACTAAGTCAGCAATATCATTTTTGATAGATGTAATACTTGAATTGATAACATCAATCTTATCAGCAATTTCACCAATAGAAGCATCGATATCGGTAACAACATCAGACTTCAAGTCAGTAACTAACTTGTTGTAATTAAGAGCGATAATCTTGTTGTCAGTACCTGCACTTACAGAGATATAATTAGAACCAACATAAGTATCAACCAACTTGTTAACAGGAACATAAGTGATAGAAACACCACTTTCAAGTTCAATTTCCCAAGTAAACTTAAGATAAGGTTGTCCAACAACTACAGAGTCATCAATAGCTTTATCTTCAGCTGTTGCAGAATCAACAAAAGTAGCTTCTTTTAAGAACTGGTCTTTAGGAATATTGATAGTAGTTACTACAGAACCATCCTTAGTGAAGTTATACTGAGCTGCCCATTGAGCCTCAGGAGACTGAACTGATTCTAAATTATAAACAGCAACATTTTTAACAGCAGTTTCAATTTCAGCAATGCTTGCATTGATAACAGCTAAAGAAGCATCTACGGCGGTCTTATGTCCTGCAATTGCAGCAGCATTTGCTTTGATAGAAGCATTAAGAGCAGCAACAGAAGCATCTACAGTAGTCTTAAGTTCTCCAAGAGAAGCATCTACTTTGGCTTTAAGAGTTTCATTAGCAACCTTAATTCTATTGTCGATAGAACCAGCAGTGTCAGCACTTGCTAACAATATGTTCATCTGAGTCTTAAGGGCCGCAACATCAGCAGCCAAGTCACCACTAGCAGTAGTCTCAGCTAATTTGTTCAATGAAGCTTGTTCCTTAATACCAGTAACAACATAAGCACCTAAAGAGTGTTCTTCTGAGTCACCTGTCATGATAAAGATGAAAGCACCAACATAAGCAGCGTCATGATTGGTAATGAATTCAAGTGCTTCATCATAAGTGTCAAATAAAGAATATTTGTCGAGTGGAGCTGGTTTACCTCTTTCAATGGTTACAGGAAGAGCCATCTGTGATAAACCAGGAATATTGTCATACCATGCCATAATTCAAATAATAATTTGTTTTGGGTTTAGAATGTGATATTAATGGTTTCTTGTTCAGAAAGAGCTGGACGGCTGTAAACATAGATGTAGTAGTCACCTTGCCAAGCTGTAGTAGCACCATCTACTTTGATAGTATTGGCTTCTTTGATGAATGATGCAGTGATATTAGCACCAAGGTTACCTGAAGCACTTGTCAACGTAGCTTTTCTAGTTGCAACAATAGTTCTCATTGTTCCAGCAGGAGCATTGTAGTTAGCAGAAGCAACTCCTTCTTTGTACTTGTTTCCACTTCTGATTAAGGCAGAATTAATAGGAGTAGTGTTGTCAGCTACATGAACAATGAAGTTGTTAGCATAACCAGTGAAAGATTTAGAGCTTTCTACTGTAGTACCAGCAGGAATAGTGACTTTAGAGTTATTACCAAAGTTAGTCTTTGGAGTAACAGTAGAAGCACCATAAGTAGTTGTAGAAGCAAACTTCACAGTTTCAACTGCTAAAGTAAATGATTGAACTTCGCTTTCTTGGATGACTTCGTTACCTTTCTTGATAATAGTAGTTCCTTCAGCACAACCTGCAGCTACATTATAAGAATAACCAGATTGACCTACGAACTTACCATCAGTATAAGAATGAGTTGGAGTCACACTGATTGCTGTACCAGCTTCATAAGAACCTGCAGTAGGAGTTCCTGCAAGATTGAGAGTTGCAGTTGGTTTTGTAGCAGTAACGTCAATTTCTTTCATCAACATTTTCTGAAGGATTTCAGAAACTGAAGTTCCAGGAGCAATCACATCACCATCTTTAAAATTTCCAACAGTAACACCAGTAACAGTCACGCTAGAGTCAGTATAAAGTTTGTCAGTAACTGTAGAACCTACAATTTCTCCGCCTTTATAAATTGACCCAGCTTGCTTAGCACCCACTTGTTGCGTTGCACAGTAGATTGCATTCTCTTCTTTAGAAGCCGCATCATACTGAGCCTGAGTGCCATATTTAAAATCAACTTTTGCCATTAGATTTTATATAAGGGATTTCGTTATTTTCTGGGATATTTATTGTTTTTTTTTGGTTTTAAAACCAAAAACTCATTTAAGTATTTTACTCTTATACTATTGGTTTCCACTCTGGAATAACATCAATAACAAGGTCATTCAAATCCTCTAACAATTTCTTGTTCCATTCTGATTGTGAGATTCTAGAAACTTCATGAGTATCTGGGTCTTCATAATCAGTATAGACATTCTCAGAATCTATTTCGATTACAGCAATTCTAGAATCAATCTCATCAGAAATCTTCTTAGAAGACCAAGTGCTCTTCAGACTCATTTTAGAGTCATCGATGATAGTAGTCCCAACGATGTCTTGCAAATATTCCTTGGTGAAAGGAATCACATCATTGCTAGCAGTCCACTTATCATTAAGTCTAGTTCTAGTAAGTTTTTTCCCATTCTCATCAGTAAAGACTTGGACTGTATTCCCTTCTTCATCTAAGTAGATTTCTAACTGAGCTAAAGTGTCATTATCATCAGTATGAATCTTGTATGTATAGACACCATTAGCATATTTTGGATAGTAGAAACCTTCAAATATCTTTGCTAAGTTGTTGCTATAGTCATAATCACCTAAAAAGTTGTTCAAATCTACAGCATTAGCTAAATAATTGAGAGCTGAAGTGATTGTGGTCAAATAGGTGATTTCTCCACTTTCATCAGTGATAGGAATGTTGATAGGTTCATCTCCAATTATAGAAGTAAGCCTAGTGACTTCTTCTGGAGAGATTGATTCTGTAATTATGAGAGGTTGTGAAGAATCGTGTTTGTTACCAATACCAAGCATGACGTGTTCAGTACGTGGATTCCCTGAATAGTAGAAGACTACAGCTGGTTCAGCCTCTAAGAGGTTTTTATTGATTAATGCTCTCTTTGCATCATCATAAGTCAAGTAAGTCTTATGTTGGAATGTAAATTGAACACTTTGTGGATAACGTTGACAAGAAGCCGCCATATCGATTATTAATTTATTCTAATGAAAATATTCTGGAATATTTATTGGCTATGTACTGTCCAGGAAAGAAAAGAGAAAGTCCTAAAAGTCACTTAGTACTGATGGGATATTTATCCCATCAGTTTTCCAAATTTACCTAAACAAAAGAGGACCACTTGTGAAAGCAGTCCTCTTTATTTTTGTCTATAATTCTAAGTTAAGACTTAGACATGTCTCTCTTGAGAGTGATACGTGAGGCTATCCGTTCGCAACCTCTCGACATCACCACGGACGTATCCACGATTAATATGTCTTGGAACACAATTTCCTCTGGATTGTTTTCAGCATCACACTTGATTTCATAATCTTCAATAGCTCCAGATGTCAACATTGCTTCAAGGACTGGAGTAAGATTAGTTACAACAGCAGCCCTAGTGATAGCATTGTTATACTGGAATGTATAGTTATGAAGGATGTTTTCAATCTCAATTTCAAGAGTATTCAAGTTTTCACGAACATGAAGCTTGTTGAAGTCACTCTTAACAACTTGATAGGTTGTTTGGTTACCATAAATCATCACATTGCCATTACGAGTGATAATAGGATTGATACCCATTGGTTCAAGATATTCACGGTCGGTCAAATCAAACTTGTATTCTACTCCTGTCATGTATTGGTTGCTCAACAAACCATTCAAGTTAGCACAAATCATGTATGGGTCTCCACCTTGGAACTTTCTGACAAGAACGTTAGCAACATCTGCTGCGGGTGGCACTAAGATAGATTTTCCACTAACTGAATACTTCAAGTATGGACCAAACACTGCAGTAAACTTAGCACCATTGTCTTCATCAGGCAAGCTAAAGCTTCTAGTAGAATAAAGCTCATCATTACCACCTAATGGAATGTACTTAGTGTCAAATGCAGGCTTGATGTCAACACCATTTGTGAACGTGTCACAGAAGTATGGGTCAGTTGAAGTAGTGAATTGCTTGATAGAAGGCAAGTTCAACAAAGCTGTACATTTGCCTTTAGCTTTTGCAAGTCTAGACAAGTACACTTTACCTCCAAGCATAGTGTTCAAACCATATCCCATTGAGTCAACAATGTATCTGAAATCAACCATTTCAGAATTGCAAAGACCTCTTTGCATTCCTTCTTCGTTGAGTACAGAATAGATTTTCTCAACTCCACCTTCTGCATCAATATTTCCATCAGCATCATAACCAGGAAGATGTCTAGCAGAAATGCTCAAACCTCTCATAGGAATGAAGCTTAATGTAGTGCTAATTTCAAGGTCAGAAATAGCATATTGCTTGATAATCTTGCTGTCAGCAATCTTGACACCATCAATAGTAGTATAAAGATAGAAACCACAAGTTCCAAATTTAGCATCATAGATTGCTGGGCCAGTATATGTGAAAGTTCCAGTCTTGTAAACAAACTTACCAGTAACTTCAGTAGTCACATACCATTTTCCTGTTGCAGCAGCTTCTTCTGGGTCAATCTCAGGAAGGTCACCTTCAATCGTCAATGGAATGAAGATTTTCTTAGTGACTTTAGTAAGACCTGGAATCACTTGGTATGTACATGCAGCAACGTTGTCTCCAAATGCAATATTCTGAACTAAATCACCTTTGGCAATCTTGTCAGCTTCATCTCTGTCAGTGATGACAAATGAAGAGAAGATGTTGTCCTCGATAGGACCATTTCCTTCACCATCAGTTCCAACATTGAAGAAATATGCGGCATTAGTAGCTTCAACTAAAAGGTCTTTAGCACTTTCAACATTCTTGTTGTATGAAAGCATTCTGATACCATACTTAGTCTCTTTCTTGTATACTTGGTTTCCACTTGCATCAAGAACAGAAACGGTGTTTCCTCTTGCATCTGTAGTAGTCTCAGGAACTTCAACCTCATAACCATTAGCAAACTCATGTCCAACCATATCAATTAAGAAGGTCTTAGAGTTTACTCCAGATTCTCCAAGGCTAGAATCCATCTCACCACTTTCATCAAGGTCTAAGAACCAGCAACCTTCACCTGGAATGTTATTGTATTCTTCACCATTGTAGTCATAACGAAGGACAGCAGCGGCATCTTCATTGAAAGCAGCAAGCAACCCAGTTACCTGTACATTGTTGTTGATTTTAGGGATGATATATTGGTTAGAACCCATCTTGTCCTTGAAGTCAGGAATGATTGTTCCAATCCAAGAGCCAACCAATGTGATTCCATCCATTCCGATGAAGTCATTGACTTTGCTCTTTCTGATTCCAGAAGCATCAAAGAACTCAGACCATGTTGGGTCTACAGACAAGTTCTTATAGTCAGTCCAATTTCCTTTGACAGCAAGAACCTGGATAAAGTAGTCAGCGATATAGTCAGAAGGTCTCATGAATCCAAATGGAATCTCATCTTCAGAACCATACCAGTCTTTACAAGTCACATCATAACCTGACAAGTTCTCAGGCTTGAAGACAAGTACAGAAATCTCTTCAGTTCCAATATTAGCGAAGTTAAGGAAGTTAGTGTGTTCAAATGTAGTGACGTCAACAGTTCCAAGGTCTTTAGCAACAACTGCCATAAGATTGTCTTCTGAAGGATTCCAGAATTTAGAACGGTCGAACAATGAAGCATAAGGAGTCTTACCAACATTCTCAATAGGTTTTCCATCAGTGTCGAATTCAACCCATTTTCCACTGTTAGTAGTTCCACGAACTTCCGGGTTAGGAACACCTGCAGCACATGACATTGCACCATAATTCACTTGGTCTGGACCTTGAACAGATTCATCGACATGCAAAAGATTAAGAGCAAGAATAGGAGAAGATGTCAAGAGTGTCTGAGCCATTCTGTTGAAATAGCAACCCTTACGTTCTAACTTCATATCAATGTCCCCAAAAACTTTAGCTCTGTCAGAATCAGAATTCAAAAAGACCGGAACATTAAAAGGGCCTTTCTTATTGAAACCAACAAGCAACCTTAGTATATTAGCATCAGCAACGATAGGCTGCACAGTCATATCATTTTCGATGGTGTAGACGCCCGAAGCGAGGAGACGACTAAGGTCTATAGAATTTTTTGTAGCCATTTAAAAAACATAAATGATTTGGATTATTTATCAAGTAGTAAAAACAACCTCTCTAATAAATACTTCAGAAAATCACACTCAACTATATATGTACCACTATTTTTACAAAATTACTAATCTGATAAATGAATGCTACTATGTTGGAATCCATTCTACAGAAAATTTAGATGACAAATATGCCGGTTCTGGAGTAGCATTAAGAAAAGCTTACAAAGAGTTTAAGAAAGAAAATTTTAAAAAAGAGATTCTAAAGTTCTTTGATTCTAGAGAAGAATTATCAGAATATGAAAAACAATATATCAAAGAAAACAAATGTTTAGTTGATTCTTCCTGTTATAATATATATCCAGGCGGAGATGCTTATGATATTGTAGGACATGTTACTTTAAAAAATGCATTAAATGGAAAAATAGCAATTTATGATAAGACTGATGAGTATGTAATCCAGTTACGTAAAGATGGTATTCTTGTTCCGCCTAGTAAAGGATTAACCATCTATCGAAATACTATAACAGGAGAAACTGAAGTTCTACAGAAACGTTCTAAAGAGACAGCATTAAGATTAGAAAAAGGAGAAATCGAACCTATCAATAAAGGCAAGACAACTTACTTCAATTTAGAAACCGGTCTTAAAGAATTTGCGAGTACAGATGACCCAAGAATAAAAGAAGGAATACTAGTAGGTCATACAAAAGGTTTCATACCATATTTCAATACTATAACAGGAAAATGTGAATGTGTTAGTATAGATGATTCAAGAATAAAAGAAGGTATTCTAGTATCACCAAATAAGAACAAAGGACAGTTTACTGAAGTAAGTACTGGTAAAAGATTAGCATTGTTAACTACTTCAAAAGAAACTAAAAGACTATTAGAAGAAGGAAAGATTGTTCCTTTCTCTAAAGGTAAAATATCAGTTTATGACAATGAAAACAAATGTTATAGACAAGTTGAAAACAATAAAGAAAATAAAGAAAAAATTAAACTAGGAATCTATATAAGACCTACAGCTGGCAAAGCTTGTTATATTGACAAAGAATCTGGAAAGAAACTTCATTTGGATATTAATGCTGAAGAAACTAAAAGATTATTAAATGATGGAAAGATTGAGTCGGTAAATCTAAATAGAACTACTTTTAGAAATAAAGACGGAAAAATAATTTCATTAGATGTCAATGCTGAAGAAACGAAAACAATGTTAGAATCTGGAGAAATAACAGGAGCATTAAAAGGAAAAATAAAAATCATTAAGTTAAGTGGAGAAAAAGCAACATGCTATCCTGAAGAATTTGAAGAAAAGAAAAAAGAAGGCTGGTTTAAAGGTGATAGGATTTACAAATGCTATAAAGATGGACAAGAAAAAATCATTTTAAAAGAAGACATAGTAAACTATTATGAAGAAGGATGGTCCTTTGACATTAAAAATATTAGAATGATTAGATTGGACAAAGTAAGAGTAATGGTATCTTTAAACAAGATAAGAAACAGACTTCAAAAAGGATGGACTTATCACAAAGAATGATATTAAAATAAGTCTTTAAAGTCACTTTTAGTACCTGGGATATTTATCCCAGGTAATTGAAAATTATGTTATATGTCAGAAAAAGTGTTAAATGTTCAGGAAGCTAGTGCAATATTGAATGCAATGTCTGAACTTCCTGATAAGAAATGCATTACTGCTATAGAAGCTCAAGAAATGTTAAGTAATATGTCAGTCATCCCTATAAATTTAGGAAGTGATTTAGCCGATGGAACTAATGTTTTGTTTTGTAATCATAGAAGTAACTGGTGTACTGGTCTTATCAATATAGACAATGATGGTCAGACTGATTATTATGATATGCAGGAATCTAGAGCTATGAAGATTCTAAGTATTAGGGGTGATATGGCTAATGGAATCTCTCTCGAAATTCAGTCAGAACAAGCTTGGGACAGAGCAGTAATTATAGCCTTTGATTATATCAGAAATATTGCTAAATGCTCTATAGTATATGAAAAAAGATTCACTACAATGACTGCAAACTATTCAGATGGAAGATTTTTAGCGGTGGTTGAATACAATTAAGAAAATTTACTTACCAAATATATTTACTTTACTTACCAGAAGAGGTCCACTTGTTGAAAGCAGACCTCTTTTTTATTTTTAATGGATTTCAATTGTTCCACTATACTCATAGACTTCAAACTGAGGTCCATAGTCATCCGAAATTCCTGTACATATCAGCTTGACTTTAGTGACCTTATAGTCTTTAGCCTTGATATAGAGGTGTTCATATGGATGGCTGTTTAGCTTGACTACAAAGTCATTGTCCTCATTTGCCTTTTCTAAAAGCAAAGTGACTACTACACCTACATTGCTGAGACTCAAGCTAAATGGTTTGCTATTGTCAATCTTGACATAGTTGCTTACACATTGGGCATAGTTGTACTTCTGGTTGTTCTTAATATCCCACAAGTCACTATTAACCTGCACTTTCTTAGAAAGCTCGGTAAAGCTCATACCATAATAGTTCAATGGATAACTGTACTTGATGACGTCTGACTTGAGAACATTCACATATTCAGTGTCTACTTTCTTCTTGAATGAATAAGTTCCTGTCTGCTGTATAGACTTGAGCATTTCATGCTCTATGCCTAAGTCATTGGCTTTAGCTTGAATGTAATCATCATAAAGCATTCTTGCTGAAGAAGTTGAAGTGTCATTGACAGGATAGACATAATCTGGGTTATCTGGGTCTACTTGCCAATCAGGACCACTGTACTTTATAGAAGCATCTATGACAGTTCCTGTAAGAGAGTCATTGTACTGACCACCATTAGGTTTCTTGATTGAAAGAGATTTCCAAAGAGTTGCTATAGAAGCATTCATGATAGCAAGAGTCTTAGGAAGACCTTTAATCATGTTGATGTCATGTGCATAGTAGTCTTCAGTAAGTCGTTCTTCAGGCAAGAAGTCATCAAACATTCTTTTACCTAAAGAATTATGCTCTACATTTTTAAGAAGGTCTCCTAAAGAACTAGAAGTATCTTTGATGTTGATACGGTCTACATCAATGTTCACAAAGTAACCCCAGTGTGCCCGAACCATTCCTGCAGACGCATCAACAGACTTGATAAGAACATTGTTAGAAGCATCAAAGATGTTATCAAACTCTGCTGTTATGATTCTGTTATTAGTGTTTACCACATTAGGTAAAGAACTTATTTGTGAATTTATTGTAATGTCTCTAAGACTACCTTTCATAGTTTAATCAAACTGAATGTCGAGGATATTTATGCTTGCATTTTTATATCTATGATAGTATTGACCAGTTTGTAGGATATGCTAATTCATCTTATGACCAATATTTAACAATAAATGTATATTGAACTAGATTATACAAATATCAATTTTTGATTTAACTTCTCTAGATAAATAAAATGAAACATATATTAATATTCATTTGAAATTAGTAGAGAAACATATCATCAAACCTGGTCATAAAGATTATCAAGAACTTGACCATCTCTTGTTCTTGTCTAAGAATCTTTATAATAAAGCTTTGTATGAAGTTAGACAATACTATTTTCAAGCTAAAGATGACTCAAGTGTCAAGTACAAATATTTAAACTATTATGCTCTTGATAAGTTATTGAAAGAAAGAGATGATGTTGACTATAGAGCACTTTTGATTAATGCTTCTCAAGAAGTATTAAAGATAGTAAATCAGAACTTTTGTTCTTTCTTCAAACTTCTTTCTATGAAAAGAGAAAGAATAAGTTCTTATCCTAATAAAGTCCAAATACCTAAATATCTTGATAAAGTTAAAGGTCGACAAACTTTAACTTATAATTTTCAGTTTCTTCAAAGTAAACTATTTAAAGAAACTGGAATTATTCAATTTCCAAAAACAAATATAAAGTTCAAACCATTACATCCAGAATCTTTAAAACAAGTTAGGATAGTACCTAAGAATGGTTATATAGTTATTGAAGAAATTTATGAGAGGAAAGAAAAGGATATTTTAGGGAATAACAACCAATATCTTTCTATTGATTTAGGTATCAATAATTTAGCAACGTGTTCTTCTAATGTCATAGAACCTTTCATTATTGATGGAAGAAAAGTCAAGTCAATCAATCAATTTTATAATAAGCATAAAGCAGAGCTTCAGAATTCTTTAAGAGGGAACAAAAGGACCTCTAAAAGAATTAAACATCTAACTAACAAAAGAAATTTTAAAATTCTAAATTATCTTCATAAAGCTTCTAAGTTTATAGTCAATCAAGCAGTTTCACACTCCTTAAACACTATAGTGATAGGTTACAATAAAGGATGGAAACAAGAGACTAATCTTGGAAAGAAGACTAATCAGAATTTTGTTCAGATTCCATTTGAAAAACTTGTTCAACTTATAAGTTATAAAGCTAAGTTGCAAGGTATCCAAGTGTTTTTACAAGAAGAATCATATACATCACAAGTTTCTTTCTTAGAAGGAGATTATATTCCAACTTTTAAGAAAGACGATAGCAAGAAAAATCCTTCAGGAAAAAGAATCAAAAGAGGTTTGTATTCTTCACCTAAAGGATTGCTAAATGCAGACATAAATGGTAGTCTGAACATTCTCAGAAAATTTTTAGCAAGTAACAACAAAGACTTCAATAGTCCAGTTGGTAAGAGCCATGTAGACTGGCCAGTAAGGATTAAGAATCCTCAAAGGATTAAACTCTAGATTTTTAATCGTTTGTTTAATCTAGTTCTATAGATAAAAATTAAAAAAGAGTGTCTTCTATGACACTCCTAATTCTTTCTTCCAGAACCTATGTGTTATGTTAGCATAATACTTCCCATTTCGGATTTCATACATATTCTGGTTAGTCTTCTCTGAAGAGAGTGGACCCAAGTTCTTTATGTATGGGCCTATCTTGATATAGTCAAAATTATGTAAGTTTATAGCAGTATCTACATAAGTCCTGCCACTATACCATCCTATCTTCATTCTAGGCTCTGCCTCTTTAACTAATTGTGCAAGGAGATTAATCATAGCTGGATTAGCATCTCCGCCCATAAAACCCACACAGGTTATTCCTGAATGTTTCTCAATCTCATTCATGATATTCACTAAAGTTAGAGGCGTTCCTTTATCTTCAGCAAGATAGCTTGAATGACATCCTTCACATCCACAAGGACAATTGCTTATGTTGAAAGCAAGCGTTATTTCATCAGGAAATTCTTGAAAGACTTCTTTGACTTCTACGTATTTTAATTTCTTTATCATAGTTCAATTAACATTTATATCGCATCTACTAAAACAGTACATAGCGCCTACACGAAATTTCTTGAGATTCAATTTCTTTTCTCTCCAGGTAAATTTAATTTTATCCATAGTTGAAAACCTTGTCTACTAATGTATTGGTTATAGAATTATTCTTTTGGTCATATTTTTCTGACCAAGTAGAGTTTTCATATCTTTCTAAAATAGAATCAGCGCTCACATTAGTCAGGGTCTTGATATGAGAATACTTATCTAACTTGTTGATATAGTATCCTTCTGGAACTATCTGAATACAATAATGCTTTCCAGAAGTTCCTTCAATAAGAACATCATCTTGGATAATAAAGTTGAAATCAATCTTATATTTCTCTAACCAGTAAGCAACTCTATAAGCAAAGTAACAACAACCACCAGAATTTAAGTGATAGTTCCTGTCAAACTCACTAGCCATATAATTAAGTTTAGCAACTAAAAATCTCATCTTGGAACTTTTTTAAATCAGAGATTTTATGAAAAGGAAAGTAAATCGATTAAGTGTCTAAAATCACTTTTAGTACCTGGGATATTTATCCCAGGTAATTGGAAAAATGGAAATATGTTTATAAAAAAGAAAGTCACTACTGGTAATGACTTCATTTACCAGTCTAGTATAGATGGGGATGACTACAATATAGAAAGATTTGCAGATTGTGCTAATGCATTCATGCAAAGCGGAGCTACTTGTATATCCTATTGTCATATTCAAGAAAGAATTGCAAATCCTATTGATAATGGACAAACTAAATATGTAATGTCTCCTGTTGTAGGAAGTTATTATGGAGAATCACAAAGATTCTTTTCTTTTAATTCAATGGTAGCTGGTGAATATCATTGTTATAAAATTCCAGGAGCAAATATGATGATAGTATCTTTAAAAGAAGTAAATTGTATATCTCTTTCAACAGATAATAAAGGGATTCAAAATGATGCTTATTGTGATGGATTTTTAATTTATTCTTTAACAGATTTGAAAGTGTTGGGTGGTACTTGTATTTCTTTTGACATGTAAAATAAGTGCCTAAAATCACTTTTAGTACCTGGGATATTTATCCCAGGTAATTGGAAATAACACAATGTTAAAAATAGCTACAGAAAAAGAAGCTCATGAATTAAGTCTCTTTGGTACTTATGATGCTAGTAGAGGGCTTACTGTAAAAAGAACAGACGCTTTAGCAGTTTACTGTACAGAACATTATCATCCTAATAGATTAGTATCTTTAGACAAATTATTGGTTGTCAATAAATTACGGATAACAATTTCAGGTAGACAAATTAGAGTTAATTCTCGATATCCAGTGACATCAAAATTAACTATTGTTTTATTTGTGGATAATGAATTTGACAAAACTGTCACTATCAGTATAGGTAATTCTCAATCAACTATAGCTACAAGTACTAGTACTAAACCGACAGCAGACATAGCATCGGTTAATCCTCAAATGGATGCTACTTATTTTTACAAATAATTTTTCTCATTTAATATAATTTACTTACCAAAAAAGAAGAGGTCCACTTGTGAAAAGCCGACCTCTTTTGTTTCTATTTGCAAATCTGGTTAATTCTTTCTATAAGGTCCTTGAACTTGACTAAGTCATTTGCATCTTTAGCTATCTGGAATCTGTTTATTGAAAATGAATAGAAAGTATCAAAAATATCCTTCCAAGTTTCCTCAGGTAATAGCTTTTTGTTTATATTGAAATCAATCCATGTACAATTCTTTTCTATTGCTTGAATAGGAACATAATCTGTACTCTTATCAGAATAATCAACTCTTCTTACTGGTAATGAACTGAAATAAAGAAAACCATTCTTCATAGTCATGAAATCAGTTCCAAGAATCTTCTTGAAGTTCACATCTTTATATTCATAGTAAACCTTAGATTCTCCATTCTTCCTAGGATATGTCTTGCCTTTGATAACCCAATAGTCATTCTTCTTAAGCCAGTTGAATAACTTAGGCAGAGCTTTTATCATATCTTGCTCTATCTTAGGAACTTCATTATACAAAGGTTCTAAAGCAAAACTTTCATTCTGGACTTTAGCTAAATCTCTATCAAGTTCATCAAGAAAGTCTAAGTTGATATAACTAATAGTGTCTTTGTTTACTTCAAGCCAAGCCTCTTCTCTAAAGTGCTCTACACCTTTGTTTCTGATATAAGCTTCTGGATTGCCATAACCTTGACTAAGCTTAATCATTCTCTCTATAAAAGAAGCTTTGTCATAAAATTCAGGATACTGATAATGGCTATTAGACAATACTTGATAAGTAACACAATCTACATTTCCATCTACACTATCAGGATACAATACTGAAGTTCCTCTAACGAATTGAACCTCAAAAACATTCCATCCATTATCTTCAATCAGAAGACTATTGTTTCCTATTGAGCAAGATAATCCTTTATGGACACCATCTCTACTGTTGAAATATTTTGGATTGCCATAGTTGTGCTTGCAGAAATTAGCAAACTTAGCTATGATAGATTTGAGAAGATTTGGGAGATTAGAAAGCATCTTCTGCTTTCTGAGATTGTCGGCAAAATCTTGGTCAAATTTGTCATCAGCTTCTTCATTGTCAAAATCAAAAGATTCGTATAGTGGTTGTTTGTATTTAAGAACTTTAATAGACATTGGGATTAAAAACAAAAATGCTCAAGATATTTATAAAACACCCTGAGCATTTAAAAAATTTAAGAGATGAAAAAAGAACCTAATCAGCTAAATCCATTCCAAAGTATTTTCCACTCCATAAATCTCTAAATTTAACTTTTTTAATTCATCTAAATGATTGATAAGTTTATCATAACATTTTTCAATCCAAAGTTCTTTATCTTTTAAATAATACTCTTTTATTTCAGGTAATAAAAAATGATAAAGACTCAAAGTATAATTTCTACCTTTAGAATCAGAATATGCTTTTAAATAATAATAATCTGATATAAAATGACCATTAATAACAAGTTTATGGTTTAAATCTCTAAAAGCAGTATTAAATATTTCTTTTAATTTATATGGTTGTTTATTTTTCTTCCATCTACTAAAAATAAATCCAGGAACCCAACCTTCTGGTAATTTTAATACTCTTTTGTCTATTATACAAGAAACTCCATATTCTTCATTTTTAATAGAACGTCTTTGTTGTTCTTTTAGAGTCTTTTTAATCTTTTCTTTAATTTCTTCTGGGATTTTAGGCATCCCATGATACCAATCTTCTCCAAAAGGTTCCATACCAGGAAACCATTTCCTTTTTTCTCCAGTAATTTTATTAGTATACCATTTAGAATTCAATACTCCTTTTCTTCTTAACTTAGCTTTTTCTGGGTCTTGCATTGCTTTTTTGGTCCCTTTAGATACATTTTTCCTTTCTTGTTCTGTATACTTTTTTCCTTTCTTTGCTTTAATACATTCTAATTTAGCCCAATTATAATCTCTAGAAGATATTATACAAACTTTCTTAGGATTTTCAATAAAAAAATTTATACGATTTAATATTCTAGGGTCTTTAGATTTTATTTCTTTTTTTAAATATTTTTTATAAGCTTGCAACGTAGTTATAACTATCAGCCAAATAGCAGTTTTTAATTTAGTATTATCTGGATAAATTAAAACTAATAATTTATGAGCAATAAAATGTTCCCTAAGAGTTAATAAAACTAAATTAGATTCATCATCAGAACCATTCATACATCTTGGAACTATATGATGTTGTTCATATCCAATATGTTCTTCTATCTTTCTATTACGAGCTTTGTTAATTAAATTATCATATAATTTTTTATAATCCATAATAAACAATAAGTGCGAGTTAAATTATTTATTTTTAACTCGCACTATAGGATTTGGATTATAATCCTTTAGGTCTAGTAAAAACTTAATCGCTTAAATCAAATTTAGAGTAAACTCTTCTAGAAGCTTCTAATTGTCTAGAAGCACTAAACCCAGAAATCTTTTTTAAATATCCAATTATGCGCGTCAAATAATCTAAATTGGTACTTCCGCATTTTGGACATTTATCCAAAGTATGTTTGCTAATATAACCACAATTTGCACAATAGGTATTTTTCACATTAAAACAAAAATATGTGCAGCCTTGTTTTATCGCATATTTAATTAAATAAGAATATTGTTCCTTAGAAAGATGTTCATCAAGATTGCAATGTAAAGCAACCCCACCATCTAAGTTCTTAGTATATCTTTCACCTTGCAATCTGAATTTCTCAAGGACCTCAGTATTAGGATTGTCGGGCAAATAGAAATAACTGTTATAAGCATTTCTATCTTTAGGAACTTTATAACCATCTTCTTTATCCCAACGATAATTTTTAACACCTAAGTTTTCGGCTGGGACATATTCTTGATTGAACTTAAGTTCATCTGTTTTATGTAATACATTCTGTTCGGAAATAGTAGAACAAATTAAATTGATAAAATTCTCATAATCTTTATTATCAGAACATTCAAATCCAAGGAATTCAGCGGCTTCATTCATACCATTGATGCCAATAGTCAAGAATTGTTGTTTCAGACTAATGAATCCCGCATCATAAACAGGAAGCATCTTCTTAGCTTGTAAGTCTTTAAGTAATTCATTATATGCTGTATGATACTTATAGACTCTATCAAGAATATTGACTAAGTATTGTTTCAAATAACAATTCTCATCATTGCAGAATGTCTGACCAGCAGGAATCTTATCATTCTTAAGGTCTTTATACCATTTCTTGTTAGCATCTTGTGTGATACGATTAAGATTAAGAGTGATTACAGATTTAGAACCAGTAGCTACTCCAGTCAATCCATTTGTGAAGCTGAATTCATTCTCGTCAATTTCATTTCTTAAACGGCAATTATGAGTGATAAGCCCGTTCTCTAACAAGAAATAAGGCATGATTTCGTCTTCAAACTCAAAACAATATACTGGAATCAACTCAGTAGAATGAATTGTTTCTATGTTAGTGATTTTCTTATAAGTCAGAGTTCCATCGGCAATAGTGTTAGTCATTTTGCTTCTGTTGAAAACTAACTTATCCCCTACTTCTAAGTGTTCAGCTTTAACATCTCCTCTTCTCTTAGTAGGAAATATGTGGTCTAATGTACATGTAATAGGTTCTGGAATATCTTCTAAAGTAATCTTAACTATTTGATTTACAGCACTTTGTACAAGCTTAGCATATTTCCATTCACCATTACAAGTAATAGGATTCTGTTGGAATATCTTGAACTTACTATCAGGATATAATCTTGCTATCTCTGCAAAATTCAATCCCATTTCATAATCTTTATCGGTCTCAATCTGATAAACTGGTTCTACATCTCCAGTAAAGCAACATGAACTAAGGCCATTTGGGTTGTTGCTAATATAAGTGAAAAATGAATGACCTTCAGCATACATCTCTGCTGTAAAGTCAGCATACTCTTCATCCAAAACTTTATCTTTACCATCAGAAAGTAAAGCCATAGTCTCTACTGGGAAAGTCAAAACACATTTAGTTCGTTCTTTGTTGAACCATTTCATAAACTTCTTTTGGAGGTAGGAGACGGATTCCCATTGAGGTTTAGTTCCATCAGGAAAATAAAAATCCGCGAACAGGGCCTCCCAGTAGTTCTTATCGTAATAACTTACATTAGTAAATGGTGATTGGTATCCACGGTTTCCAGCTGGTTGATTCAATCCATAGACAATTTGTTGGAAATACTGTTCAATTTGCTTAGAGATAGAAACTTCTTTAGTAACATAATTGCCAGTTTCATCTTTAACATATTTGATATGTGCTGGTTTTTGGTCATGCTTATAGTAATGGTCTCCCCATTCTTTACGAGCATAATAATCAAAACAATTGAAGAACTCACCAAAAGCAACGGCTCCAGCAAATTGAGAAGCTAAAGCAAAAACAAGATGTAAGAACATTCCACAGAAAGAATCAAGATTCTTAGGTGCTGCAGAAAGTCCACCAATATCTTGAAGACCTCTCAACAAATAAGGATACATTGTTACAGCACAACAATAAGGATATACAGCAGGACCGGTTTCATCATGTTTGTAAATGATATGCTTTGTTAAATCTTTCTCATATTGTTTTGCATTAAAGTTAGGATAAAGTTCTCTTAATTTCTCTGTAACTCTCTTTCTATTAAGACGAAGATAATCTAACTTAGGAAGTTCTCCACAAAGAGTAGAAATGTTTTTCTCTGTTACATTAGCATTAGCATCATACTTGGCTCCAGTAGCAGCATTAGAAGAAGCTATATAATAATTCATAAATTCTTCTTTTTCAAGAATGCTTCTAAGCTCTTTATGTTTCTCTCTGTAAAGAATAAAACTTCTGACAGTATCATACTGATGTTGTTCCATCAAATACTTCTCAATAAAGTCTTGAATATCTTCAACGCTCATTCTGGCTTTAGGATTTTCAGAAATCTTAGTGATTATATCATTGATTAGGTTCTCATCTATGGCAACACCTACCGATTTCATAGCGTTAGATACGGCCGTAAAAATACGAGCAGAATCAAAGGCTTCTACTCGTCCATCTCTTTTTTTGACACTATTTACCATGTAAAATTTTTGGATTTTAAATTTGGTTCATTATGTATTTTTAAAAATTGGGAACCTTCAAGGTTACTTAAAATAAGGTTTCTTGAAATCTTCCATAAGTTCCTTTCTTCTCTTCATCATATTATGAAGACATTCAATGTTAGGTTGTTCTTTCTTGCTTTCTTCTTGAATAGCTTGTTGTAGAACTAATATCTCTAATAATGCTTCTGCAATCATATTCACTATGTTTTCTTGTTCAATGATTATATGACAAAAAGGCGGACCTATTTTTGATTTAGGTCCGCCTTTTTGAGAAATATCATGTAACTTACTTAGCCACTTCTTTTTTCAGGGTATCCATAGGAACAACCACATTAGATTTGAAATGGTCTATTTTCTCATTCATTATGTTTAACTCAGTTCTAATCTCTGTGATATTCTTGGATATATTAGGTTTTGTATAGCACAAATCATAAATAATGGAACCAAGAATAAAGACTACAATTAAAACCGACAGAACACAACTGAATGAATTGTAACATTTGTTGCTTTCATTACGCATTGTTTATATTTGGGTCATTTGTTTTTTACCACATCTTCTTTCAATGACTTGACTAGATATTCAGTCTTGTTGACATCTTTGAAAAGAAGAGAACATTTGAAATAAGCAGAACAAATTTGTCTGAAATATTTCTCGTTCTGTCTTAAGCTATTTTCTAAATAGCTTAATTCTCTAGAAGGTCCATTCACATGTTTGAGATATTCCAAGAATAAGTTTATCTGCTCATCATGCATCTCAACAAGTTCATCATTCATTTCTTTTATCAGTATGAACTCTCTTATGAACATCTCATAATCTTGATTGTATATCTCAAGACTAAGGACTGAATTGTCCATTTTCTGTTTAGTTTCAGCAAGCTCTACTTGTAATCTCTTAAGCTCATTAAGTTGGTCGTTATACAAGTATCCTTGACCAAAACCAAAATAGACAATTGCACCAACAAAGGAAAGAACAACTAAAATCTTCAACCATCTAGGTATGTCCAAGAAACATCTAACAATTGCTCCTAAGACTTTCTGATTACTAAAATCAACCTTGAAATCAATAATTCCCATAGGAGCTCAATCTTCGTTATCTGTTTTTCTTGTATTTTATCTATTAGGTTTTAGTAGAATTTTCTAGAGTATTTAAAATGAAGAACTTTAGCTTATACAGCTAAAGTTCTTACAGTATCTTTAGGTAGTTCAACTACTCTAGGCTTTTCAGATTCAAGGTCTACAATGCATCTGATAGGCTCATTTCCTGCTAATGCATTTGAATAGTCAACAGCATTAATCAAGATGTTAGAAGAAGCTTGGTTTCCATTCAAGTAAACACCTTCAATATAATCATCTATATTAGCAAATGAGTTCACATCTTCAAAAAGCTTTACATTCTTCTTAGGTATCAAGATTCTAGCACCTTCATTGATGACAGTCACATTCTGATAGTCTTTCTTTCTTTCATATTCAGCATAATTGACGGCACAAGTATCAGCAGTAACTCTCACACCAGACTGGTAAATTCCACAAGGAATCCATTGTTCATAAAGAGCTGCTAAAGTCTTAGAGTCATACTTGAAAGGAGCTTTCATAGTGTCAACTCTGTTAGTAGTGATTTTGACTTCTCTTGGTGAGCAGTCAACTGTCATCCCTTCAACCATAAGAGTAAGAGTTCCATCTGCATTTACTGATTGGACTACTCCTCTTTTTCCTTTGAACTCAACAGTGTCATTAGGTTCTGGAATCAATGGAATAGGACTAGCAGCTTCATTTATTTTTTTAAGTCTAATCTTTGGAAGTTCAGGCTTGTCAGATTCTGAAGTTTCTTCAGCAGGTTTTTCTTCCTCTTCTTTCTTTTCAGATTCTTCTTTAGCTTTCTTTATTTCTTCTTCGGATTTCTGTTCTTCTTCAGAACCTTCTTTTGCTTCTTCATCTTTGAGAGATTCAGCTCCAGTCAAATCAACAATATTATCTTTCTTATCAGAATCTTTCTTGATTCTGACTTTGATGCTTTCATTCATGTCTTCATCTTCTTTATCAGAAGAATCATCAAAACTGAATTGTTCACCAGTCTCTACAGAAATGACATCAGTAAGAAGATTTATAAGTTCTTGAGTAGAAGCTTCTGCTTTGACTGACTCAACTTCATCATTGTCTGACAAGAAATCACCAAACTCTTCTGAAGAGTCACATGCATCAAGAGCATCTAAGAAAGTGTCTTTCTGAACTGAGTAAATCTTGTTATTGAACTCAAAGAAAGCCCAATCATTGTCATTGATTCTGAAAGTGAAATATTTTATAGCAGAGAAGTTAGTGTCTTCTGTATCAACATCAGTCACTTCTGCATCTGGATTCTCATCATCAATATAAGATTCTGCAGCATTCTGTATTTTCTCAAGAGCCGTCCTGTCATCGTCATCGTCAACAAATTCAGACTTGTCTATATTGTCATCAGGAAGAACTTCATCTTCGGGTTCTGGAACTTCTAAAGCAGAGTTGAGGACATTGTCATATGCTTCACTGATGACTCCACTCTTATTTAGAAAAAGCTTTTTCTTTGACTCATTAAGAGTAAACTGACCTGCAAGACCAGTAATAAGCTTAGCTTCAGCTAAAGCATTCTCATCTTTAGGCAACCATCTGCTGATTCCACCAGGTGCAGGTTTCTCTTCAAAAAAATCTTCAGGAACATCATCAATGTTTTCTTCAGGTTCAGGTTTTTCTAATGCTTGTCCTTCCATTGAAGAATCCACCATTGGATTGTTGAAATTCCCGTCAGTGTCAGCACCATATGAGTTAGAGTTTATCTCATTCTTTCTTGGGTCTGTCTCAATGGCATTCAAGATTGATGTGTAAAGCTCTGCAGTCATTCCAGAGTTGTTGAGGATAATCTTTCCTTCATTATCAACATAGAACTGGATAGTCTGTGTTTCAGAAACTAAGTTGCCATCAGAATCAACCATAGGAACAATCACAATGACATTACCTGTATTAGACTGTTCACCTGTTTTGAGATTCTTAGCAAAGTCTACACGTACAATCTGGAATCTTTCATTTGATTCAAGAGATTGTTCTTGTTGAGCTGCTTCAGGTGCAGGTTCTGCAATAGGTTCTTCTTCAAATTCAGGAGTGTCAGAAAGAGGTTCTTCTAAGTTGTCTTCTTCAGACCCAGCAGCATCATCTTTTTCAATAGAGATAATGTCTTCCTTAGAACCTTCTTCATCATCTTCTTTATACTTGTCACTTAAAGAATCTGTTTCAGAATCAGCTTCATCTCCATTACTGAACTTGTCAGCTTGTTCTTGCCATTCTTTGTATTCTTTTTCTGTATCTTCAATATCAGAATCAATGTCAGCAAGAGCAGCCTTTATAGATTCTTCATCATCAGCTTCAGACATTACAGACTCAAGCTCTTCTTTCTTTTCTTTAAGAGCCTTAATTCTTTCTTCATAAGCTTCCTTAGTTTCTTTAAGGTCTTTCTTTATCTTGTCTTGATTTGGCATCAAGTCTTCAAACAAAGCTTCAGCCTCTATGTTGAGATGCTCATTAATAATGTTAGCACATTGGATAGGATTCACATTCCTGTAGAATGTATGTTGTCTGAGAACATTATTGTGAGTTGTGATAAAAATGTTATTCTTGATTTTGAACAAGTCTAAAGAAAGGTCTTCAGATTCATTCAAAGAGATATGCTTAACAAAAGGAACTTCTGCAATCTTGTTGAAGTTCTCAAGAAGAAGAGAAGACATGACATAAAGTTCTGTGTCATAGTTGTCATACTTGACATACATCTCATTAAGTCTTCTTAAAGATTCTTTAGATTCAGGTGCAGCACCATTGATGATTGCTTCAGATTCATTAATCTTGACAACATTGTTCTTATGGTATAACATGATGAAATCATCTGTAATCTCAACTCTTGGGTCATTGACTAACTGGCAGAGAGCTACAAATGATTCATTAAGAGAACCTATATTGTCTTTTGCTAATTTCGAAACATGATTGCCTTTCTTAATATAGAATGTATTGTTAACATTGAAGACACATTCATTCTCACGTATGTACTGGACTGGTGAGTAGACTTTTTCAGTATGAGCTTTAGTGTTTGCTCCATACTCTAAGCTTTCAGAAACCATAAGACCTGGAAGTTCATTATCAAGATTCACACAGTTGATGATTTGACGAACATAAGGGTCATGTTGGAAAGTGTTCAGATGATGGATAAGAAGAACTCTCTTGTTAGGAGTCTTCTCTTTCATATAGTCAACTATATCAGATTCTATCAATGGAACAATATAATAAGATGTTGTATTGTTCATGATTTCAAGAATCTTAGTGAGGTCTATATTCTGTTTAGCTTTTCCAATTCTTTCCTTCAATGCAGAAAGTTCAGTATCTACAGCACGAAGATATCCAAACTGTCCAAGACCTTGAGTGAAAGTCTCATAAAGCATTTCTTCTCTACAGCCATCAGCTATAGCATTTTTATATTGAGTGACAAAGCTAACAAGTTGGTTGTTAGAACCTTCTTTAGCAAGAATGTTATCTATAGATTCTACTAACTTGATACCATTATCTATACTAGAGAGATTTAATGGTTTGTTAGTTTCTTCTTTTAAGTTTTCATCAAGAAAGTTACTAAACTTGCTTAACAATTCATCTTTCTTATTAGGCATATCTTAATTTTCGAAAAGTCGTTTTCGTTTATGATGTATTTATTGCTCAATTTTTAAAATTTTTTGGAAATGGAACCTAAATAATTGTCACAGACTCCATTACATATTCTAATTCTGGATGTAAAGTATCAGATATTTTTATATTGACTACTTCAGGTTCTATAGCTCCAAGGAAATCAAAAGGTTCGAAGCTAGCAGGGTTCTTAGAGTCAAGCTGGCAATTGTAAATGTTAAGCCAAATGCTTTTCTCTATAGTCTTTCCAGATTTGTCTTGATAATAAAGAAGAGCTTCTATAGTATCATTCTCAAGTTCAGTCAAGAAGAAACCAGTGTTTTCAACAAAGACCATGTTAGGAGAAACCTTCTTAGTTTTAGGGTCTGGAATTATCTTAATAAGAGGTTTCTTATGCACTTTACAATGGTCATTGTTAAGAAGAACTACCTCAATAGGCTTGAACTTAGTGAATCCTTCAGGAATTTCCCAGACAAAAGATAATGTATTATAGAGAGTAGCAATATGTTCTTTAGTGTTATCAGCCTTGTACACATCAATGTTTACTGTACGCATGTCACCAATGTCTTTGATATAGTTCCATTGCAAATACAGCTTAAGACCTGAAGGTATCACACTATTAGAATAGTCAACAACAGGCTTGATATATCCTATGGCTTTATTGTCTTCTATAGTAGCATCATAAGCAAAGTCTTTGATAGTGTTAGAAGCTTTCATCTCAGTAGTTGGGTCAAATACAGGCTGGTATGTCTCTATGACTACAGAAAAGCTTAATGTAATGTTTCTGTCAGCATCAGTAGCACCCATCTTGTATGAGACTGTCTTGTCTGAAGAGATGTTTTCTGGAAATCCTGCTCGACATCCTACTTTCATCCCTCTATAGAGAACCCAAAAGGTCTTGTTCTTGTAGAAGAATTCACGAATAGCTTGCTCGAGTTTAAAAGATGTTATAAGTGTATCAACTTTGACTGAGACTTCAAAGTTCATAGTAAGTGGAATTGAATACAAGAAAGATACATAAGATTGAAAAGAACCATCAGGTTCTTTTCTTGTATAGTTTCCAAGGACAAACCTGTTTGTTATGTTAGCTGCATCGATAGAAGAACCTGTATATCTGACAGTTCCTCTAGGAAACATATCAAAGTTACCTATTATTTTAGGAAATTCACAAGTATCTCCAAAGAGAACATAATTGTCTTGAATGAACTTTTCAGTATTAGAAGTCCCCATTTCATAAAGAAATGGAACTGTCACTTTCTGGATTCCAGTATTCGAGTCTTCCCAGACTTGTTCATAAGTCAAAGTATTGTTAAGCAAGTTCAAGAGACCTGCTATGACAAGTCTGTTAAAGACATCTGTATCATTTCTTCTTTCTCCTAAAGTTCTTGGATTTATTTGGGTAAACATTTACTTAACTTAGTGAACTACTCTATGTATTTACAAATGAAGAGGTCCGCTAAAAATAGCGGACCTCTTCAAATTAGTTATTTAGAATTATTTACTTAGATTCAAGTTCTTTAATCTTGTCATAAAGAAGTTCTACACCAAGTAAAGCAATAATAGCAAGTTTGTTATATTGAACTCCCATAAATCCAGATTCAATATCTTCATCTACAAGTTCTGGGAATTTCTTCTTGACTTCTTGAGCAATAGTACCAATCCTGACTTCTTGATTCTTATCATTTTTGAAAGTGAAGTATTTCTTAGGAATTGAAATAATGTCTTCAATAGAAATCTTTTCTTTCAAGTCACTGATAATGTTCTTCAGGTTAACGTCTGAAGCTTCATAGAACGCTGGAGCATAAACAGTATAATTAGTACCAATATTTCCTGCAGAAGATGAAGAACCCGTTCCTGAAGAGAAATAAGGAGTTCCTGAAGGACCTTGATATCCCTGAGGACCTCTTGAACCATTAGTACCATTATCTCCTTTAAGGCCTTGATAACCTTGATAACCTCTAGCACCAGTAGCACCTAC
>UMHV01035238.1_pt1 | contig 35677 bp, 27 predicted proteins | sample 1965621 | NCBI WGS metagenome assembly UMHV01 (sample SAMEA4836108, study PRJEB28245) | human gut metagenome | biome: gut microbiome; material: fecal sample | place: Denmark | collected 2008 | reverse complement strand
CTCGCCAGCATTTTTGAAAAATTGCTGGATCAAAAAACTTTTAGTTGCCTGCGGCTCGTTCCTTGCAACCAATACAGAAAAACATTTTTTGATTTCTCCACAAAAAAGGACTGTTGCCAAAATAAGTTTCTCTTGACAGTCTTCGCTGCATATGTTATAATGCAAGTACAACCAACCGACATATTAGAAAGGATGAAAGTTCATGAAAAATAGAAAAACAGGAAAAGCCATCGCCGCTGCTGCCATGTTGACCATCGCAGCAATGACCATGCCGATGCAGACCGTTTCTGCGGAAGATATTGTTGACGCTCCTTACAACGTTGTTGTATTGGGTGACAGTATCAGCACCGGTTATGGGCTGGAGGATTCCAGCAAGTCCTATGTTTCCGTTCTGGAACATCATATGAATCAGAAAGTCACCAATCTTGCAAAGGATGGCACAACTTCTTCGGAACTGCTCCAGTCGTTGCAGGGGGATAGCACCATGCAGAGTGCAGTTGCTGGGGCTGATATCATTGTAGTCACCATCGGTGCAAACGATATTTTGCAGCCGGTTCTGAATAATGATGTGGTGAAAGTAGACGATTATGACAACGTTTATGATTTGGCGAATGCCATCAAGGATAATCAGATCGCATTCCAGAAGTATTTGAGAGCCACTATGCCGACTGCGGTTGCCAATGCAAATACCAACATTGACAGCATTATTTTGCAGTTGAAGAGCACAAACGATCATGCAAAGCTGATATTTCAGACGGTTTATGACCCGTTGAGTGTTGATCAGGACGATACAGGATTGTCTACCAATGCACTTTCTATGTTGAGTGCATTTTCGAATGGGCAAATGTATCAGTATTTGAATGGAAGTGCCAACGGTGGAACGTATATTCCAGTTGGTTTGAACCAGAATTTACAGGCACATGCTCAGAATGGAGAGATCTATTTGGCAGATGTCTATAATACGTTCCTGCACCACGCTTGGACAAATGTCAACATTGCAAATGCAGATGTGCACCCGACCGCAACCGGTCACGCAGCAATTGCAAACTTGCTGATTGAAAGCGGCTATTTCCCGAGTGTTGCAAATATTGATGGTGATATTGATGGCGATGAAAAGATTGATGTTTCCGATGCAGTTGCTGTTCTGACGGAATATGCACGGATTGCAGCAGGTAATGAAGCACAGTTTAATCCTGCACAGAAAAAGAGTGCGGATGTCAATGAAGATGGCATGTTGGATGTTTCCGATGCCGTTGGCATTTTGATTTATTATGCAAAGCAGGCTTCCGGACAGACACCGTCTTTCAGCTAAGGAATTATCGGAATTAGAACGAAAACCGTTCGATTTTGCGGAAAAGTACCGTAGAATCGAGCGGTTTTTTTGTGAAAAAATGTGAAAAACAGAATCCATCTGTGTTTAACGATGTTTTCCATCTACTATCATAAATTTATCACATTCCAGCGTATAATATTAAACATAGAGCAAAGAACAAGACAGACCGATGCAGAACAGCAGCGGTTTTCAATAGAAAGGAAGATTCTTATGTATGAACGGGAACAGGACATGATGAAAAACGAATCGAACAACACAGCAGCTTCTGCGTCGAATCAGCCGGAATCTACTGTAAACAATCAGAATCCTTACAGCACATCTGCTGCAACGGGCAGCACCACACCGAATGGTTATGGTTATACTACTAATAGTAGTACCAACCCAACCACTAGCTATACTGGAAATACTTCCTCTGATACACAGTCGCAGCAGCAGGGTTATAGCTACGTCAATTATTATTCCAATCCGAACGCTCCGGTGCAGGCATCCGGCAGCGGCAAACCGCCGAAGAAAAAGAATCACTTCTGGATGAAAGCGGTTGCATTTGTTGCAGCGATGGCAATTGTCTCCGTTGGTTCGATTGGCATTTATAACGGCGTTCATAATTCCAACAAGCTGGTAGCAGCTGAAAGCAGTACTTCTGCTTCGGATTCCACCGATACCACAGCCAATACCACAGCACAGGATAGCAGCAGTAAAGCACAGAGCACAACCGTAAAGGGTGATGCTGCAAAGAGCTGGATTGAATTGGCATCTGGTACAAATGCAATGTCCATCAGCGACATCGTTAAGAAAGTAGCACCATCGGTTGTCGGTGTTCAGGCAACTTTTAAGATGCCGAACAACTACAATAGTTATAATTATGGTTTTGGAATGTTCGGAAATGGCAACAGCGGAAATGGTGATAATTCCGGTTCAATGACCGGTGTCGGAACCGGCATCATCATGCGGGAAGATGGCTACATTGTCACAAACGCCCATGTTATTTATGATTCGGAATATGGCTGCGGCGAAGCAACTGCCGTAGAAATCCGGATGTCCGATGAAGAAACCACTTATGATGCAAAGGTCGTTGCATATGATATTGAAACCGACCTTGCTGTTTTAAAGGTAGATCAGACTGGTTTGACTGCTGCGGAATTTGGTGACAGCGACCAGTGTCAGGTTGGCGATGCAGTTGTTGCAATCGGTAACCCGTTGGGTCTGGAACTTCAGAACACGGTTACTTGCGGGATTATTTCCGCACTGAACCGGAAAGTTACCATCAACGACAAGACCATGACGCTGATTCAAACCGATACCGCTATTAATAATGGTAACTCTGGCGGCCCGTTGATCAATAGTTCTGGTCAGGTTGTCGGCATCAACTCTGCGAAGATGTCCTCTAGCGTTTCTTCCAGCGGTGCAACCATTGAAGGTATCGGCTTTGCAATCCCGATGACAGAAGCACGGGAAATTGTAGACGATTTGATCAATTATGGTTATGTTACCGGCAGACCGCAACTTGGCATCAGCTGTCAGGATGTTTCCGAAGCCGTTTCTCAGGCATATAACTTGCCAATCGGTGCATATGTTATCAGTGTAACCGATGGAGGTGCAGCAGCAGAAGCTGGTTTACAGGTCGGCGATGTCATTACTGCCATCAATGATAACAAGATTGAAACCACAGAAGAGCTGAATAACTATAAGAATGAATATAATGCTGGTGACACAGTCACCTTGACCATTGTCCGCAACGGACAGGAACAAAAAGTTTCTGTTGTTCTTCAGGAAGTACAGCAGAAAAAACAATCCTGATGAAGTATCACGGACAGTGAAATGTTTCCCGCCAATGCCAAAAGCTGGGCATCTGGTCGGAAATTTTCAAATGCTTTCTTCATACATTCTCCTTATTATTTTTCCAACACAGGCAGCCTGCAAAGTCTTTTTGCAGGCTGTTTGTGTTTTTTGTGAAAAATGACGGAAACAGCCGTTTCTGAAAACACGACTTTCACAAGGTGCACACAAAACTTCAGTTGAAAGCCTGTTGAAAGCTGTTGAAAACGGTGAAAAATTGTGTAAAAGCTACAAATACGGGCGGAATTTCCACCTAATAATTTTAAAAAAAATAAAGGCAGAGGCTTGACATTCCCGACAGAATGTGTTAGAATACTTTATGTAAATCGTTTACGGCGGTTTATGCACCCATGCCGTAAAGGATCACGTGAGTCCAGGCATTCATGGAACATCCGGTTATTTCAGTTCTGCGAAATCCGGCTACATGGAAACAGAAACAGGGCAGTTTAATAGTGAGGGGAAATGAGACTGCACAAATGCAATCACGTCTGTGCGTCAGCTTGGATGGTCACAAAAAAATTGAATGAAGAGAGGGAAATGTGCAATGAAGAAGGTATTCAATAAAGTCATTGCCGTTGCAGCAACTGTACCGCTCGCTCTGACACAGGGCTTCGCTGTATTGTCCAATGCTGCGGACGCAACCACCATCAGCGTGGAAAGAGTACTGGAAATTAAACCACAGGAGCTGGAGTCCGATTGGGCAAAGCTCGTAGAAGGTGCACTGATTGATTCAGAAGGTAAGAGCTTTGAACTGAATGTTGCAGATATCATTGATTCTGCTGACTTTTCGGATAAGAACGCTGCTTATGTTGAAAAAGTACAGAAGTGCATCGTTGGAAACCCAAGCGTAAGCATTCAGAATAGCGTTGCAGTGATGACCGCACAGGTGGATGCAACCAGCTATGTACAGAGCAATATCATTGATGCCATCAAGAAGGAATTGACCAAGCAGGGTGCAGCTTCCATCATTGATGACATTGATTTCAGCATGCTGGAAAAGAAGGGCACCTTTACTGCTGCCGTTGATGGCGATAGCATCGAAAATACCGCAGCCAATAAGGCAGCTGGTACTGCAAACACCATTCGGGTAAAGGGTGCTGTTTTCGTAGATAGCGAAGGCAACCAGGTTGCAACATATGCTGATGCAAAGGCTTATGCTGCAAGCACCGTTCAGAAGTTGAAGGTTGAATTGACCAAGAAGGCTGCTGCTGCTGGTGTAGAAGTTAATCTCGACAGCTTGCTGGCTACTTATCAGAAGAAGGTAGAAAAGGCATTCTCTTATGCAGATAAGGCAATCACAACATCTGCACATCAAGAATTTGCAACCGCAGATGAAACACTGGCTTGGCTGAAGGTACAGAAGGACCAGAGAACCACACGGTTTGACGTTCCGGGCAGTGTTGCAGACCTTGCTAAGTATGGCGATACATTGAATAAGGCAGTTGCAGAAGTCAATAAGGCATTCCAGAATGTAGGTGTAAATTATACCGTAGATGTAAGCATGGATGATGTCACCAGCCTGCTGAACAGCGGTTCTGATTTCGTTGCCGATGCAAATGCAGATACCAATGTTTATACCGTAACCTTCAAGGTTCCGGATACCGATGTAGATGCTGATTATTTCAGCACTGTAGAAGGTATTGAAAAGTATTATGCTGCACATCCGGATCAGGCAGAAGCAGACGGCGTAACAGATGCTGATTACAGCCAGCTCGTTTATGATTCTTCTTACAAGCTGGTAACCGCACAGGGCGATGCAGATAATGATACACTTGCAGGCGTTCCGAGTGGCTACTTCAATGTGGAAAGAATCATCAAGTTCAAGGATAAGGCCACAACTACTACCACAACAGATATTAGTGGCACAACCACCACAGACGTATCTGGTACAACAACCACGGACGTAAGCGGCGGCACAACCACCACTGACGTATCTGGTACAACGACCACAGACGTAAGCGGTGGCACAACCACCACTGACGTATCCGGTGGCACAACGACCACAGACGTATCTGGCGGCACAACGACCACAGACGTATCCGGTGGCACAACGACCACTGATGTAAGCGGCGGTACAACCACCACAGACGTATCTGGCGGCACAACCACCACAGATGTGAGCGGCGGTACAACGACCACAGACGTAAGCGGCGGCACAACCACCACCGATGTGAGCGGTGCAACCACCACAACCACAACTGGCAGCGGTGAAGGCAGCGAAACCACAACGACTACCACCACAACAAACACCGGCACAATCACTCCAGTTGGTACAACCACACTGGAAGTGGAAGTAAACCCGGCAAACTTCTACTTCTCCGTAGATGAACGGGAACTGAAGCCGTCTGACTTGTTCAGCAAGTTCGATATCGTGGACGAAGATGGTACACACTTCAATGCTCTGGAATTGGGTGCAGTTACCCTCGACAAGACCACACCGAAGGAAATCTTCGATGCAGAAGGCAAGCCGTACTGCGTAACAGAAGTAAACGCTTACTTCACTGACCCGACAAAGGCAGATGCTGAACCGGTTGCAGCTCCGGTAAATCCGACTGTATACATTGGCGTTAAGGGCGATACCGACCTGAGCGGTCTGGTAGACGTACCGGATGCAGTTTCTATTCTGACTTATACTGCAAAGATTGCAGCTGCTCAGGAAGGCATTGTCTTCAATGAAGATGAAAATCTGAATAAGTTTGCATTCTTCCTGGCTGATGTAGATACAGAATCTAAGGCAGGCAAGAATGATGGAAATAAGTTGATGACAACTGAAGATGCTGTATACATTCTGACTTACACTGCAAAGACTGCAGCAGGTCAGGAACCGACATGGCCGGATGTGATTCCGTCCCTGAAGTCTTTGGAAGGTTCTATCTGGTACGAAGGCTAAACATTAAAATTACAGATAAGGTAAAAGTGCGGTGTCTGGGACACCGGACACCGCATAATTTATATTTGAAAGGAAAATAGAAAAATGAAAAGTACATTTAAGAAGGCACTGGCAGCTGTTTCCGCAGCAGCAGTAGTTGCAACTTCTGCCGCTGTTTTCACTGCTGTCCCAGCACAGGCAGTAAATACTCCTTCTATTGGACAGGTTACTGTTACAATGGATGAACTGCAGAGTAGCAATTATCTGGTAACTGTTCCGGTTAGCATTTATGGCAACACAGACGGTTGGGACTCTATCGCATTTGGTCTGCAGTGGAGCACAGACGAACTCACTTATTCTAAGTGCGTATCTGGCGGAAGCATTGCAAACGCTATGTTTACTGATGGTATTCAGGTAAGTGGTTCTGGCTTCCAGCTGAATCCGGCTGGTATCGGCGGATGGATTACTTATGCAACCACTCCGACAGGCGATGGTCCGACCTATGTAACTGGCGATGATCCTGTTATCAACATTACCTTTAAGGTAACAGAAAATGCACAGCCGGGTGACATCTACTACATCGACGGACTGGAACGGTCTTATGATGGTGCTTATGTTCCGAAGGTTACTCACGGTAGTGAAGTTGTAACTGGTGCTCCTTCTCAGGGTTATATCCAGATCGAAGGCGTACAGACCACCACAACTGAAGCTACTACAACCACTACTACTACAACTACCACCACAACTACCACCACAAAGGCTACTACCACCACAACTACCACAACTGCTAAGCCGACAACCACAACCACTACTACAACCTCTACTGCTAAGCCGACCACAACAACTACTACCACTACTTCTGCTGCAGCAACTACCACCACAAAGGCAGCTACCACCACAAAGGCAGCTACCACCACAAAGGCAGCTACCACAACAAGTGCAGCTACCACAACAAAGAAGGCAGCTCAGCAGACCACTAAGAAGAACACTGGTTCTACCAGCTCTCCGAAGACCGGCAGCATGATTCCGGTTGCAGGTGCTGTTGCAGCAATCGCAGTAATCGGCGGTGTTGCTCTGGTTTCCAAGAAGAGAAAGTAAGAATCTCTGATTCCGAATCATCTTCCGAAGAAAACAGATAAAATTTAAGGAAGTCATCCATTCAATTACAAGTGGGATTGGACAAAATCTTTACAAGTAAAGAATTTGGATTGCGGAAACAAGAGGGCATACTTCGCAAGAAGTGTGCCCTTTTTGTTCACCCCTTTTCTCCTGCCTGCATAAAATGAAGTACACCCATTCTTTGAGAATGGGCGAAAATCCGGAACAAAAGGAGGGAATGCAAGATGCAACAATTGCTGCAAATTTTGGTGGCTGGCGGTGACCGCCGCCAACAATATGCCGCCCAAAAACTTGCCAAGTCGCCGCAGCTTTCCGTGACGACAATTGGATTTTCTCAGTCAGATTCTGAAACATTACCAGAATTTGACGTTCTCATCCTGCCCATTCACACGACAGCCGAATCTGTGCCGTCCAAAAATGGGAACTTGTCGCTGCCCGAATTGCTGTCCCATGTGAAAAAAGGCGGTCTGGTGTGCGGCGGCGTACTCCCCGAAGCTGTTTGCCGGATGTGTCAAGAACAAGAACTGTGTTTTTGCGATTATTTTCAGCGGGAGGAACTCTGTCTGGCAAATGCCGTTCCAACTGTAGAGGGAGCAATTCAAATTGCCATCTCAGAACGGGAAACAGTACTCTGCGGCAGCTCTGTTCTCGTCATCGGCTACGGCAGAATCGGAACAATCATGGCAGAGCGTTTGCAGGGCTTGAAAGCAGATGTCACCGTTGCGGCTCGCAGTTGCAAAGATGCGGAACGCTGTGCTGCAAATGGTCTGAAATGGATGCATCCGTCTGAAATTGCTGCCCGTGCAGGGAAATTTGACTGGTTCTGCAACACCGTTCCAGTCCTGATGCTGGACGAAACAGCCCTGTCCAACATGAAACCAGATGCACTGGTGATTGACCTGGCATCGAAACCGGGCGGAACGGATTTTGATGCTGCAAAACGCCTGCATCGTCAGGTAGTCTGGGCGTTGGGGCTGCCGGGAATCACTGCACCGAAAACCGCTGGAGCAATCATTGCGAAAACCATCTTCCATATTTTACAGGAGAGGGGACTCGCAGATGAAGGAAACAATTGGTAAACGCATTGGATTTGCGGTAACAGGGTCGTTTTGCACCTTTTCTGCTGCGTTTGCAGAGGCAGAACGACTGGTGGCGGCAGGTTACAGCTTAACGCCGATTTTCTCAGAACATGCCGCTAGCATTGATACCCGTTTTGGGAAAGCTGTGGAACAACGAAAAAAATTGGAGCAGATTTGTGGAAAACCTGCCCTGTTAACGATTTCAGATGTAGAACCGTTAGGACCAAAAGACCGCTTGGATGCGTTGCTTGTTGCCCCTTGTACCGCCAACACCATGGCAAAATTGGCGATGGGCATCACAGATACCACTGTGACCATGGCAGTGAAATCCATGCTGCGGAACGAAAAGCCAATTATTCTGGCTCTGGCAACCAATGACGCTTTGCGGGCATCGGCGAAAAATCTGGGCTTGCTGTTGAATACGAAAAATTATTATTTCGTACCGTTGCGGCAGGATGCTCCCGTCAAGAAACCGTCGTCTTTGGTGGCTGATTTTACCCAGATTTCCGACACCGTTGCAGCGGCTTTGGGTGGACTGCAAATTCAACCAATGTTTATACAAAATCTATAAAATCTAAAAACCACCATGCTATACTATCAAGGAAGTGACCGCCTGTTTCTCCATCACCAAACGGGCGGTTCTTATTTTGGAGAATGGCAGTCGTTCGGCTGTCAAAAAAAGGAGTACGAACATATGGCAGGAATTATTTTACAGCAGGCAATTATTATGCTCATTCTGAATGTGGTCGGAATGATTGCATACTACACCGGCATTGTCAGCCGAGAGGGCGGCAAGCAGCTTTCCAATGTCGTGTTGGAAATTGTAACGCCAGTCATCATCGTGCATGCTTACTTAGAGGAGGAATATGATTCCCGTCTGGTCGTGAATTTGCTGCTGACGTTTGTGCTGGCGGCAGCTTCCTATGTCATCGCCATTTTGATTTCCATGTTGTGTTTCCGAGAAAAATCTGCCGGAAAGTTAGCACCGATTGAGCGATTTTCTGCAACATATAGCAATTGCGGCTTCATGGGCATTCCGCTGGCAAGTGCATTGTTCGGGGCAGAAGGCGTTTTCTATGTCACTGCGTTCCTGACGATTTTTTTCTTATTCTCGTGGACACACGGTGTCATGCAGCTGACACAGACCAAGGATTTCAAAAAGGCATTGAAAGTGTTGCGTTCGCCAACGGTTATCGGTATCGCCATTGGGTTGATTCTGTATTTTGTACAACTTCCAATGCCGGGCTTGCTGATGGATACCATGGGCTATATTTCCGACTTGAATACACCGCTTGCAATGATTGCATCGGGTGTCAGCGTGGCACAGGCAAACTTGTTGGGAGCATTGTGTACAAAGCGGATTTATTGGGTCAGCTTCGTGAAATTGCTGGTGATTCCGCTGGCAGTTATGGCAATGTGCCTCTGCCTGCCATTTGTATCTATGGAAGTGCGGACGGTTGTTTTGCTGCTGACAGCTGCGCCGGCTGCTGCAATGTGTACACTGCAATGTCAAGTACATGGCTTAAATGACATTTATGCTTCTCAAATTTTTGCGGCAACAACCATTCTTTCCATGGCAACCATGCCGCTATTAATTCAGATTTTCAGTATGTTAACTTAAAAAGAGCGGAGCAAACATGAACATTTTCCCTATTTTTCAATAAGATGTAAATTTTCATCAGAAAGTCTCCACAGAAACTTGCAAAATCCGGTTGAAATTGTTAAAATAATAGTATCGATTTAAATCGATAAAAGATTGCATCAATAGAAAGAAAGGAAATTGTGAATTGAGGGGGAGCGAATCCGCAATGTGGAAACCAGTCATTGCCCGACAGATGGAACGAAAGTGGATGTATTTGCAGGTATTGCAGTTGATTCAGCAATACGGAGCAATTTCTCGTGTGGAGATTGCCAACAAACTGCATATGACAAGAGCATCCGTGACGCTGCTGATTCATGAGATGATGGAAAAGGGCGTTTTAGAAGACATCGGAACCTGTCCAACCTCGGAGGGAAAAGGCAGAAGAAAATTATTGATGGATGTGCATCCTTCTCGTTGGCTGCTAATTGGTATTTCCATTCAGGGAAATCATTTGGTGGTTGGACTGACAACCTTGGGCATGAATACGCTAGAAAAGCAGTGCATTCCGTTTCCAGTGCTGCAGGCTTCATGGGTATCTGTGCAGGAACAAATGATTATAACCGTTCGCCAGATTTTGAAGAGCAACTATATTGAGGAATCGCAGATTTTGGGCTTGGGTGTTGGGTTGATGCCCAGCGTCTTGCAGCACTTCTTTCCGGATGCAACTAGGCAGGAACAACAAATGGCAGAATTGCAGCAGATATTAACAGATGCCCTGCACGTTCCGGTTTTCTGGGGAAATGCATTGCCGTCTATGGCAGTATATTGCCTGTATCAGAAACCAAAGCAGGAAATTGTTGCGTTATTCTGTGCAGATGGGGCAGATTATTATGTTTCTATCGTCTGTCGCTCGCATGCCATGGAGTGTCTAAACGGCAAGCCGATTTCTATGCAGGGATTGCCGCTTTCTCCAAATCAAACTGTGGGCGACTTGCTGACGCCAGTTGCATTGCAGCAGCGAGTAAAGCCGTATTATAGTGCGGAGCAAACGCCAGTCTTGTATGACCTGACAGGCGGAAAGCTGGAAACGATGACGCTGCCGGATTTGTTTACTGCAGCCTGTGCAGAGGGTAAGGACTTTGACCCGATTCTGTCGGACTTGATGGAAGAGATGATGCAGCAGTTTTGTCAGTTCTGGAGCAGCATTCTGGTGATGTATCCGATTGAGCAGCTTTATCTGTATCGCCCTGATTTCACTTTGCCGCACTGGCAGGAAATTTATCGGTATGCGAAGCAGTATATGAAGCCGGAGTTGGCTGCAAAGTTATCCTGCGGGGATTTGACAGAAAAATGTCAGTATGCAGGCGGTGTGTTTTATGCATTGGACGGCGGTATTTTTAAGCTTTGTACCGCAGAAGAACAAAAAACATCGGAGTAAAAATAAGATTTCATAGAGAAAACAGTCGATTTGCTGGAAAACAGACCTGCTGTTTTCTCTTTTTTTAAAATTTTTGTTTTTTCTACACGAACACTTGCAAGCGAGAGAAAGGTATGTTATAATAAGACCGTAGCAAATTTGCAGGGTTCGACAAAAACCGTGCACATGGAAGATTGCAGAAAGGAGTAGAATTTCCGAACGGAAATTCACACGCAAACAATGAGATTACAGGAAAAGAATCATGCGGAGTTGGAGGCATTTCAGGCAGAATGTCAGCAGGCATACAAGCAGTTTCAGGAAGAAAATCTGAAGCTGGATATGTCCAGAGGCAAGCCGGCACCGGCACAGTTGGAACTGAGCATGGATATGATGGATTGCCTGAAGAAGGGCGATTATCGGGCTGAAAACGGTCTGGACTGCCGGAACTATGGGGTTCTGGATGGACTGCCGGAAACAAAGGCATTCTTTGCACCGATGCTGGGCGTAAAGCCGGAAGAAATTATTGTATACGGAAACTCCAGCCTGAACATTATGTACTGGGTAATGTCTGTTGCAATGACCAACGGTGTTTTGGGTGGCACACCATGGGGCAAACTGGATCATGTGAAGTTCCTGTGTCCGGTTCCGGGATATGACCGCCATTTTGCAGTAACCCAGTTCTTTGGTATGGAACTGATCAATGTGCCGATGAACGAAGATGGCCCTGATATGGACATCGTAGAAAAACTGGTTGCAGAAGATGACAGCATCAAGGGCATCTGGTGTGTGCCGATGTACTCCAATCCGGGCGGGGTTGTATATAGCGATGAAGTTGTAAAGCGGTTTGCAGCACTGAAGCCGAAGGCAGCAGATTTCCGGATTTTCTGGGATAATGCATACTGTGTACATCATCTGGTTGACAATCCGCCGGTACAGGCAAACCTGCTGGAAGAAGCAAAGAAGGTTGGCAACGAAGATATTTGCTATATGTTTGCATCTACTTCTAAAATCACCTTCCCGGGCAGCGGAATTGCAGTAATGGCAGCCAGCGAAAGAAACTTGGCAAGCCTGAAGAAGTCCTTGGGCTTTGCAACGATTGGTTTTGATAAGATGAACCAGCTGCGGCATCTGCGGTTCTTTGGCGGCAAGTTTGAAAACCTGCTGGAACACATGAAGAAGCACAAGGCGTTGATTGCTCCGAAGTTTGCAATTGTTGTGAATACGCTGGAAAAGGAACTGGGCGATTTGGGCATTGCAACTTGGTCGAATCCAAAGGGCGGTTACTTCATCTCCTTCAATCAGAAGGGTTGTGCAAAGCGGATTGTACAGCTTTGTAAGGATGCTGGTGTCGTTCTGACGGGTGCAGGGGCATCGTTCCCATATGGCGTAGACCCAGAAGATGAAAACATCCGGATTTCTCCGACATTCCCGACCGAAGAAGAACTGCAAAAGGCAATGGATGTCTTTGTATGCAGTGCAAAGCTGGCAGCAGCAGAACAGTTGCTGGCTGACTAATTAAAACAAAAAAGCGATAAAAATAACACCGCTGCGGAGGTTGCAATACCATCCGCAGCGGTGTTTTGTGTTTTAAAATGATGGAATGATTGATTTTACTGTTTGCATTTTGCCTGAACAGCTTCAAATTCTTCTACCAGTTCGTTATCCGGTGCTTTTGTCAGCAGCGAAACAATAACAATGGCAGCTAAAGCCACAATAAAGGCTGGCAGCAGTTCGTATAAATCCCATGCTCCGCCCAGCGGACGAACGAGGAACTTCCATACAAATACCATGATACCGCCGGCAACCAGCCCAGCCAAAGCTCCCCACTTGTTGGAACGCTTCCAGAACAGGGCACACAGCATAACAGGCCCAAAAGTTGCACCAAATCCAGCCCATGCAAAGGATACGATATGGAAAACAGAGCTGTCCGGATTCCATGCGATACCGATGGAAATCACAGCGATAATCAGCAGAACGGCACGGGCTGCCAGCATGGCAGTCTTTTCCGAAAGCTTGATGCCGAACACGCCTTGCAGCAGGTTTTCTGACATACTGGAGGATGCTGCCAGCAGCTGAGAGTCTGAAGTAGACATCGTGCAGGCAAGGATTCCGGCAAAAATCAGACCGGCAAACAATGCAGCCACAACGCCATGTTCACTGATCAGCGTTGCAATCTTCATGATAACGGTTTCCGACTCTGCACTGAAATTGTCCGGATTGTCGCCCAGTACGGAAATTGTACTGTTGGTCATCAAGGTTTTTCCGATGAAACCAATCAGAATGGCAATGCCCATGGAGATGACAACCCAGATAGAGGCAATTCTACGGGAAGTCTTGATTTTTTTGCTGTCTTCAATTGCCATGAATCGCAGCAGAATATGCGGCATTCCGAAATAGCCCAGTCCCCAAGCCAAGGTAGAACAGATGGTCAGAATGTTGTACGGCTTTGCGGAATTGGTTGTAATATCATAGGTGTGGTTGAAAGAAAGATAGCCCGGCAGAGCCTTTGCATTTTCCATAACAACATCAATACCGCCAGCCTTGACAATTCCAAAGACAACCACCATGACCAGTGCAACGGTCATAATAATGCTCTGGAGCAGGTCGGTTGTGCTGGCAGCCAAGAATCCGCCGATGCTGGTATAGGCAATGATGATTACAGCACTTAAAATCATCGCAGCGTGATAATTCATCCCGAACAACGTCTGGAACAGCTTTCCGCAGGCGGAAAAACCAGATGCAGTATATGGCACAAAGAAAATCAAAATAATGATGGCAGAAATGCCCATCAGGAAATGTTTGTTATCGTGATAGCGGTTCGAGAAAAAGTCTGGAATTGTAATCGAGCCGTTGTGCTGAGAATAAATTCGCAGCCGTTTTGCGACGAATAGCCAGTTGAGATATGTGCCGATTGCCAGACCGATGACTGTCCAGCCGACATCGGCGAACCCAGTCAGCAGTGCCAGCCCTGGTAAGCCCATCAGCAAGTAGCTGCTCATGTCAGAGGCTTCCGCACTCATGGCGGTGACGATTGGCCCCAGCTTTCTGCCGCCTAAGTAGAAATCGCTGGTGTCTTTATTTTTTTTGGATGCGAGAATGCCGACTACGATCATTAAAATCAAGTATGCAACGATGGTAATCAACATACAAATGAGGTTGGATTTCATGAAATTGATACTCCTTTATTTTTCCGGTTGATGATGGGGTTGGCAGATTTATTTCTGGTTTTCCTTTTTCCAGTCCAGAAATTCTTCATAAGTGCCTTGTCTGTCCAGACAGCCGTCTGGTGTGATTTCAATGATACGGTTTGCAACCGTCTGTAAAATTTCGTGGTCGTGTGAGGACAGAATGACAACGCCCTTGAATGCGGTCAAGCCATTGTTTACAGCAGTAATGCTTTCCAAGTCCAGATGGTTGGTCGGGCGGTCTAACAGCAACACGTTAGAATGATACAGCATCATCCGAGAGAACATGCAGCGGACTTTTTCCCCACCAGACAAAACCTTGACCGGCTTATAAATATCATCGCCGGAGAACAGCATTCTACCGAGAAAGCCTCGCAGATACGTTTCGGTTTCATCTGTTTTGGAATACTGCCGAATCCAATCCAGAATGGAAAGGTCACAGTCGTTGAAATAAACAGAGTTATCTACAGGGAAGTAGGAAGTCGAAGTGGAAACGCCCCACTTGAATGTACCTTCGTCTGGCTGTTCTTCTTCCATTAGGATTTTGAACAGCATGGTAATTGCCTGTTCACTTTCACCGATGAAGGCAACTTTGTCCGTACGGCTCAGGGTAAAGCTGACATTGTTCAGCAGCTTCACACCGTCTACGGTTTTGGAAATGCCGTTGACCTGTAACACTTCTTTTCCCAGTTCCCGATCCATGTCGAATCCGATAAACGGATAGCGGCGGCTGGAGGCTGGCAGCTGTTCCACAGTGAGATTGTCCAGCAATTTCCGGCGGGAGGTTGCCTGACGGGATTTGGATTTGTTGGCAGAGAACCGCTCAATAAAGGTTTTGAGTTCCTTAATCTTTTCTTCAGTCTTTTTGTTCTGCTGGCGAATCATCCGTTGCATCATCTGGCTGGACTCATACCAAAATTCGTAGTTGCCGACATACATTTTAATTTGCGTATAGTCGATGTCAACAATGTGGGTGCAGACGTTATTCAAAAAATGGCGGTCATGGGAAACCACAATGACCGTTCCGAAATATTCAGAAAGAAAGTCCTCCAGCCAGGTAATGGCATCAATGTCCAAATGGTTGGTCGGTTCGTCCATGAGAATGATGTCCGGATTGCCGAACAGTGCCTGTGCGAGCAGGATTTTCACCTTTTCGTTACCGGAGAGGTCGCCCATGGTCTGGTACAGCAAATCTTCGGAAAGTCCCAGTCCTTGCAGGAGCTTGGAAACATCCGATTCCGCTTCCCAGCCGTTCAGTTCTGCAAATTCGGCTTCGAGTTCTGCAGCATGGTTGCCGTCCTCTTCCGAGAAGTCCGGCTTTGCATACAGGGCATCTTTTTCCTGCATGATGGCATAGAGCCGTTCATTGCCCATAATCACCGTGTCGAGAACGGTGTAGGCATCATAGGCGAAGTGGTCTTGCTTCAAAACGCTCATCCGGAGTTCTTTCGGGATGGTAACTTCTCCGGTTGTGGGTGGCAAAACACCGCACAGAATTTTCAGGAACGTGGATTTTCCAGCACCGTTTGCACCGATGACCCCATAGCAGTTTCCGGCGTTGAATTGCAGGTTGACGTTCTTAAAGAGGGTGTCGCCGCCGAATTGGAGGCTGACGTTGGATACAGTAATCATGAATACTCCTTTCAAAATGTGAAATCAATATGATTAGTATAGCATATCTGCGGGGGAAATGCAAGCAAAGCGGCGATTTTTTCGACAAATGCCGCCTGCTTGACAGATTTTTTTCTTTGTGCTATGCTAACAGAAAAAGGGGAGATGATTTTGTGATACGTCCCAATACACCGGAACAGAAACGAATTTTGATACTTTTGAGCATTGTCATTGGACTATTGCTGATTGGAATTGGATGTTTTGGGGTTCTGCTGCATCAGAAATCTGCACAAGAACCGCAGCATTCCACAGCGGTTTCTGCAGTGTCAACAGATTCTACTACAACGGAATTGGAGATGAAAACGCAAGCTACAACCGTTTCAACAAGCGTGACAACCACAACCACTGCAACGACTATTTCAACCACCATGGAAACAACAACCATTCCAGTTTGTGCAGAGTTAGCAACCATTTTGGACAACAATGGTTATACCTTGTCTGACTTGGGGGACAGCAAACAGCTGATTGCTGTGGTTTCAAGCGGCTGCTCTGCGGTTGTCTATGGATTTTCAGCAGGAGAACAGGGCTGGAAGATGGATTTTGTATCCAATGGTTGCGTGGGAACAAATGGCGTTTCTGCGAACAGTCGAGAGGGGATCTCCTGCACGCCAAAAGGGCTGTTTTCGTTGGGGTTTGCCTTTGGAACAGACCCACTTACAGATTTATCCATTCCATATCGGCAGTTGAACGAGAATTGTTATTGGGTGGATGACCCTGCTTCTCCGGTCTATAATCAGTGGCAGGAAACAACAGAAATCAACTGGAACAGTGCCGAACATTTGATCGATTATGCGAGTAGCTATCATTATGCCGTGGTGGTGAATTATAACTGTGACCCGATTGTTCCCGGAGCAGGTTCAGCCATTTTCCTGCACTGCACCGCAGGGGCATCCAGTACCGCCGGATGCATTGCCGTTCCAGATTCGCAGATGTGGGACATTCTGCATTGGTTACGGGAAGAAGATTTGCCGTTGATTTTGACATCCTGATACATCATCATACACATAACAAAAAAACCCCGTATCCGTTGGGAAATATCCGCAGGATACGGGGATTTTTCTGTACAAAATTTTGTTAGGTACTTAGTCTACGGTTACGATTTCACCGTACAGTTCTCTCGGAGCAGATACTGCATTGGATTCATCAGTATCAATGTGCATTGCCAGTGCATAAGAATCAGAAACACGGCAAACAACATCGCCCAGGATTGCCTTTCTGCCGTCTGTATCCAGACGAACCCATACAACGTCCTTATCCTTTACGCCCATTTCTTCAGCGTCTGCCGGAGTCAGATGAATGTGACGCTTTGCAACGATAACACCTTCAGAAATTTCGATTTCGCCTTCTGGACCAACGATCTTACATGCACCAGAACCAGCAACATCGCCAGATTCCCGAATCGGAGCAACAATGCCGATGGAACGAGCATCAGTTGCAGAGAGTTCTACCTGATTTGCCTTCCGGAACGGGCCGAGGATGGAAACGTTCGGCAGGGACTTCTTCGGGCCTACGATGGTAACCCGTTCTTCACTTGCGAACTGTCCCGGCTGAGAGAGCATTTTCTTAACGGTCAGTTCCTTGCCTTCGCCGAACAGGGTTGCAAATGCTTCTGCGGTCAGGTGAACGTGTCTAGCAGATGTTTCTACAATAAATTTCTTTGCCATAGGAAAAACCTCCAATGATTTGATTGTTCCCTATCATTGTACTACTTTTTTGTAGTTTCGTCAATAGAATTTTGGAAATTTCGAGAAAAAGCCAGGTTTCCTTTTTGTAAAAAAATTCGCCGCTGGAAGATTCCGGAGAACTTCCAGCGGCGAATTTCAAAAAGAAAATTTTTGGTTATTCTGGGATAGGGATATATGGAAGGTCATTAATAGCACGGAGAACAAACCGCATGAGGTATGTGGTATCATCTTCGTTCAGGTTGCTGTCTTTATCCAAGTAGCAGTTTGCATTTGCCAGTGCAGCATCAGACAATACAACCATTCCAGCCAGATACTTGTTTAATAGAATTGCATCCGTCAAGGATACAGTACCATCCAAATCAACATCTCCATAGAGAATATCAGGGTCGATGATTGCAGAAGTTGCTGTTGTGACTGCGGTTGTAATTTCTGTGGTTGGTGTGGTGGAGCTTGCTGTTGTGGTTGCCGGAGCAGTGGTTTCTGCTGTTGTTTCAGCAGTGGTGGTAACTGTCGTGGTTGTGGTGGTCGTTGTAGTAGTCGTAGTTGTTGTTGTGGTCGTTGTAGTCGGGTTGTCGTCCGGTGTTGTGCCGTCTGGTTCTGTACCCCAAATCAGCGTATCTCCATCATACATGGTCATATACGGGGTATCTACCATTGCATCTTCTCCACCCTGCGTCAGACCCTGGAACGAATAGTCGTTGGAAGCATCCCAAACGCCTTGAATGTTGTCCGGAATGGAGATACGGAACTGGCATTCGGAGCGGTGTTCAGATTGTCCGGTCGGCATGACAACGCTGCCATCTGCGAACGAAAGCTTGACATAGTAGATGTTGTCCTTATAGTGAATCGGGTCGGAAATGGTCATCTTGCCCTCATCAGAAGCGTGCTGGTCGTAGCCGATTCTGACAGATACATCGTCAATGGAATAACCAGCGTCAACCAGTTCGGAGATGTCGAAATAGTAGTTGTAGGAGAGGTTCTGAATGACTCTTGCCGGCCATGCGGAATGGTTCATGGCAAATGCCTTGATTTCGGTATAGCTGCCAGCAGCCTGGTTGATGGATGCCCGCATGAAGAATTCTGTCCACTTCGGTGTTTCAGTCGGTGGGAAATCTGGGTCACTGCTGCCACCGTATTTCTGTACCATGGCACAGAGTGCAGCGGTATAGCCAGCGTTGTAGTCAATGGCAACTTCGGTATACTGATAATCGCCGATTTTATCGGAGTATTTACCAGTCTGGTCTGGGCCGCCAACCAGTGCACCGTACAGGGTGTGTGCATGCGGCTTTGCATCTTCGCCTTCCGTCTGTCCGATGTTGCTCCACTTGTCGTTCCATGCACCGGAAGATGTTCTGTGGTGCCATGCCTGCGGATATTTGTCGCCCATGCCGATAACATAGCTCATATCAAGGTCATTGTCGCCGAATGCATAATTCATGGTAGAATCTGCAAAATCGGTGTATTTTGTTGCAGCGGCTGCATCGTCTGCAAACAGTTCATCTGCTGCAACATATGCCAGGAATGCAGTAGTGGTTGCATGACGCAGCGGACCCCACGGGAACAGCCATGCCAGACCATCCGGTGTGTGTGCGATTTGCTTGCCGCCGTAACCCGTTGTCCAGTATTCCAGATGTTTCCGGAACTGTTCTTTCCACTGGCTGTCGCCAGTATTCATTGCATACAGCAACATACCGCCCTGCATGGTGTCATCCCAGCAATGACCCCAAGTATATTTCATTTCAGAGGACTGTTCTTCCTTGCCCAGATTCGGGATGTAATCGGTCTTGCACAAATCCAGATAGGATTGTTCACCGGTTGCCCGATAGAGCCAGTTTGCAGCAAAGAACAAGTCGTCATAGAATGAGCTTGGCTTATAATAATTATGTTCTTCAGTATCATCGCCGATGGAGCGATTTTTGTCAGCCCGTTCAAAGCAAGCCTTTGCGTGTGCCAGATAATTGTCTGCACGGTCTGGGTCAGAATCCTTGAAACAGAGATAACCAACGGCAAGAGCCGCTGCCATCTGTCCTTCAATACAGCTGTCATTGCAGGTGTAATACGGCCGTTCGGTTTCACCCTTCATCAGTGCGAACTTCCGCATATAAACTTCCGCAGAACCCCACCATACATGGTCGAATGCACCATCGCCAATCATGTAAACGATTTCATCGCCCAAATCACAGCTTGCAACGTAATCCAATGCCCAAGCAAGGTTGTTCTTGTATTCAGTCAGTTCGCCGATTTCCTTGACACCGTCCTGATATTCCAGCAAGCCCCAGCCCAGCATGGTTGCAGCATAGGCGTTGGTCAGTGTGAATTTCAGGTGGTCGCCGGCATCGAACCAGCCGCCTGGAATATAGTCGTTGACCATGCAGTCATCTCGCCAGCTGACTTCGTTCCAGTCTGGCAGTTCGCCGCACTGCTGTACCTCATAGAAAAACATCGACTTCTGTAAGGCTTCGCCGTAGTTGTAAGTGGAGTTTGTGGTGTCCGCAGCTTCCGCAGTTCCGAACAAGCCGGAGGAGGCAGAAGCTGCACTGGTGATGGCAAGAACCGCTGCACTGAGCAGGGCAATTCCTGTTTTTTTCATCAAAAATCCCATTCCTTTCCTTGTGATAAAATTCATTTGATTTTTTGTGGCAGGCAGCCGACAAAAAAGCGATTACTTTTAGTTTACCACGAGGATGTCAAAAAGTCAAGGATTTTTGTGGAAACTTTTGTAGTTGCAAACTGGATTTTGTGAAACAAAAACAGACCCTTGGTTGCCCAAGCGGTCTGTTCTTGCATGTATATGAAAGGTTTGGAAAAAGATTAAGAAGAAAGCAATTGTTAAGCAGTCGTGTTTTCGGACGGCTGTCCGCCCTGTGGCGGTGTTGGTGCACCATTTTCACCGTTTTGTTGTCCGTTGCCAAATTCACCTTGCGGTGGTTTTGGCTGTTCGCCGTCTGCAAAGGTTGGCATTTCGCCGTTGTTCGGCGGTGTTCCGCCCTTGTCGCCAAAGTTGCCTGGAGCGGAGCTTTGTTCGCTGCCGTCTGTCAACTGGAACGAATCCGCAGCTGTTCCGCCGGAAACCGTGCCATCGGTGGCAGTTCCGTCATCGGAGAGTGTGCCGGAATATGTTCCGTCTACAATCAGCTGGCAGTTGTCCATCTGGTCGCCGTAATAAACAACATCGGAAACCGCTTTTTGTGTCTGCATACCCATCAGGACGTTGCCGTCTGCATCACAGACAGCGATGAAGTCGCCGGCATTGGCTGAAATGCTGGTTGTATAATAATGCTGTGTGCTGGGATATTCCATCATGCCACGGCTGGACAGTGCCAAGATAGAACCGCCTGTCATGGTCATATCGGTTTCAAAGTCAATCGCACCATCGCCGCCGCTGACTGGACCAGAAACAAAGACTGTTCCGCCAGTCATGGTAATACTGCCGTTGGAGTCGATGCCGTCCCCGTCCGCACAGATATAAATCGTGCCACCGCTAATGGTCAGTTCGTGGCTTTCCGCTGCGGTATCTGTGGCAGTGTTGGTGCTGGAAAGCGTTGTGGTGGTAGTCGTGGTTTCTGTTGTGGTAGTTTCATCAGCAGCAGTGGTTGTAGATGGGTCGTCCGGCTGGTTTCCGTCTGGCTGTCTCATCGGGAAGCCCATGCCCATACCAGTGCCGCCGCCTGTATTCAAACCGTCATCGGTTGCCTGTAAAATGCGAATCGTACCGCCTGCTAAGTTCATATCTGCCTTGGATTCGATGCCTTCGGTTGCTTGGTCAATCGTAATTGAACCGTCTGTGATTTCTAAGTCACCGTGGCTGCTGATGCCCATTGCCATGGAAGAACTCAATTCCAGCGTGCCGCCGGAGCAGGTAAACGCTCCACCGCTGTGCATACAGTGGTCAGTTGTGTTTGCCTGAATCGTTCCACCTGTAATGGTCAGTGCATTTCCGGCTTTGATACCCTTGCTGCTGGCATCTTCCGCAGCAGTTGTGTTTATGTCGGTGTCTGTGATTGCTTCTGTATTCGTTGTGGTTGTGGTCGTTGTAACAGCTGGAGCGGTTTCTGCTGGCTGAGAACCCGTTGCATCATCTGGCTTTTCCATGGGTGCAGCCCCATCTGGACGATTGCCGCCCTGTGGTGGTGTTTGTCCGTCAAATGGCGATTGTCTGTTATCGAATCCGCCACCGAAGCCACCGCCGCCAAACGGCTGGTCGTCCGAGGTGCTGACTGCAATTTCACCCGTTGTTGTGACATTCAGCGTACCGCCGTCAATGTAGCAGTCTGTTTCTGCCTGAATGCCGTCTCCTTTGGCGGTAATGTTGAGTGTACCGCCGCTGATGGCAATCCAACCCTGTTCCGGGTCATCTGCTTTTGTTGTCTTTAAGCCATCATTTTGTGCATCTATAGTAATCGTGCCGCCGCAAATACCAATGCTGTTTTTGCCTTTCATGCCGTTATTGGCAGCGGTCACGGAGATGGTTCCATCTGTAATTTTTAAATCATCCCGGCAGACAATGCCATTTGCTGCATTGCCGGTTACGGTCAAAGCACCGCTGCCGTTGATGGTCAATTTATCTTCTGTAAAGAGGGCAGCAGTTTCTCCATCTGTGGTGACATTTGAATTTGCACCATCGGAGAGGGAATTTTCTGTGTTGGCTGCCAGAGAGAGAATGGTGCGTTTTTCGTTTTCGCAGGATAACGCTGCACCATTGGAATTGGTAATGGAAACGCTGTCAAAATACAGCTTTACTTTTTCGCTGCCAGTGACACGCAGCTGACCGTCTTTCCATGTTCCGGTGATTCGGTATGTACCGCCGTTCTGAATGGTAACGGTGCGGTCGGAAACAGAAACGGCATTGGTGTTGCCGGTTACATCTGCGGTCGTTCCGCTCAGCGTGATTTCTGCATCAAATGTATCATAAGTACTGGTTTTGTCGTCATCATCATAGTCCACACGCTGTTCTGAATCGGAAAGCGGTGTTGCAACGGTACTTTCTGAATGTTCAGAATCGGTTGTTGTGGATTCTGCTTCCAGTTCAGAAATAGCAGCAGTGGTTTGTGTCGATTCGGCGGTACTGGAACTGTTATTGTCTGTACAGCCAGTGGTATAGGCGAGAACGGCAGCAACTGCCATGGTCATCGCCCAGGCTCGGTTTTGTTCTCTGCTACTCATATGAAATCTTCCTTTCTTTTGAGAAGAGGCTGTCTTTGTTTCTATGCTCCTATTTTCGCATAACTTTATGGAAATTGCGTGAAAGGCATTCGTAAAGCACCTGAAAGTCGGGTGGCAGATTTTCCATAAATCGTTGGATGCTTTCCCTATATTTTGGATGAAGAAATCCAGCGGTTTTCGTCATTTTCTTTAAGAATTTCACAGAACCTTGACGTTCTGGAAAAGAACGTGGTATAATAATGAGGAAGCAATGAGAGAATGCAATCGCAGAACAGGAGGTGTGAAAATGGATGCAGATTATTTCAAGAAGTTGCAGGCAGTTCCGCCGTTTGCAGCGGCAGCAACGGCATTGCAAACAGGAGATTTATTTTCAGATTTGACCGGAGCTGTAACCGCTCCGGTTTTATATAGTTATGTCTGGTGGTGTTTGCAGCAGGCAATCCACGACCAAGTGGACACGCTGTATTTTCTGGCACGAGATGGACACATTCTCTATGAAATCGCAAAGCGGTTCTGTGAACAGTATGCGTTGCCAATCCATTGTCAATATCTCTATGTTTCTCGAATGGCACTGCGGATGCCAGCCTATCACCGCATGGGAGAAGCTGCTTATGATTTGCTGCTGGTACGGGGGGCAAATTTAACACCTCGTCATGTGTTGGAACGGCTGGCACTTTCTGCGGAAGAACAGCAACAGGTTTATGCAGACTGTGCCATTCCAGCAGAAGATTGTGACAAGGCACTTTCTGTGCAGGCGTTTACGGCGTTTGCAGAACAGTTGCGGAAAAGCAGCGTTTACCGGAATTTTGTACAGAAAAAATCACAGGCAGCCGAAACTGCTGCTATGGTTTATCTGGAGCAGGCAGGCTTGTTGCGAGATGTCCGGCTGGGCATTGTAGACAGCGGTTGGAATGGCTCAATGCAGAATTGTTTGATGACACTGTTGGAGGGAGCAGGGAAGCCATTACCCAACCTGAAAGGCTATTATTTCGGGTTGTATACTGAGCCGAAACAAGGAACGTGGGAGGCATGGTATTTTGACCCGTTGACGCCGTTAAAAAAAGTCATTCGCTTTAATAATAATGTCTATGAGTGTATGTGTGCTGCACCGCATGGGACAACGATGGGCTATACAATCCAAGAAGATGGCAAGGCAGTTCCTATTTGTAAGCCGATGGGAGCAGTTGACCAGGCAAATGCAGCCCTCGCAGAACAGCAGGAGCGAATTTGTCTGGCATTTACAGAACGGGTTCTGCCGCAGGTTTCGTTTTCAGACTTTGCAGCGTTGCCGCTCGCAGATGTAACAGAATCGCTATTGCAGCGGCTCTTGTTCCGCCCAACAGCAGAAGAAGCACAGGCATTCGGGCAGTTTCAGTTCTGCGATGATATGGGTGAAATGTATGCGTTTCCGCTGGCATCTGCCGGACAGGAAGCAGCATTGAAACAGGGGCTGTTGTCGCAGCATGTGCTACAGCATTTTCACCATGTGGAATCGGTACAGGCAGAACCGTTTTGGGTGTATGGTTCATTGGCGTGCAGTCAAATCCGCAGAAAACGGTGGTATCACTGGAATTTTGCCTGCTGGGATTGGATTCGGCACGCAGTCAACAGGAGGAGAGGACATTGACAGAAGAAAAAAAGCCGCTCATTTCCGTATTGATGGGCGTTTATAATTGTAAGGAACGCTCAATGTTGGAGCGTTCTGTACGTTCGATTGTAGAACAGACTTATCCCAATTGGGAATTGATTTTGTGTGATGATGGCTCGACCAATGCAGCTTTGCTCTGGATGCAGAACCTTGCTGCTCGGGACAGCCGGATTCGATTGCTGCAAAATGACCGCAATTTGGGTTTGGCTCGGACGTTGAACCGCTGTTTATCCGTGGCGAATGGGGCATATCTTGCACGGCAGGATGATGATGATATTTCAAAACCCGACCGTTTTGAAAAACAAATTGCCTATCTGGAATCACATGCGGATGTGGATTTCGTTGGCTCTAATTGTGATTTGTATACGCCGGATGGCGGTGTTTCCGGCTGCTGGAAACGACCGGAACGCCCTCGAAAGCAGGATTTTTTGTTTAATTCGCCGTTTATACATGGTTCGATTCTATTTCGGCGACGGTGTTTTGAAAAAGTCAGCGGTTATCCGGTAATGGAGAAAATCGCTCGCTATGAGGACTATATGTTATTTATGCAGCTCTATGCAGCCGGCTTGCAGGGGGCAAATTTACAGGAATGTTTATACCAATATTATTTTGACAGCAAAACTCGCCGGATTCCGGTGCGGGAACGGTTGGATGAGGCAATTGTTCGCTGGAGAGGGTTTCATATGTTGAACCTGATGCCGAAAGGGTTGCCGTATATCGGAAAGCCGTTGATGCTGGCAATGCTTCCGCCAAAGCTAATTCATCATATGCATTCATAATTTTTTCATATCTCAGGCTGATTTGTGGCGAAACGAAAAAATTCTTTTCAGGTGCTTTTCAGCTTCATTTCACAGGATGTACACAATCTTCCTCTATACTATAACCATGCTCTGAAAGAGAGCATGTAACATCCTCTAAAGTGCTTTTGCATTTACCCCGGTGCAAAAGTATCATCCCCAATAATCCCTATATCATAGCAGTGAACGCCTCCACCCCGGGGCGTTTGCTGTTTATGAAACAATATCTGAGGATACAAAGTACTGACATTTTACTACTCCTTTCAAATAAAATCTGCGTGAAAAAGAGCGTACCGATTGCTTTCGATACGCTCTTTTTCCATGTCTGTTTCTGTCTGCATGCAGACTAAAGAATATTTTTCAGAGAGAAAAATTATAACTTGCTTTTTTGAATGGTTTGTGTTATACTAAAGCTACTACAAATTTTACGGAAATTGTGAAAATTGTAAAAATATGGAATATCAAATACAGTAAGAAAGGATTATATGATGATGCAATATCAAGAGGCTTACAATCGACTGGAACAATATGGACAGACCCATCTGCTTCGTTACTATGACACACTTTCAGCAGCAGAACAGGCAGCGTTGCTGCAACAGATTTCAGAGATGGATTTTTCCGTTCTGGAACGGGCTGCACACGAAGAAGCACCAAAGGGCAAGATTGAACCGCTGGGAGCTTGTACGATTTCGGAGATTGCGGAAAAGCAGGATACCTATCGGAAAATTGGTCTGGAAGCCATCCGCAAGGGCAGTGTAGGGGCTGTTTTGTTGGCAGGCGGTCAGGGCAGTCGGCTGGGCTGTAATGGCCCAAAAGGTGTGTTCCAGATCGGTATCAACAACGACCTGACGATTTTTGAATGTCTGTTCCGGAATCTGATGGACGTGACCGAACAGGCAGGTGTTCCTGTCCCGCTGTTTATCATGACCAGCGAAACCAATGATGCAGAAACCAGAGCGTTTTTAGCAGAAAAGCAGTATTTCGGCTATCCGGAATCCTCTGTGCATTTCTTCGTGCAGGAAATGGCTCCGGTTGTGGACAAGGATGGAAAAATCCTGCTGGAAACGAAGAGCAGAATTGCAGTTTCCCCGAATGGGAACGGCGGCTGGTTCTCATCCATGCAGCATGCAGGTCTATTGAATGTGCTGAAAGAACAGAACATTGAATGGCTGAACGTGTTCGCTGTGGACAATGTTTTGCAGAGAATGGCAGACCCTTGCTTTATCGGGGCAACGATTGCAGCAAACTGCACATCTGGCAGCAAAGTTGTTGCAAAGGCAAGCCCAGATGAAAAGGTTGGTGTGCTGTGTCTGGAAGATGGAAAGCCGTCAATCGTAGAATATTTTGAAATGACCGATGATATGCGGAACTTGCGGGAGGCAGACGGCACATTGACTTATCGGTATGGTGTTATCCTGAATTATCTGTTCCGAGTGGATCAGCTCTGTAAGACGTTGGATTGCAGCTTGCCGCTGCATCGGGCATTCAAGAAAGTTGCTTGCCTGACAGCGGACGGCACAGCAACCGTCAAGCCAGAACAGCCGAACGGCTATAAGCTGGAAACTTTGGTGCTGGATATGGTACATATGCAGGAAAACTGCCTGCTGTATGAAGTAGAACGGGAAAAGGAATTTGCACCAGTGAAAAATGCAACGGGTGTGGATTCTGTGGATACCGCACGGGCATTGTTGAAAGAAAATGGCGTTGCACTGTAAGCAGACGCTGTTGAAATAATAGAAAAAAGACGGCATACAGGGAAAATTTTTGTATGTCGTCTTTTTGTTTTATTGACATTCTTAAAGGAGGTTTCAACATGAAAAAAACAAAATCATTGATTTATACGATGATGAAGATCTATTGCTATGTGAAGATTATGCGATTGACATTTATGCAGGGAAAATATTGACAGAATTTGCAACTGTTCAGCGTAATAATAGATTTAATATGTGCGTTGCAGTAAATCCTGACAGAAAAAGAAATTTAAAAAATTCAGAATATTTTAAAGTGTATAATCACATACATCCAGATAAAGCAACAAAAATTGCACGCATAAAATTTAGAGAATGTGGGTATGTAATTCATTGTAATAATGGAGGAAAGAAAAATTGGGAATTGAATTTGAAAGAAAGAAAACAATTGATGAGAATTTTAATATCACCCTCAAAAAGCTTTCCAAATAAAAGTGTATGGGATGAGCTTATTCGTAATTATAATAATGAAGCAGGTTTTAATTCCCTTCCGAAAAATCTAAGAATACCAGATTATGTTAATTTTCTATACAATGTGATTTAAGATTTACAAGATGAAAAACCCCTGCTGCCAAATCGACAACAGGGGTTTTTCATCGCAAATTCCGTTTTCTTTGCAAATTATCCGTTGGCTTTTTTCCGCAGCTTTGCAACGAAAAAGCCTTCATATTGGGCATTTGGGCAGACACACAGCATTTCTGCAAATCGACTTGGCAACAGTGGCAGCGTTTCCATGCCGGAGAATGCAATGGGCAGCAGTTCCACTTGTTCAGTCTTTAAAATCGCTGCAACCTGTTCTTCGTTTTCTTCCGGCAGGATGGAGCAGGTGGAATAGACCATCTCCTGATTTTTTTTCAGCAGAGATACTGCTTTTTTCAGCAGGGCACGCTGTGCCTTGACTGTTTTTTGCACCAAAGCCGGAGAGAAATTTTGCAGACCTGCTCCGGTGTGCAGGGAAAGCGTTCCGCTGCCGCTGCATGGAGCATCCAGCAAAATCCGGTCAAAAGAAAAGTATGGGCTGAGGCGGCGTGCATCCGTTATGGAAACCGTCACCCGCTTTGCTCCCTGCTTTTCTACGTTGTACTTGAGTTTTTCTGCCCGAATGGCATGCAGTTCACACGCCATGATATTGGCTTGATTCTGGGTCATGGCTGCCATTTGAGTGGTTTTTCCGCCGGGAGCAGCCGTCATGTCTAAAATTTCCTGTTTCGGCTGCGGCTGCAACACAATCGGCGGCAGCATCGAGGAAAGACTTTGCAGGTAGATTTCCCCGTTTTCATAGCAGGACAAGGCTTGCAGCTGTGCTTCTGTGGTGGAATCCGTACAGAAAAAGGCAGTTTCACTCCATGCAACCGGAGCAGTGGCAATGCCAGCGGTTTGCAGCTGTTCCAGCACTGCCGGAACGGTTGCTTTCAGCGTGTTGACCCGAAACGACACAGCACGCTGTGCCGCATAACCTGCACAAATGCGGTCGGTTTGCTCCTGCGAATAGCAGGCGGAGAGCCGTTCCAGCAAGTATGACGGAAGCGTGGGAACATTATTCAGATTTGGCATGGTCGACTCCTTTTTTGGATTCTGTTGGTGCAATCGCAGGCGTTGCTTCTGGGGAAGGCTGTTGGTCGGTTCGGATGGCAAACCAGAACGTAGACCCTTCTCCCAACTTGCTGTTGACACCGTAGTCATAGTTGTGCAGCTTTAAAATGGCTTTAACGATTGACAGCCCTAACCCTGTTCCAACCACTTCTCGTTTGTGATTTTCAGAGCGGTAATATTTGTCGAAAATCAGCTTGATTTTATCTTCCTCAATGCCATCGCCTGTATCTCGTACTTCAATCCGGACACAATCCGGTTGATTGATTTGCCGCAGAAAGACTTGCTTGTCCTCCTTGGATGTGTAGTTAATGGCGTTGTTGATGAGGTTGCAGATAACCCGTTCAATTGCTCCGGCATCGCAGCAGACCATACGAGGAGCATCCGGCGTGAAATGGAGATGATACCCCATCTGTTCGGAAATGCCCTGATAGCGGTTTGCAATTTCCGTCAGTCGCTGAGAAATATCAAATGTGGTAAATTCCAGCTTTTTCGTACCGCTTTCCAGCTTGGACAAATCCAACATATCGTTGACCAGCAGGGAAAGCCGGTCGGTTTCCTCAATGATCACTTGCAAATGTTTGGCTCGTTTTTCCGGATTGTTGCCGGACAAATCCCGAATCATTTCTGCATACGCTTTCATCATGGTGAGCGGTGTTCGCATATCGTGGGATACATTTGCAATCAAATCTCGCTGCATTTCGTCTGTGCGAGAGAGTTCATGTTCGGCATAGGTCAATGCCTCCGCCAGTTCGTCAACTTCTGCACAGCCGCCGCCCTCGAATTTTGTTTCATAGTCGCCATGAGCCAGCCGCTTTGCGGAACGGGTCAGGCGAGTGATGGGAACGCCGATATGCGTTGCTGCTAAGAACGACAGAATGCAGCCGAAAAATGCCATGGCAAGCGTAATAATCATCGTTTGCCGCTGTAAAATAGAAACCGTAGACTGTACTGGCACTAAGCGGGAATTTAATAGCAGATAGCCAACGACTTCATTCGTATCGCTGTCCAGAATCCAGTTGCCATAAACAACCGTCTGGGTTTGCAGCTGTTCATTGTAGATAGAACGGCAGATATAACCGTTGTCGCTGCGTTTCAAGTCCATCAAGAAGAAATAAACGTCTTGGTCATTGTGGAGCAGGCACTTTTGTGCAGAAACGCAGTGTTGATAAGTTTCTTCGCCGTCTGTGTTCAGGATAGAAATGCACATTTCGTTTCGCATTGCCTGGTCTTCGGCAATGTCGGAAAAGTTGTCCAGTCGGCAGGATTGCGTGAGAATTTTTGCAGATTTTGCAATATCTGCAATTTTAAACGCCTCATAAAAGCGTTCTAAAAAGACCACCTGCAAAATCCACATCAAGATGAAGACAATGCAGACAAACATCATAAAAAACAGCCAGATTTTTACACGGATGGTCAAGTTCCGTTCCATCTGGAGATTAGGCATCCGGATCAAACTTATATCCCATTCCTCTCAAGGTCACGATGAATTTTCGATATACCCCAAGACTGACACGCAGCATTTTAATGTGTGTATCGACAGTGCGGTCATCTCCAAAGAAATCATATCCCCAAACCGCTTCGAGCAGTTTATCTCTCGAAAGTGCCAATCCCTTATTCTTTACCAGATAGAACAGCAGGTCGTATTCTTTTGGTGTCATGGTTGCCCGCTGTCCGTCCACATAGACTTCTCGACCAGCAAGGTCGATTTCCAGTCCTTCAAATTTCAGCCGCTGGTCAGAAACCTGCTCTGCGGTGGCGTGATGCCGATTCAGAACAGCTTTGACTCTTGCCATCAGTTCTTTCGGAGAGAATGGCTTGACCACATAGTCATCAATGCCCAGTTCAAAGCCAAACAGCTTGTCATATTCTTCTCCACGGGCGGAAAGCATGATGACAGGAATGTTTTTCCGCTTCTTGATTTCCTTGCAGGCGGAAAAGCCGTCCAGTCTTGGCATCATAACATCCATAATAATCAGGTCAAAGTCCTGTTCCCGACAGAGGGCAACGGCTTCCATGCCATTTTCTGCCTCTGTCACTTCATATTCTTCAAACTCAGCATATTCCCGAACGACGTTCCGGATATTTGCTTCATCATCGACTACCAGCAAACGATACATTTGTATCTTGCCTCCTTTCTGTTTCTACGCAAAAACCGCCCGAAAATCGGACGGTTTTTGATTTTTTGCAGAGAATCGCTGCACATCTATTTTGCCGCTGCTGCAAAAAGAAATTGCCGCCTTTGCGAAATTATCATTCAGCTTCTGTCTTCCGCTTCTGCTGCAAAGCTGCTGCGATAAATGAGGTAAACAGCTTGTGCGGCTTGTTCGGACGGGACTTGAATTCCGGATGGAACTGTACGCCGATGAACCACGGATGGCTCGGCAGTTCTACGATTTCAACCAGCTTGCCATCTGGAGAAATACCAGCCAGCTGCAAGCCGCTTTCTGTAAGCTGACGGCGGAATGCGTTGTTCAGTTCAAACCGGTGACGGTGGCGTTCATAAATCAGTTCTTCGCCATAAATCGAGCGAACCTTTGCACCATCGGTCAGCTTACACGGATACAGACCCAGCCGCATCGTACCACCGAGGTTGGTAATATCCTTCTGGTCTTCCATGATGTCGATGACATTCTGTGTGCCTTCCGGCAGGAATTCTGCGGAGTTTGCATCCGGCAGACCAGCACAGTGCCGTGCATATTCGACAACTGCCATCTGCATACCCAGACAGATACCAAACATCGGAATCTGATTTTCTCTTGCATATTCAATTGCGGTAATCATACCTTCAATGCCACGGTCGCCGAAACCACCCGGAACAATGATACCATCGCAGTCCTTCAAAGTTTCTGCAACAGTTGCACCGGTAATCTTTTCGGAGTCAATCCAGAGGATTTCCACCTTGACATCATTCGGAATACCGCCGTGCCGCAGTGCTTCTGCAACGGACAGATATGCATCCGGCAGGGCAACATACTTGCCGACCAGACCAATGGTAACCTGTTCGGTTGCCTGCTTCTGGCGTTCGGTCATCTGAATCCATTCGGTCAAATCCGGTGTGCGGTTTTCCAGACCGAGGTGATGACAAACACAGGCTGCCAGACCTTCTTGTTCCAGCATCATTGGAACATCATACAGGGACGGAGCGGTCATGTTCTGAATGATGTCTTCTTCCCGAACATTGCAGAACAAGCTGATTTTCTTTGCCATTTCCTTCGGAATTTCCTGTTCGGTTCTGCAAACGATGACGTTTGGCTGAATGCCAATGGAGAGCAGTTCTTTTACGGAGTGCTGTGTTGGCTTGGACTTCAGTTCGTTCGAGCCGGAAATATACGGAACGAGGGTAACATGAATGTACATGGCGTTCTGTCTGCCAACTTCGGCAACAAACTGCCGGATGGCTTCCAGGAATGGCGTGCTTTCGATGTCGCCGACCGTACCGCCGATTTCGGTGATGACAACGTCTGTGTCAGAACTTTTGCCGACCCGATAAATGCGTTCTTTGATTTCGTTGGTGATGTGTGGAATCACCTGTACCGTACCGCCCAGATAGTCGCCACGGCGTTCCTTGTTCAGTACTGTCCAGTAAATTTTACCGGTGGTAACATTGCTGTTGATGGAAAGATTTTCATCAATGAAGCGTTCGTAGTGTCCGAGGTCGAGGTCGGTTTCTGCACCGTCATCGGTAACGAAGACTTCACCGTGCTGATACGGGCTCATCGTGCCGGGGTCTACGTTGATATACGGGTCAAACTTTTGAATGGTTACCCGGTATCCTCGTGCTTTCAGCAGACGACCGAGTGAAGCAGCAGTGATGCCCTTTCCCAGACCGGAAACGACACCGCCGGTAACAAATACATATTTTGGCATACGTTAATTCCTCCAAAGCGATACAAATATTCCTGTTCTTTCTTATTATACTATGTTTCCCGTGCAATTGCAAGCAAATTTTTTGAGAATCTCCGGGAAACAGGGGTGACATGGAAAAAGGCGGCAAAAGCCGCACTTTTTTTATACTTTTGGTGCTTAATGAGATGCTGCATGGCGGTTTGCGGCGGAGAACACACAGCCGCAGAAATCTTGCCGATACAAGTCATATTGGCGGGACAGTGCGATTGAACGCTGATAACCGCCCTTTTTCTTGAAATCTGCATATAACCACGGGACATCAAATTGCTTTGCCAGCTCTGCACCGCACTGATTGATGAAACTTGCATCTTTGTGCGGACTGATGGAAAGTGTTGTGGTGACAAAATCCGCATGGGCAGCTTTTGCAGCCTGCATGGTCTGTTCTAACCGCAGGCGAATGCAGCGTTGACAGCGTTCGCCCCGTTCTGGTTCGTGTTCATGACCTTTTGCCAGAGCCAGAAACCGTTCTGGTTCCCATGTTCCGGCAACGACAGAAACCGTTCCTTCCAATGGCATTTCCTGCAAGAGCCGCCGCAGTTCTGCGAGCCGGTGGGAAAATTCTGCTTCCGGCATAATGTTGGGGTTATAAAAATAGATGGTAATCGTAAAATAACGGCTCAGATATTCCAGTACATAGCTGCTGCACGGTGCACAGCAGGCGTGCAGGAACAAGTGTGGTTTTGTTCCGGCTGGAATGGTGGAGAGCGTCTGTTCCAACTCCCGTTGATAGTTGGGTTTGGGTGGGGTTTGCATGGGGCATTACTCCTCTTTGGATTTGGTTGCCTTGGATTCTTCCGAACGAGAATGATTCTTTTTGGCAAGCTTGACCTCGCTGCGGTTGCATTTTACAGGCACATCATTATCTGGCACTTGTACTTTTAAGTCGCCCGTGAGGGTGTTGGATTCCACAACTTTTCCCACTTTTCCATCCGGCAAAACAACCATCGCATTCAGCTTCGGCGTAATCTTGAGCAGTTCTTCATAGACGTTCTGCTCATGTTTCAGGCAGCACATCAATCTGCCGCAGCAGCCTGAAATTTTTGCTGGGTTGAGGGAAAGTCCCTGTTCCTTTGCCATTTTAATGGAAACCGGCTGGAATTCGCACAAAAAGCCTTTGCAGCAAAATTCCCGTCCGCAAATACCAATGCCGCCGAGAATTTTTGCCTTGTCCCGCACGCCGATTTGACGCAGTTCAATGCGTGTCCGGAAAATTGCAGCCAAATCCTTGACCAAATCCCGGAAATCCACACGATTTTCAGCGGTAAAATAGAACAGCAGTTTGCTGTTATCAAACGCACATTCTACTTCAATCAGTTTCATTTCGAGTTTCCGCATTGCAATTTTTTCTTCGCAGATGTGGAATGCACGAATTTCTTTTTTGCGATTTTGTTCCAGTGTTTTACGATCCTCTTTGTTGACAGGTCGCAGAATCTGTTTCAGCGGCTGCACAACCGCAGCTTGCTGAATGGTTTTGTTGGGGATGGTGACTTCTCCGCATTCCGTCCCTTTGGACGTTTCCACGACCACAAGGTCACCTGTTTGAAACTGGTGGTCGCCGGGGGAGAAATAATATACTTTTCCGTTTGCTTTGAAACGGACACCGATGATTTCAATCATATAAAATCCTTTCTCAGGTCGGTAAAAATAAAAAAAATAAGGTCAGCTAATCTGCATCCACGTTCCGCACAGAGTCGCCAGCAGCAACGGAACAGTGCCGTTTGCTTGCAATGCCTGCTCTGCCTTGCGGATGGTTTCAAATTGCAGCAGCCCTTGCCGCTGGGCAGTTTGCCGAGCCGCTTGCTTTGCCAGCTGCGGTGCACAGCTGCACGTTGCAGCAGAAGGGTCATTGTGCAGCACTAAAACGTCCCGGACATAGAGCCGCAGTTGCTGGAGGAAAAACCGTGCTTGTGGGCGGTCTTTTCCAATGGTGGCGACTGCTTTTAGAAATGCATATTCATTGTGCTGCTGCAAGGCTTGAATGCTATCTTCGATACGGGCAACGGCAGCTTGTAGATTGGAATCTGTGGCATAGGCAAGCGTTTGCCCGATGTTGCCGGGGAATCGCTGGAAATCTGCATCCGGAATGCCAAGAGCCGTGGCTGCTTCCTGCACTTCTGACGGTTGACATGGAATCAGTCCGAAAGAGAGAATGCGGGAGCGAATCGTAGAAAGCAGCGTATCCTTTGCCGATGCTGTAAATAAAAAAAACGCATATGCTGGCGGTTCTTCCAGCTGCTTCAGCAGGAGATTTTGTGCACGGTCATCCATCTGGTCGCAGTCCAAAAATAAATAGACCTTACGGCTGCCGTTGTTTGGCGGGATGGAAACGCTGCTGCAAATCTGTCGTACTGTTTCTACAGAAAAACCGCCCAGTTTTCCGCTGTGCGGAACTAATATCAAATCTGGGTGGCAGTCTTTTTGCAGGTTGTGGCAGGATTTACAGTGTCCGCAGGGCTGTCCGTTTTCGGGATGTTCGCAGAGCAATAGGGCGGAAAACCAATGTGCAACGGTTTTTCGTCCTAGGCCAGCATCTCCATAAAATAAAAAACTTTGTGCAAGCCGTTCGCCGCTTGCCATACGGGACAGGGTAGTTTGAAGCGATTTTTTACCGTATAAAGTGGGCAGCATTGCCGAACCTCCTTGCATACAATTGTTCGATGGGTACGCTTTTTATTATAGGCGATTTCCGGAAATTTGTCAACCGGAGAAAAACAGGGAATTGTGGAAAGTGGGGTTTGGTTGCGGTGTTGAAAGGGATTGCAGTTTGTGGAATGGTTCTTGGAAGATTTTTTCGAGATGGGTTGTAAGATACGAGCCGCAGGCGAAATAAAAAGTTTTTCGGTGCAGCAGTTTTTCAAAAATGCTGCCGAGGTGTGGGCGAGTAGCCCACATTTGCGGAGCAAATTGGATTTTGCAAACTGGTTTTTCTGCTGCAATTGCATATTTTGAAACTGTCAAATTCAAATAAAGTTGAATGATAAGAATCAAGGTTGTAAATTCGAGCAAGGCAACGGGGCAATTGCAGCACGCTGGCAGGCAAAAGCAG
>UMHV01040158.1_pt1 | contig 35684 bp, 53 predicted proteins | sample 1965621 | NCBI WGS metagenome assembly UMHV01 (sample SAMEA4836108, study PRJEB28245) | human gut metagenome | biome: gut microbiome; material: fecal sample | place: Denmark | collected 2008 | reverse complement strand
CGCGTTGGCCCCTTGTGGGGTACGCGCGGTAGTTGTAACGCCTGATGGTCTCCATATTCGGCTCTATGCGTCCTGGCGGACTTCGGCCCCATCCCCGCCCTAAAGGACGGGGCGCCTTTTCGTTTTCGGGTGGCATTCGCCGTCGTCGCCCTTGATCATCGCCCAGCGTCGCGAGTCGTACACCGCCGTCTCGGCCGCGTCCTCGTCCGGGTACCACATGGCGCCGAGCGGCCCGTCGGCGAACACGGCGCCGCAATGCGGATACTCGCAGACGGGAAGCAGGAAGGGATGGTCGGCCGTGATAAGCCCCGAATGGAGCAGGGCGTGCAGCACTTGAGGCTCGCATCCGGGCTTCGGCAACGGCATGAAGTCCACGGCGTCTAGGTCGTCGTAGAACGCCCTCAGCTCCGGCGTGGTCGGAACGCGCTTCTCCGGGTCGTAGCGCACCGGCCTGCCGTCCCCGTCATGGAGCAGATGCTCCGGGCAGAAGCAGACCGGCTCGTCGTGGCGGCCGTCCAGCACCAGCCAGTCGTCCTCCCGCGCCTGGTTGAGGGCCCAGTACGGGTCCGACCACCACTCGGCCTCGTCCCCGTCGTGTTCGTTCCCGCAGCCCGGAAAGGCGCAGACGGGGCGGCGGAAATGCCTGATGTCGTATCGCATGACGCCCTCCGGCTCCCCTCTAATGGCAGTTGGGGCAATACCCAGGATCGCCCTCGTATGTATCGTCCAGGAATGCGCCGCACTCACTGCAACGTTCTTCTTCGCACCGACACTTGTTCGGCGCCTGTCCGCAGAACGGGCACCTGTACCAGATGTCCTCCGCGATGGCCTCCGGGTCGGCCGGATCGTATTCGTGCGTCCAATCCGACTCGGGCATGGTCTTGTATTCGTACGGATTGTCCGACCATGCGGCGACGGAAACCTTGCCATCGTCCACGATGATGCGGGCGAGGCCGGTCTGTTCGCCGTCGAACTGGTCGCGCAGACCGCATTCCAGCACGCCGCCCTCCAGTCGCGTCCAGTCGCCCTCGTATTCGAGGGCCTTTTCGATTCCGACCAGCATGATGTCGTCTCCTCCCATGTCAGTCCAGTTCTTCGGCCCATGTGATATGGATGCCGAGGTGTTCGGCCATGCGAAGCAGTAGCTCCAGTTCCTTTACACTGGAGAAGACATCCGCGGTATCCTCGCCCCGCAGCTTTTCGACCATGTCATCCATCTTCCAGCCATGACGTTGCCACTGACCGTCGGCGGCACCGTAATAGCATGCGTCCGCCTCGGAATCCCAGTCCCGAAGCTCCCACTTAAGAAAGAGCCCTGGTTTCTTCCCGTCCGCGCACAGCTCCCTCAATCCGATGATCGCCGTGCCGTCCTTGTCGAGACGCGTGTACGGCAGTGCGTCGGCCAATGCGGCGAACCCGTCACGACACTTGCCGAGGGCCTTCTCCAAGTCTTTCATGATTCCTCAGTCCTCGAATCTCGGCAGGGTGTGCGCGGCGTCCAGATACTCCACGCCGTCATGCACCCAGTAGTGCCCCTTGATGGTGATGGGGTCGTTCAACTCGATGAACCATGTGGCCTGACGTTCCAGGCCCATGCCGTCCACATAAGCCCACAGGTCGTCACTGAACCGGCCCCACTCCTTCTGTACGGCCTCGTCATCCTCGCGGTTGCACAGCTCGAAGTAGCGGCCGCGCAGCGTCTCGTCGTCGATGACATTCCCGGCGAATCGCGTATCCTCCAGCGTCGCCCAGCAGGCCATGCATATCGTTTCCAGAGCGGAGACGGGGACCTCATACACATGGCTCTCGTCCAGCGGATACCACGGGCGGTCACGGACGAAACGTATGGCGTCGGCGGAATTTTCGATGTAGTGCGGGGTGGTCATAACGGCTCCTTTCGTTTGATACCGGAGTCATGCGTCCCATGAGCGCCTCTACAGGGCGAGTACGGTGACACGCGGATACGGCCTTGCCTTCAACGCGCCGCGGTCGCCCGCGTTGAACCGTTTCATCGTCTCCCCGTACCGGTCGGCCAGAGCGCCCCTCGCCGGCATGTCCACGTGCTCAAGGGAGACGCAGTTGGAGAACATGGCCGGCCCCCTGTTGTCCATCTCCACGTCGGGGGGAAGCTCCAGATTGGAGATGTCCAGCCTGCGAAGCCGCTCGCAGCACATGAACATGCGGTTGATGTCCTTGGCTCGCGGCAGCCGCAGTTCCGACAGGTCCAGTTCGGCAATCCGATTCCCCCACGAGGCGAACATCTCACGGGCGACCTCCGCGCCGCTTACGTCCAATCCGGGCACCTTCAGGCTCGTCACGTCGGGGCCAAGTCGGAACAGACGCTCGCAGTCCTTCGCGTTCGGGGCCTTCAGGTTGACGATTTCAACGTCCCCGAAGCCCGAATTGTTGAACATCCATGCCAGACTGACGGTCTTCGACATGTCCAGATTCGTGAAGTCCACCCGGCGCAGGGCGAACATGTCCTCGAAGAAGACACTCATGTCCTCCGGTGCTTTGGAACCCGGCACGAAGCGGATTTCCTTGACCCTGTCGCGGTATTCCCTGTCCGCCCATCCCGGCGTGTGGTCAAACGTGCGGGGGTCGGGGCATCCGTTGCGCCAGTCGAAGGTAAGCACGTAGGTAAGAGCGCCCAGACGATAGTTCAGCTTCCAGCCGTCCCCTTGGGCTATGAGACTGTTGTCACGATAATGGTTGACGAACCCTCTGGGAAGCGTGCTCCCCTTTGTCTTCGTGTTCTCGAAGAACATGCTCCCCGCCCCGTAGGCTTGACCGAAGTCCACTCGACGGACATTGCTGTTACGGGAACGGAGACTCTGCACGCTCGCTCCGCTTACTGTCGCGTCGGACATCACCGTCTTGTTCAGGAATGCCTTGTCCATCGTCGCGCCGGTCAGATTCGCCTTCCGCAGGTCGATGCCGCCCATGTTGGCTCCGGTCAAATCGGCTCCGGCAAGGTTCACGCCCTCCATGTTCGTGTATTCGAAGACGGCGTTTCGTAGTATCGCGTCCGACATGTCGGCCCCGTTGAATTGGAACCAGCTTACGTTGGCACGGCTGAAGTCGGCTTCGCGCAGGTCGGCGTCCTCCAGATAGACGGGACGGCGTGGATCCAGCCTTCCGACGAACCTCATGCGACGCATGTCTGCGTTGTTGAATACGGTGCTGCCGAGAGGTGTGCCCGAGTCGATCAAGGAACCCCTCAAATCGGCTCCTGACATGTCCACATCGCAAAGATCAACTCCGGAGAAGTCGAGGTATCGCAGGTCGAGTCCACTCAGATCGCGGCCTCGAAGGACGTTTCCCAAGCGGTAAAGCTCGGTTTCCACGACGACGCCCGGGCTTGGCTTGTCGACGCGCATGTATCGCGTCAGCCTGATGTCGTCCGGCAGGCCGCGTTCGTCGTCCCGAATGCCGGGCGCGTATAGACGGATGCCGAGCCCCAGCCTCGCCCCTTCGGGGATGTGTCCGAGAATCGTGCGGGCTTTCTTTCCATCGTTCGCAAAAAGCTCCACCAGACGTTGTGCCGTCCGTCGCACGTTTTCTACGATGCCGGGGGTTTCCGCCCATTCGACCAGCGAAGGCAGTGTTTGGTCGGTGATTTCCTTGTCGGAATGGTCTCCGTATTCCCTCACGGAGACTTCCATCGTCTCCGTTCCGTCCGTGATTCTCATGATTTTGCCTCCCTTTGTGTTCAAACGCCCCATGCGTCCCGGACGTGCTGGAAATCAGTCGGCCACATACAGGACGGCGGAATTCGGAATCACGAGGTGATGTCCCGTCAGGGTCCGGATGGTCTGCGAGACTTCCCCATGCTCAGGCTCCGTCCACCCGTCCGGGCTGGTGACGACGGTGCCGTCCGCCAGCGTCCAGCGATGGACGCGGACGCCGGTCAGGTCGAACAGCGAGGCGTGGTCGGTGTATGGGAACGGCCGCGCCACCTCGCGTTCGCGGTAACACCCGTTCTCCTCCCAAACCCCCAGCAGCTCTCACTGTCGCAAGAGGCGAGCTCCTCCCCCGGCAGCGGGCGCGGCGCGGACACGACGCCCAGACCGACGCCTTTGGCGAGAAGCCCCATGCCCGCGCATTCGGCATCCCGCTCCCGCAGGCCGGCCATGCGGTCATTCCAAGCCGCGATGGCCTGCACCAAGGAAGGCGTCGGCCTTGCCATCCGTCCGCAGTCCGGGCATTCGAGCCTGCACTCCTCCGGCTTCAGCACCGGCGTGCCGCCGCAGACGCACGGGTCCACGCGCGTGGCGATGCCGCACATGCGGGACCACTCCTTTTTGGCGGCCCTTTCCGCGGTCTCCTTGTCGGACTCCCCGTCGCCGCATTCGGCGACAAGATCGATACGGGGCGCGAAGCCCTCAAGGGGACAGCCGTTTTCGCAGGTGGGGGGATTGTCGTAAGACTGTTCGACATGCAGTCGGCCGTTACATTCCCGACTATCGACCTCCCCGGCCACCCGGCCTCCGCATACGGGGCACGCGCCCCATTCGATGTTCTCCGTCATCATCGGCTCCTTTCCGTTCTTCCGCCGCCTTCCATGCGTCCCGGCCGCGACGCATGCGACCGGGTATGAAGCTTTCATCCGACGGCATCGATTGGAACATGGTCACCCAAGCCCGCGAACCGCATCCCGAACGCCTGCACCTGGTCGAGGACAGGCGCCGCGCCAGACGCAAGGCGGCCGACGCGGCCTATTACCAGGCGAACAAGGAGCGCATCGATCGGCGCAATAAAGCCTGGCGCGAGGCGAACAAGGAGGAGATGCGCCGGTACGACAAGGCGTACGCGGCCTCGCACCGCGAGGAGCGCCGCGAGGCCGCCCGCCGCTGGCAGGCCAGGTTCAAAGCCGAGCATGGCATCAGCTACTCCGCCTGGCGGCGCAGACGCCTGAGGGAGACGGACCCGCAGACGGCCGCCAGCACGCCGCAGACGGCCGCGCCCGCGAGGAACACGGGCGAGAACGGGCAGGCGGCGGCCGACAGCAGCATCAGGTCGGTCAGCGCCGCGTCGGCGGAACCCCACAGGTCCGGCCGGCGCCTGTGACGGGCCCGGCTCACAGCCAATCGCCCCCGATGACGTTGCCGGACGCGTCAAGCACGCCGTCCCCCACGAGCCAGTCGCGGATGTCTGCGTCGAGGGCGGCCCGCTCCCCTTCGGTCAGCCGCAGGTCGAAACGCCCATCCTCGTCGCCGAGAAGATAGACGCGCAGCTCCGCATGGACGGGGCCGCCCAGCCGGCCGCGCGCCACCCAGCGCCAGTCGAGACGCGCGATGGCCAGTCCGTCGCGGTCCCCCACGCCGTACGCCCCGAGCGCGCCGCACCGACGCATCCATTCGTCCTCCATGCCGCCCGCATCCAGATCGGCCTCCCAGCCGTCCGGCGCCGTCAGCTCGTACGTATTCCATCTATCCAGTCCGAAATCCATATCCGGCCCCTTTCCTTCCGCCGACAGGCATGCGTCCCAGCCGAAAGACGGAAGGCCCCGTCGCATCCGTTATCGGATATGACGGGGCCTTCCGTGTGGAATGGCGCCTACTTGCGCTTGCCGAGGATGGCGAGCGCGATGGCTCCCGCGGCGAGCGCCACCACGGCCACCGCAACGGCCGCCACTGCGACGCCGGTGGAGGCGAGCCCGTCCTTCGGGGATTCGGCCTTGGACGTGGCATCCGACTGGCCCTTCGGCGTGTTGGTATCGGACGGCTTGTCCGTGTCCGTCTTGCCGGAATCATCCTTCGACGGGACGTTGGTATCGGTGCCGGATGGCTTGTCTGTATCGTTCTTCGGAGTGTCTGGCTTCGTCGGAGTCACATCCTGCCTGACCGGAGTCCACTGCGCGACCACGGTCACGTCGGAACCATTGTCCTCAACAGTGTTATCGGAATCGACCTTGACGCCATCAATCATCCAGCCGTCGAACTCATAACCGTCTCGGGTTGGAGCCGTGTCGGACACGTCGGCCGGCAAGTCGGAATCCTCATACTGGCCGTCGCCACCGTTCATGTCATAGCGGAGCACATGCTTCGCCTCCCATTGCGGATACAGGGTGGTGTTCTCCGGAATCGAAGTCACGGTCTCGCCCGGCTTGTAGGAGTCGCCGGTTCCGTCCGGGTTGGTGGTCCAGACGGTGAAACGGTAGTGTGCCTTGGCTGGCCGGGGCATGACGAACGGAGTGGTCTCGGTCTTGTCCTGACCATCCAATCTCACCTCCACATGACGGGTGACGGGGACGTTCACGCTGTTGCGGTGGAATTCGCCGCCGATGGTCACGTTCTGGGCGATAATCTGCCCTTCGACGTTCTGGGATGCGTCCACATTCGCTTCGGGCGCGAGGATGACAGAAGAGGTGGCGCCCGCCGTGCCGACACGGCCATGGTACTGGCCGTCCTCCGACTTGGAGTCGGTCAGATTGTAGATGACCCCCTTATCCGTCCAGTGGGCGTATTCGGCATGGTTGATGCCGTCCACGTCCAATTGCGGCAGGGTGATGTCGTCCGCGCCTTCGGCGTCCACGTTCACGACGAGACGGGTCTTCTCCCCCAAGGTGGCGGTGACGCGATTGCCTTGCAGTTCAGCCGCGTCGATGTCGAGATGGGCCTCGTCGCCGTCCGCCGTGATATGGCGGCGGTTCATGTCGGAGAAGTCGTACAACGCGTTCGCCGACGCGGTCTTGGCCCACTTGGCGGACAATGCGGTCATGTTTTTCTCCATGGCCTTCAGGTCAAGGTATTTGACCTTGGAGTCCCTGAGCACCCGTTCGGATTTCGGCAGGCTTCCGCCGGTCTGCATTTCCAGTTTGTTGCCGTTCACCGTCCAGCTGTCGCCGTTGTCGGTCTGGCCGATGTCGGTGGACGCGCCGAAGACGATCCTGGAGTCGGCGGGCAGGCTCACGTTGATGCTGCCGTCAACCTTGTCCATGTAGCTGACTTCCGGCTCGTCCACGCCGGCCGCGTGGTTGCCGAACGCGGCTCCGACGTAGGCGTGCGCGGTGGCGATGTTGCCGTTCGTGTGGGCGTTCAGACGGATCGATTTGAAGCCGACGAGACCGAAGTTCGCCGCCTCACCCAAGTCGCCGCCCAACAGGTCCACGGTCTCGTCGTTGACGAATGTGGTGTCCCCGTCGATGATGGTCGGCGTGCCGATGGCGGCGGCGCTCGCAACGCCAGCCGATGCGAGCATGGCGAGCGACGCCAATGCGGCCACGGCCGCCGTCCCTCTGATGTTGTCCGAAATCATGTTCCTCCCGTTTCGGGTCGTATTGTCTTCTCTGGGCGGCGGGAAGCCGTCCGGAGAATGGCATGCGTCCTAGGGAGGCGTCAGTACCGGTCCACCTTCGGTTCGACCGGCAGGCCGTCCGCGCCGAACAGGGCGACGCACACGGTCCGCTGGCCGTCAGGAGCCGTGATGTGGCGGACGAACAGCGTGGCCTGGACGAGGCCGTCGCCGTCCCGGACCGTCAGGCGGGTGAAGCCCTCCCTATGGAACGGACGCGCCCCGTCCCCGAGCGCGGCGTCGACGCCGAAGACGTCGGAAAGCACCTGGGCGGGCGTCTCCGGGACCGGCGGATGATGCGTGACGATCCACGCCTCCAGCGCGATCCCAAGGACGAAGGCCGCCACGCCGGCCCCCACCGCGGCCGGCGTCGACACCGACGAGGTTGGCCGCGAGGCCCACCCGGCGATGCCCACGGGGACGAGCAACGCCGTCAGGATGCCCAGCCACCACGGGTGGAGGTCGAACCGCCGCTTCCGGGCGCTCCAGTCGGTCAGCGGGACCAGCAGTCCGGCCCGCGTCAGCGTCCGGGCCGCCTCGTCCGTATCCAGGGGCTCCACCATGCGCAGCCTGAGCGTTCCGATTTCCTCCGTCATTTCGATTCCTTTCCTTTGACGACGGCCTTGCCGTCTCCGTCGAACAATCCGACCCTGCCGTGGTCGTGGTCGACGACCAGCCGGCCATTCTCGACCAGGCGTCCGTCCTTCGTCACGAACCGGCAGGTGTACCGGTCCTTGGAGGGCAGGCGTCCCACGTCCAGATCCACGCTGGAATCGAGTCCCAACGACCTGGTGGAGCATGACAGGTACTCCACTCCCGTAACCCTCTCCAGCCGCTCGCCGAATCCGTCCGGACGCTTCCTCGCCGCGATCACGGTCGCCGTGGCCGCCTTGGTGTCATCCGCGCCGACCTTCGGCAGTTGGCAGAGGCCGTCGGAGATGCAGAGGAACAGGGCGGCCGACGCGCCGATCGCGAACGGCACGACAAGGGGAATCCCCCTCGCTCCGTGCCTCAGGAAGGAGACGACGGCCAACACGGTGAAGACCAGGGTCATGATGCCGCCGCCCACCAGGCATGCCCAGGCGACGTCTCCATCGCTCAGGGTCTGCGCGGGCGTGTAGTACGCATCCCACGACTTGAGCCAGTCGTTCATATCGATCATCCGCGTTCCTTCCTCTCCGGCGTCCATATTCCATCGGCGTGCGTTCCCGGCACCGCGAGGGACAGCCTTCTCGCCGGCGTCGCGCATTCCAGTCGGACGCGCCCCATGTAGGCGTACGCGGCGACGGACCGGCCGTCTCTCCCGTCGAGCATGGCGGCGCACTCGTCCGCGCCGAGCGCGTCCCACGCGCCGGACAGGACGAGCCATTCGGCCATCAATTCGTCGGACGGGTGGAGCCGTCCCGTGGCGCCCGGCCAGGTATGGCGGTCGATTCCGGCCGGACGGGGGCGCGGGACGCCCAGACGTCCGGCCGGCACGCCGTACAGGAGCGCCATGCTCTCGACCATCCGCCGATTCGGACATGACTCGTCGCGTTCGTAGCGCCCCAGCAGGGAGACGGACAGGCCGAGCGCCCGCGCGGCCTGTCTCTGCGTCAGTCCGGCGCTCCGGCGGGCCTTGGCGTACACGTTCACGACGGCATGCGCCCTATGGGCACGCCGGCGCCGATGGCGGGAGCGGCCCTGTGGACCCGCTCCGCCATATCCTCGTCCGGCAGGTACCGGCCGCGGTCAGGTCCGGACGGTGGGGTTGTCCCGTCTTCGTCGTCGTATGAATCCGTCATATCCGGGCTTATGCGTCGCGGGGAGAAGATTGGAAATAAAAAACGGCCCGGAAACGTGATTGTTTCCGGCCGTCGGAAGCGGAAAGGGCGGATCGATGGGTCTTCACCGCCCGCGCAAGGATGGATCATGCGAACAGGATGCCGCCGTCCCCGTCGAACATCGTGGCGCGGCGTCCGTAGACCCGAAGGACGCCCTCGCGCAGCCGCCCCTCGGAATCCATGAATCGGACATGCCCCCCGGCCGAGACGTCGACGATTGTCAGGCCGAAGCGCCGCTCCATGTCGTGCAGGACGGGCGCGGTCACGGGATGCACGAGCGTGCCCAGGGCCAGGATGACGGCGATGGCCAGGAACGGCACGACGGCGGCCGCGCGCGTGGCGGCGAGGACGACGGCAAGCGCAAGCGCGGCGAGCCAGAGCGCGGCGGACGCCTCGTTCGGCGTCGACACTCCGCGCGGGACGCCCATGGTCAACGGCACCGCCTTCCTTGGAGGCTCCGCCTTGGCCCGCTTCGGTCCGACGGCCTTCGGCGCGGGCTTCGGCTTGCGCGGCGTCGAGTGGAAGGCGATGGTCTCCACGTCGTCCGATGGCTTATCGGGATTCTCCTCGGTGTACTTAAGCTTAAGTTCGTCCAGATCGGACATGATGGGCTCCTTTCGTATCCGGCGTCCGCATGCGTCCTCCACGACGCATGGCCGGACCTTGGACGGCCGCCGCCGGAACCTCCGGCATTCCCGATGGCGGAGGCGTGGCCCACGGACCCGGGCGAAGGCCCCTTGTGTGGGGCGGGGTCATGCATGCGCCCCCCGCGAAGGCGGGGCGCCGACGGCTTGCGCGGCGAAGCCAATCCCCTCCAAGCCGTTTGCGGCGGCGCTCGGCGGCAAGCGGCGACAGACGCCTGTCGCGTTCGAGCCATGCGGCGTATTTCGCCCCCATGCGGGCAAGCTCGGTCTTGCCGGGTTCTTCCACGTCGGAATGGCGGGACTCGAACCCGCGGCCTCGCGGCCCCCGGCCGCGCGCGCTGCCGACTGCGCCACATTCCGAGACCGTCGCCATCCTCCCCCGGAGCCGAAGCCCCGATGGGCCAAAAAGGAGGATGGCGGCGTCGCACGCCGGCCGGGACTCGAACCCGGATCGACGGTTTTGGAGACCGCCGTGCTTGCCATTGCACCACCGACGCAAAGGGAGGCGTCCATGACGCCGCGCGCCTGGCCGCCCGGTCCTTCGGACGGCAGGCGTCGCGGACGCCTCCCGAGAGCCCCGAGCCGGATTCGAACCGGCGACCTGCCGCTTACGAGGCGGCTGCGCTACCACTGGGCCATCGGGGCCTTGACGATCCCTCCCATCGCTTTTTCCAATGCATGATGAGAGTCTGTTCGCACGGGTGCCTTGTCAGGCGCGCCACGGGAGGAACCGTCTGGTGGAGCCGGCGGGATTCGGACCCGCGACCTTCCCGTTGCGAACGGGATGCGCTGCCTCTGCGCCACGGCCCCATGCCGGCCCTTCCCTATGCGGGAAGGGCCGGCTGGAAAAGGAGTCATTCGGGTGGCGGTATTACGCCGCTGGTGCCCCCGGCCGGACTCGGACCGGCGACGCCCACCTTAGGAGGGTGGCGCTCTATCCCCTGAGCTACGGGGGCAGGCGGCGGCCGGCTTATGCTTGGTTCTCGCACCGGCCGCCTTGATTCCATACCCTTGATTCGCGCTTCGACGGAGGACCGCGACGTTCCGCGTCGGCCTACGCCCTCCTCCACGCGCGTTTAACGTCTCCGTGCATGCGCCACGGCGACGGGAATGCTCCAACACTCTTCGGTTTTCCATGGGACGTCATGCGTCCCGACGTGTCCCCGGCCGGACTCGAACCGGCGACGCCCACCTCCGGGGGGTGGCGCTCTGTCCTCTGAGCTACGGGGGCGTATGTCTCCTCCCCGCGACGACGCCCGCAAGACGTCCTCCGGGTCGGAGTCATGTACATCGGCCCTTCAGTACTCGCCGTCCTTGCGGGATGGCGGCTTTTCCGTCCGTCCGATGGTGTTTAACGCGCGTTCCACGCGGACGCTTTTGATTACCCGTCCAACGACAAGCTACAGGATTTCACTCCCGATTTCCCGCAGTTACGCCAACTGCGGTCGTGCCCCCGTGGGAATCGGACCTACTGTTCGCTCCAACCATGAAGCCGGAGGGGCGTATCAAGCATCATGCTGTACCGTACGCTATGCGTCTCAGCGGTCCATCTCATCCCAGTCGATGCGCCCGTTGACCGCGCAACTCACGACACGGATATCCTCCGGCGGGAAGCCCTCATCATGCAGGCGCCCGACGAAGCCGTCCAGATGGTCGCCGTCGCACAGGTAGCAGATGTCGTCGTACGCCGGCTCCTCGTACGGATCGCAAACCAGCACCAGATACAGCCCCGGCTCCGGCAGACGGAACTCGCCGCCGTTCGGAATGCCGTGTGGTCTTTTCATTGGCTCCTCCTTTGTTCCACCGGGTCCATGCGTCCCGGCTTCTCCCGGACCTCGAATTCGACGTCGTAGTCGGCCACGGCGTAGGCCGCCACCTCAAGAACGGCGCCGCATTCGCACGTGATGCCGTTCGAGACGCCGGTGCCCCAATCCATCCGCCAGCCGCCCTGTGCGGGGCGGCCGCATTTGGGGCAGCGCAGTTCCTCCGTCATCTTGGACTCCTTTCCCTGACGGTGGGACCATGCGTCCCGGCCGGCCGTCAGAAAATGACGGAGAGGATGATCGCGCAGATGAGGCCGGTGCCGCACGCGGCGATGACGACGACGGGCATGGCGCCCTGTTGCTCGGTCTCGTGCCAATGTTCGCCATGCAGATACGCCCACGCAAAGGCGGCCGCGGCCACCAGCCCCCCGATGACGGCCATCACATGCCCTCCAGCGAGTCCGAGATGTCCGAGACGACATCCAGCAGGCCGTACCCATCCATGGTGTCGCCGTTGTACCCATGGTCGGTGCAGAAGTCGGCTCCGACCGATTCCAGCGCCTCCAGCGCCTCGTATAGGGCGACATAAGCCTCGTCCACCTTCTCCTTTGCGAACCCATACGGATCCTTCGTCTTGTCTGCCATTTCGACTCCTTTCGTCTGATGCGCCCATGCGTCCCGGCCGCGTTTGCGGCACCAGCCGGCGATGCCGCCGTAGGCCACGTATCGTTCGAAGCCCACGTAATTGCCGAGAATGGGCATGGCATGGGCGGCGATGTCGCAGTAGTCGATGACGGCCCCGAACGCGTCCGCCGCCGTCATGCCCGCGCCGTCTTGGGCGCGGCACCAATCGGCCACGTCGCGGCAGGCGAAGACACGTTCGTAGCGTACGGGGTCGGCGAACCGGTCAAGCAGGGCGGCGACGGCGGCGAACGCATCCGCGCCGCTCATTCGACCCTCCCCAGCGCTTCGAGAATGGCGTCGGCCAGATGCGCCCGCCATTCGTCCGCATCGGCTCCGCCGGAGCCGGTCCAGCCGCAGCCGCACCGGATGCGGCCGTCGTCGCCGACCGTGACGGCGAACGACTCCTCGGGCAACGGGTCCGGTTCGCCCAGATGGGTGGCCAGCACATCGGCGACCGCCTCCTCCCGCGAACGGGGCGGGCGGGAGAGCAACGCGTCGACATGCCGGCCGAATGCCTCCATCGAATCGAACGTCAGTTCGTCGCCCCTGCAATGGACGACGCCATCGGCCAGGACCATGTCGGCGACGTGCTCCTTCAAAATCTTCCTTGCGTTGGCCATGACGGCCTCCTTTCGCTACACCGGCACCGGACATGCGTCCCGGTCGGCGAGCAGGCCGCCCAGCGAGACGGGAACGAATTGACCGGGCCGGGCACGCATCGCGCGGGTCAGCGCGTCCATGTCCAGGGCGAAGAGTCCGGCGTTCATCATGCCGTTGAGTTCGACGATGGACACCTCGCCGTCGATCAGGCACAGGTCGAGCACATAGGCGCCGTATCCGTCGCCCGCGAGCGCGCGGCCGAACCGGACGGCCGCCTCCCGGTAGCGTTCGGCCAGGTCGGGGCGGCGCTCGACGGTCGACCGGTCCATGTCGGCGCGGGTCCGCTGCATCTTCGGGTCGAACCGCGCCTCGTTGTCCACCGGCGTCAGGACGCCGATGTTGCCCGCGCCGCACGCCGGCTCGTCGCCGACCATGAACATGCGGTATTCGTACTCCATGCGCACGCGCTTCTGGACGAGCAGGGCGTCGGGCACGCCCTCGGCCCGCATGGACTCCCAGTTCTCCGCGAGCCAGCCGGCCACCCGGTCCGCCAGCATGTCCGGGTCGGTCCCGTCGAGCGGCAGGTTCGGCAGGGCCTTCTCCCTCGCCGCGTACTTGACGAGGAACGACGAAACGCCCCAGTCGACGAGCCTTGCGAACGCGGCCCGCACGTCCGGCGGGTCGATGGAGCAGGTTTCGGACGGCCGGTGCATGAGCCCGCGTACCGTCGGGTTCAGCCGGTAGCGGGCGGCCAGCGAGGAGTCGGCCACCTGGTCCGGCGTCTGGCAGTGGGCGAGCACATGCCCGAAATGCGGCAGGCCGGCCAGTGACGTGTCGTCGCCCCTCCACCTTCCATGCACGCGGACGATGGCGTCGTCCCCGAGGTTCCGCACGCCCCAGTACAGGCGGGCGCACATCTCGATCCAGTCCTCACGGTCCCCGCCCGCCGGTTCCACCGGGCCGACGTGCTCCTCCCACGCGCGGATGTAGCCGTCGGGGACGCCGGCCAGGTCGTCGGGGCACCCGACCGGAACGATCGATATGACCCACGGGCCGGTCACAGGCTTGGCGGTGTCGACCATCGGCGCGCCTCCTTCTCGTCCAGGGCGCCGAAGCCGAGCCGGAGCAGGTCCGCCGTGCTCTTCGCCCATTGGCGCATCTCGTCCGCGGACACGGGCATCGGCGGGCGGAAGTCCACGACGTCCCCGTACAGGACTTCGGGAGACCGCCACAGCCCGACGGCGTGCGCCGCGCCCCTCGCCCACAGGTCGACGTGGGCGGCGCACCAGCGTGAGCCGTCCGTCGTGGGCCGGCCGCAACGGCCCGTCTCGGCGAGGAACCGGCAGCGGCCGTCCACATCCGCATTGGCGGCGCGCTCCGCGTCGAGCCCGGCGAGCTCCTTTCCGCATCGGACGGCCCGCCGTCTCCATGCGGCCGCGGACTCCGCGTTGGCTTCCAGCCCGCCCGCCAGCGACGCGACGGCCCCGAGGTCATCGAACGGCATGCGCGCCAATCGTTCGCGCAGTATCCACGCCCGCGACGCCTTGCGGCGCCATGAGCGCTCCGCGTGGAGCAGGCGGCGTTCCAATCGGGCGCGCCTGCGGTCGATGTAATCCATTGGGGTCCTTCCTTTTTTAGTCGGCGTCGGTGACGCCGTGGTAGATCTCCCTCGCGCAGGCCTCCAGGTCGGCATCCGGGTCGTCCCGCACCCGTTCGAGGATCCGGAGTATGTGCCGCTCGAAGCCCTGGCAAAGCTCCTTCGAACGGCACTCGGAGACCAGAATGCTCCCGAGCTCCGCGGCATGCTCCCGGCATACGCGCACGGTTCTGCCGGGCAATTCACCCAATTCGGTCGGAACGACGCCGAAGTACACGTAGTCGTCGTCCATGCCGAGGGCGAGGCAATGGGCCCTCCTGCCTTTCCCGCCGACCGACGCCTCGTACGAAAGGTCCCCGAACACCATCGGCAATGCGTGGGGCACGGCCATCTCGCGCATGACAAGCGTCATTGGCGGGGAGTACAGGTCCTCGTAGAAATGCATGCAATCGTGGTCCAGTGGGTGCGTCTCGATGGGGTGCATATCCTTTCCGCCCGGCTTGCGGCTGCAATACGGACATTCGCTCATGGCCGTGCCTCCCCGTCCCCAAGGCCGGCGAACCGCCAACCGCGCATCGTGAGGCCGAGGATGGACGCCCTCGCCGTCTCGCCGCCATCGGTCACGGCCATGCACGGCAGGTCCGTGGCGTCGTCCACCACGACCTCGAACGTCAGGCCGGACGGGGAGCCGTCCCCATGGACCAGCCGCCCGCGGCTTCCGACGCGCAGGGCGCTGCCGTCGGCCAGGTGGAAGGCGGCGAGCACGGCGTCGGCGGCCGGCGTGCCCGACGGCTCCCCATCGGCCGTCACGTCGTAGACGAGCGAGGCCTCGACGGTGAACGGCCGGCCGCATTCCCCGCACGTCAGCCTCCGGCGTCCGCCGTCGACCATCTCCAGGTCGTATATCGGGTCGAGCAGCTCCGCCCCGCAGGATGGGCAGTTCAGGTTTTTGGTCTGTATCATTCGTTCTCCTTCTCTTGGGCCGTCCGCCATTCCCCGAGGGCTTTGGCGAACGACGGGTGGTATTCCGCGTACGCGTCCAGATCGTCCAGATTGTCCCGAATCCATTCATTTCGGCGGGACTCGACTGTGGTAAGGTCGATGGCGTATTCGTTGTCCCCGCCGAAAGGCGTCTTCTCGCCGACGTAATGGTTCCTTTCGAAGCGGACCAAAGAGCAGGACAGGCGGAGGAATGCCGTCGTCTGTTCCGGGGCGATGAAACGCGCCGCGCGGCAGAGGGGCTTCGCCGGCATGTGGGATCGGACCACCAGCCGAAGCCAGAAGAACGGTTCGATGACGAAAAGACACAGCCACAGGTAGTCCCATGCATGGAAGGTCCGCTCATCCCAGATCCAGATGGAGTGGTGGATCCACCAGACCACGGCGGCCACATTGATCCCAATCCCGCATGCGACGGCCGCCATGGCCCGTAGTGTTTCCGTAGGCGTCAGACGCCAATGCCACAGCATGCCGACGGCATTGGGCACCAGAAACGCCGTCCATCCAAGAAAGGCCGTGACGGCAATCGTGGCGGCTATGACCAGGAAGGCATATCCAATGCCCGTCCACGGCCAGGCGGCGATTTGGGCGGCCAGGGCGCGAAGTCCGGCCGCGAGCGCGCCGCCCGCCCATGCAAGCCATCTGCCCACCTGTCGGAGCCAGTCGGTGCGGAGCGCGACGTAGGTGATGCCCGCGGCGAGCGGGGCGACCACGGATACGGCGATGGCCGCCTTCTGTGGCGGGTCGAGTCTTTGCCTCAGCATGACGCCCCCTCGAACAGGCCGTAGCCGATATCGGCGCGGAGCAGGCCGTTGAGGCTTGGGACCACCACCGGCTCGTAGGTGAATCCGGCGGGCATGGACAGGGCGATGAACCGCATGACCAGATCGGCCCTGTCCCGCATCCGCCATGGCTCCCCGGTCCCGTCGAGAAGCCCCGCGCGTTCGAGCGCGCCGCGCGCCTCCGGGCTCATGCCGGACTCGCCGTAGCTCGTCCAGACGGCGAACGGGTCGTCTTTTTTGAAGCCGTCGAACCGGACGCCGTACTTCTCGCGGCTCATCCCGTAGGCCGCGGCGATCTCGGCGGCCGGCCGGTTGCAGTCGTACAGGAAGTCCTCTTTGATGTCGTGGCCCTTGCCGAGCCAGTCACCCAATGTGATGCGGAACAGCATGGTCGCCTCCTTTTTCCTACAAGGAGGCCATGCGTCCCGGTCCGGCCATCATCTCGTTGGAGCCGTCGCGCGGACAGGTCTGATCGGCTTGCCATCCATGCCATAGACCCCGACCCGCTTGGCCTTCGCGTCGCCATGGACGCGGATGGTCTCGTGCTTCCCTCCCTTGCGCTCGGCGATGCAGTATTCGGTCCCATCAGGCACGGCGGTCCGACGGGAGCCGTTCCCGCAGTCCACGCTTTCGAAGCCGTAGGATTCGGCCAACGCGCCGTCGAAGTCCGACGGACGTCCACCGGGGGTCATACCAAGGGACATGCAGACGGCGAAGGCGACCAGGAAGGCCAGCATCCCCACCAGGACGCTCGCCACGGGCTCCCCTATCTGCCCATATCCGAACGGATACAGCCGGCGCAGCACCAGACGGCATACGACACCGGCCATCACGCCGATGGCCGCCAGAACAAGGATCGTCACCACCGGCGTTTGCGCGGCGCTCCAATCACTGAAATCGACGCTCAATCGAACCTCCCAAGATACGCCATCTCGTCGGCGAGTCCGTCCTCGCCCTTCGCCCTAAGCATGTCCGCCACCCCGTAGCGCTGGTTCCAGCAACGGACGATGGTGTCCGCCTTGACGCCCGGCGCGCCCCAGACGGTCGGCAGGATGGAACAGGCGCCCGGCCTGTGGCTGACGCCGTAGCATGTCCCGTCCGGCGTGCCGTCGTAGACGAGCCGGACCGGTCCGCCGCAGAACGGGCAGGGCGCCAAGTAGGTCATTCGATGTCCCCCATGAGATAGACGCTCGTCGGCTTGCCCTCGCGCACAGTGGTGATGAAGACGGTCGTGCAGTCGTCGCCGCGCCCGTCCGCCAGCCCGTCGCCGAACTCCTCGGCCTTGGCGCGGTCGGCGAAGACGCCGCGCAGATACAGCGTCTCCGCGCCCTCCGAGACGACAAGTTCCGTGACCACATGCAATTCCATGGCCGGCTCCTTTCAGAAAAAACGGGGCGCCGTTGCGGAAAGTCACTGGAAAAAAACGCCGGCGCCCCTAATACGGCTTATGCGTCGCGGCCCAGCTCCTCGATATGGTCGACGACGGCCCTGGCGGCCTCGCCCGGCTTCATTTCGGCATACTCGCCCAGCGGCACCTGCCTGCCCTGGACGCTGACATGTAGTCCGTCGACACGGGCGGAGGCGGGCCCGTCGAAGCAGACGTACATGCAGGCGGTCGTCCCGTCCAGCCTGATGGACGCGGCGTCATCGTCATAGAACTCGGCGTGCGCGGTCCCGCCGCGCCTCGACACCTCGGCCACGATGGCCCGCCAAAGCTCGCGGCCGTATGTGGTCGACCTGTATTCGACAACCGGCGTCGCGTAATTGACGCATCCGCACTCGGGGCAGACGAATTCGCGCCGCTCGCCCGCCGGCCACGGCTCCAGTTCCGCAATGACGGCCGAGCAGTAGCCGCAGGATACATGGCCGTTGACAATCATCGCTCCGCCTCCTTGTATCGGATGGCCTCGATGCGCTTCCAGATGGCCTTGGCGGCCGCCTCCGGCTCCATTCCGGCGTAGACGGATACGGGTACCGGCCCGCCGTCGACGGTGACGTGCAGTCCGGCCGCCTCCTCGTAGCCATGCTCCGGCGCGATCCACAAAGCGGCCAATTCGCGGCCGCCAAGATCGTCGGCCCCGTAGACGCGCAGGGCGCCGTCGGGGTCGAACCACGTCTCGCAGGCGTTCCACTGGGCCAGCCGGTACAATTCGCGCCATGTCTCCTCTGCATCGGAGGACAACTTGAGCCAGACCTCGGCCTCGACCTTGGTCCGACACCCGCACTCCGGGCACTCGAACGAACGACGCTCGCCGTTGCACCAGCCGGCGGCGGACAGGTCGGTGATTTCCTTATGGCAGCATGCGCATTGCAGAATGATGTCTTTCATATCCGCCGCTATGCGTCCCGGCTTGGCGGCCATGGCAAAAGGCCCCGTCCGGAGACTTCCGGTGCGGGGCCCTGTGCGATTCGACGCCATAAGAAGGAGCCAGCCGCGCGAAATGAAAGCGAGGTGAGAACCGCGCGGCCGCTCCCGGTGCCCCCGGCCGGACTCGAACCGGCGGTCTCCGCCTTCGGAGGGCGGCGCCCTATCCACTGGGCCACGGGGGCTTGGCTTTTTTGCCTGCCGGTATGCGTCATGCGTCCCGGCGGCCGGCCTTCTCGACGCCGTCGAGAATGCCGCCCATCCAGAAGGCCTGATCGACCTCCTCCTCGCCGTAAAGGCCGTCCGAAATCAACTCGAGCACCTCCGGGCCGAAGCGGTCGAGACGGTTGCGGCGGACCAGGTCGTCGAACAGCAGGTCCTCCGCGCCGACGCCGGCCTTCGCGGCCTCGGCCTCGATGTCATCCCAGTGGTAATCGACGTAATCGTCCAGCCCACTGTCGGGGATGTTTTCAAGCTTCCGTCTCGCCACGCCAGTCCTCCATCCTCTGTTCGGCGGCCAGTTCGGCCTTGGCGGCGGCATGACGGCGGTTCTCCGCGCACCAGCCGCACTCCGGCGCGGCGCAGCCGTGCGGATTGCTCCACTTGCCGATGCGGCGGGCCAGCCTGCCGCCGGCCTCCATGTGGCGGACGCGGCGCGCGTGGCCGCGGGCGTAATCCTCCTCGGCGCCGCCCGTCACGCGGTCGACGGCATGGTCGGACAGATCCTTGTATGTGCGTGCCATCAGCGCCCCTCCCCCATGAGCCGGTCGATCGCCCATGCGTAGCAGCCGACGCGCCCCCACTCGTCGCGCTGGGGAGTGCCGTTCCACATGTCGGTCAGGCCGATGTACGGATCCTCGCCCAAATCCCCGCGGTCGTCCAGATCGACGGGGCCGGCGGCGGAGCGGTATTCGGGATTGCAGTCGAACCAGCTCTGGTCCAGCTCGCCCATACGCACGCACGACAGGCATCCGGGGCGCACGGCGCCGTACCATGTCGCGGTCGGGAAGCCCTTCTCGTCCACGTCGAGCGTGGCGACCGTGCCGTTCCGGACCAGTTGCGCGCAGCCGCAGTTGCGGTTCGTGACGATGTGGATTTCCTCCGGGCAGTACTCGTCCGCGCGGGCGAGCGCCCAACGGTGGGCCTTGGCGCGCTGGGAGGTTTGGTCGTTGTCCCAGACGCTGTAGTCGTCGGGGTCGAGACCGGTCTCGGCGGCCCATTTGGCTTGTGGTGTCATGATAGCTCCTTCGTCTTTCCTTATATGCCATGCGTCCCAAGCGCATAGCCGAATGACGTCCCGCTTAGGGGATGAATCCATCGGTCGGAAAGGATTGACCCATGGACGGGAATCGGCGATTGTGGAAAATCGGTGCTCGCGCGACGGCGAACACATGCCGTCCGTGACCTGATTGGACTATCATGGATGGCATTCGAAGCGATCCGGCCGCGGCGCGGCCTACCCCGGTCGATGCCGGCGCGCTTCCGCATGGTGACACATAGTGGACTGGAACGATTTATGAAAGACACGAACGACAAGGAATTGGAGCTGTTCCGTCAGTACAGGCGGATCGTGCCGGACGGACATGGCGACGGAAGGATAATCCCGCCCCACTTCGCAATGCCGACGATATACCACGATGATCGTCCGGCCATCACTCGAACCTACGCCGGAGTGTGAGACATGCCATCATGGGATGAAATCATCGGCACCGTCGACAGGCATCCGAACGGCGTTCTCGACAACATCAGAGGCGAGTACATCAGGAAGATGGCGAAGAAACGCGGACGTAACGTCATCTGCTATTACTCGGGATGGCTACAGGACCCGCAGGGCAGCCCCTACTGTTCGCTAAGCGATTCCGACATGGAAGGCTTCATGACCAACATCCATGGATTCGACCGCGACAAGGGGCTCGACCTGATTCTGCACACGCCCGGCGGCGACCTCGCGGCCGCCGAAAACCTGGTCAATTACCTTCGCGCCTGCTTTGGGACGAATATAATCGCATTCGTGCCGCATCTCTCCATGTCGGCGGGGACCATGATCGCATGTTCCTGCAAGGAGATATACATGGGCAGACAGTCCGCAATCGGGCCGACGGACCCCCAATTCGGAGGAGTCGCGGCGGGCGGGGTCATAGAGGAATTCAACCAAGCCGTCAAGGAAACCACCGACAATCCCGGCTCGACCGCCATGTGGGCCCAGATCATCGGAAAGTATCCGCCGACATATCTGGGCGATTGCCAAAAGGCGGTCGAGGCGTCGCAGAAGATGGTCGCGGAATGGCTGAAGACCAATATGCTTTCGACTTGCGCCGACGGAGAATCCAAAAGCAGGAGTATCGCCGAATGGCTCGGCACGCATGCCAATTCCGCCATGCACAACCGCCACATCACGGCGGATGTCGCCGAGAAGCATGGTCTCACCATAAAGAGGCTGGAGGAGGATTCGGAACTTCAGGACATCGTCCTCACCATCCATCATGCCTATATGGCCACATTCGAACGAAGCGGAGCCAAGAAAATGATAGAGAACAGCAACGGCAAGTCCTGGATTCGGATCGTCTCGTAACCGGTCGGGATTCCAACGAGAATAAGGCCATCTTGGAAGGATATTGTCATGCCCTTTCCACGATGGCCTTTGTGCTATGCGTCGCGCACGGCCGCATCGGCCAGCGCCTCGATCATCGGCGCGCCACGGAGCGTCTTCAGCCATTCGGCGGGAATCGCCCCGTAGCCGTACCTGACGCCTGCCATGGCGCCGGCGACGCAGGCGGTGGTGTCCGTGTCGGACCCCAGGTTCACGGCGGCCAGCACGCAGTCGCGGTACGAACCGGTGGCCGCCAGGCACCACAGGGCCGCGTCGGCCGTCTCGTCGACAAACCCGCCGGAACGGATCGCGTCTTCCGGCCGCGGATCCGGGTCGGGCGTCCAGCCGCCGGCGAGCCGCTCCAGCAGCCGCACCTGGCGCACGCACATGTCCATGACGTGCGGGTGCGCGTGGGTGACGGCGGACGCGGCGCGGATGGCCTCGTCGGACTGGTGGCGGATGGCGAGCGGCGCGATACGCATGAGGCTGCCGTTGCCCTGCGAGCGCTCGCCCGTCGAGCCGCGGCCGGAGCGGATGGCCGTCGCGCAGGTGAGGCCGCAGTCGAACACCTCGCCGTCCGGCGTGTAGGCGCCGGCATCGAGCCAATTGCGGTAGCGGGCGAGCAGGTCGGTCGGGTCGACGTTCCAGCCGTTCTCGATGAGCGAGTGGAGCGTGGCGAGCGTCATGGCCGTGTCGTCCGACCATGTGCCCGCCGACCGATTGTGCGTGCCATGGCCGGCCATGCCGTCGCAACGGAACGTCCCGCGCGGCTTGAACTCGTACGGGACGCCGAGCGCGTCGCCGACGGCGAGCCCGTAGAGCATGCCGCGTACCTGGTCCGGGGTCATTCGTCGTCCCCCTCCCCCTGCCACCATGGAGCGAGGCGGAACTCCGGTGGTTTGCCCTGTTCGACGCCGGCGAACAACATGGAGCCGTCGGCCAGTCCGCAGGGATGGAGATTCCCGCAGCCGCATTCGCGCGCCTCCATGACGGTGCGGGCGACCGCACCGGCCTGTTCGGTCAGGCCCCTGTAGCCATCCTCGCTCAGGCCGAGCGCGGCGCGAACCCGCCGCTCGCCGGGCTTCGTCTGGGAGACGATGACGGGACCCATGAACGATTCGAGCGCCTCGACCGCATCCGCGATGCCGCCGATGATGGCGAGCCGGCCGACTGGCGGCACGTCCGCGAACTGGTCTGCGATCCCGTGGAGGACGTCGGCCAGCGCGGGCAGCATCGCATCCGCGACCATCCCGCGGTTGGCGGCGATGGCATCCGGGTCGGTCCAGTCGACCTCGAGCGAGGCGGAGGCGTTGTCGTTGCCGGTCAGCAGGTTGGACAAGTCCCGGTCCCAGTCATGGGTGCCGGAGATGGGGACATTCTTCCATTTTGACATTTGACGGTTCCTTCTTCTAGAGCAGGTCGACGGCGACGATGAGCACCACCCACAACAGGGCGACGAGGACCGTCCACCGATTCAGGTTCTTCTCGGCCACGCCGGAGCTGCCGGCCGAGCCGGTCAGGCCCTCGGCGAAATTGGAGAAGCCACCGCCCTTGCCCTTGTGCATGAGGATGAGGCAGGCGAGCAGGAGGGAGAGGACCGCGACGGCGACGGTCATGATGGTTTTGAGCATATTGGCTCCTTTCTAGCCGAAGATATGCAGAACAAGCTTGCCCAGGCCGAAGTCCATGCCGGTCACGAGTGCCATGAGCAGAAGGACGAAAACAAAGACGCCGACGATCCAGCCCACCCATTCGCGGACGGTGGGGGTGACGACCTTGCGGAGCTCGTCGACGGTCTGGCGCGTGAAGCGGCCTATGGCAATGAATGGCTTGGTAATGGTTTTCATATCAGAGACTATGCGTCGCGCGGGTATGGAAAGCCCCCGGCTCCGCACGGGAACGGCGGAGCCGGGGGCTTTGGAGGGGAAAGGTCACTGCAGGGCGAATTCGTGCGTGACCTTCTGGCCGGACATGTCAAACGTGCCTGACGCCTCTACGGTGACAGGGCTCGTCTCGTCCTCAAGCACGTAGCCCAGGGTGATGGTGCCCGTGGCGCTTGGCTGTAGGGCACGGGACTCCGAATCGACGTCATATCCTTCAGGCGCCTGATCGGAATAGATGGCCGTGTCAAGCTGATGTCCGTTCTGGAAGACTTGAACGTTCAAATCCATTGGATTCGAGTTCTCGGACTTATTATTGGTCATCTCGTATGTCAGCATGACGGTGGGCTTGCCCTCGTAGTCGTTGACGGTCTTAGTCAGCGAGTCGAGTTTGACGTGATAGTTGGCCCCATCCACATCGCCCTCCATGTCCTGGACGGCCGGCGCGGCCTTCTTCTCCGTCTTGGCCTTGGACTTTTTCGGCTTGGACGTGGTCGTCGTCTCCGAGGAGCCGATCATGGTGTCGATGGCCTTGCCGTACAGGGTCTGCGTGCCCAGAACCAGACCGCCCGCGACCAGCAAGACGACGAGCGCGGCGACAGCAAGCGCCTTGCCACGGCGCGGCCCGGCCTTGCGGGTGACGTGCATGGCGAAGCCCGCGAACACCAGGCCGATGATGGCGATGAAGAATGCAATGTTGTTGACGATTGGCACCCAGCTCAGCAGGGCGGCGATGATAGCGAACACGAGCGCGGTGATGGCCAGCGCGGAGAACGGCTTCTGCTGCGAAGTATGGGCCGCCTGCGGTGCGCCTGACTGCGGCGGCACCGGAGCCTGTGGCGCTTCTCCCGCCGGAACGGGCTGTTGAAACGGCACCTGGGCAACCGGCTGCTGCGGTGGCGCGGGTACCGGTGGAATGGGCGGCGTCGACATTGCGGCGGCCTGTGGGGCCTGATATGCGGCCGACTGGGCTGGCGCCGGGGCGGGCTGTGGGTTCGGCGCGGGATTCGGATTCGCGGCTGGCTGGATTGGATTAGTCAAAATTCCTTCCCCTCTCTAGAAGCGGATGGCTTTGGCGGGCGGAATGCCCGTGGCAGACAATCGCTATGCGTCTCGGCGGCGGATGAGCAGGCGTTTGTAGACCTTGTGTCCACCGATGGTCGGCTGGGTAATTCCTGATTCAGCGTGGCAATGGGAATTTGGCATCCGTGCGCCACGCGATATGCTTGATCTCGACACCATCCCGGAAGGCATTCCAAGCCCTGATGACAAGTGCCGCGCGGTATTGAGCCGAACGAACTCGTGTGTTCGAGCTGGCTGCGGCAGCCGCGGCGGCTTTGCGGAGAGCTACCAGCGGATCCGAAGCCGAGCGCCCAATTCCGGCCGCAAAGTCGGAGAAGAACTTGTCACGATCTTCAGGCGAGATAAGGCCGAGCTCGTACCAGAGGACTCCGTACACCGACCTTGGAATGCTGGGGTCCTCCTCGTACAAGGCGCGGGCATGGCGGACCGCCTCGCGCAGGTCGGGGCGAATGGCAAGCCAGTCGAGCATCTCCGACGGAGTGACCCGCCTCTTGCCATTGGAAGTGAAAGCGGATTGCGCGCCGTAATGGCACCATTGGAAATCGGCACAGATAATAGCGCGCAAGGTGACGACATCCTTCTCGCCGCGAAGGGAAAGCGCGTCGGAATTGGAACGCGGACGACCTGAGTCCATGACGAGCTGCGCGTCCGGGTCGATGCCACGCCAGACCGACATGGTGATCGTCACGCCGGACAGCACGATGGCGCGCAGACGGGTCTGGCCATCCAGCAGTGTTCCATCGGGTCCAAACTTGATGCCCTCGCCGGTATAACGCCAATTGCCCGATGCCATATCGCGTGCATACGCCTGCGCCCTGCTTTCCGTTAGATTGCGGTTGTGCGTGTTGTGCTCAAGCATCATCTGCGCCACCTGCGGGGTGATGGTCACATTTTCCACATAAGGCCTTGACTCCATGTTCATCTTCCTTCCACTCGGCCTTTTTGTACTTAGCTGCTCCCATGCGTCCCGGCTGGAAAAGAAGAAGGCCGCCCGCCGAAAACTGGCGAACGACCCTATACCCCCGCATGCGCGGGGAAGACTGCGTCGACGAGCGACAGCGGGCTGTCGGTCACGGAATCACCCCCGCATGCGCGGGGAAGAAGGTAATGAGAATGTGGACTTAGGAGACATGACCATATCCCCTAAGTCCGGATTTTCCGCTCCTTTTCAGGAGCCGCCCCCAAGCGCCGCGTGATTCCAGAACGCGGGGCCGGGGGCTTTTCAATTATCAAGCATCGCAGCCTACATCATGCGTCCCGGCCGGCCGCGGCCACCAGACCACGCCGGAATTCCTCAGGTAGGGACTCATTATCCCTGAGCCGAGTGGCGGCGGCCGCACCCGCCTTGCGCACGATTTCGCCCGCCACGGCCTCGGTCATACGTTGATTGGCGCAGACGCCGATCAACGAGGGCCGATCGCTCAAATCGGCCAGCCCCAGCCCGTTCGGGTCGCGCATCGTACTCCATGCCAACTGCCTTATGCCGGGATCCTCGGAGACCGTCCCAAGCGCCCCGCGCACGAAGTCGTCGCACGCCGACGCTCGCAGAATCTCGGTCTGGACGCGAGCATTCCGCGTGCAGGCGCGGGCCAGGCGGATGAGCGTGGAGGCGTCGGCGGCGGGCGCGTGGGCGATTCCACGGGCCAGATCCGGGTCGACCGGCCCTTCTCCGATCATGGCCTTCAAACCGGCCGCGTCAGGCAGGGTCCTGTTGCGTGCCAGACCGCGGCCGACCGGCTCGCGGCGCACATCCACGTCGGCAAGCCGGCGGACGTCGCCGACGCGGCTCCAAGCCTCCTCCACGTCGAAGCCATCCCGCGAGCGGTTGGCGGCGGCGATGAGCGCGCCGTCGCCCGCGGCCGGATTGGAGATGACGCGGTGCAGCAAGTAGGAGTCCTCCGGGAATTTGAGGACCAGCTGGGCGAGCGTCTCGTCGGTCAGGCGCGGACTGCCCGCCAGCGTCTCCGCCACGGGGATGTAGGCGCGGGTCGTGCCCATATCCAGTGCGATGCGCGCGGCGGCCTTGGGGTCGAGCCGCGGGTTCTGGGCCATGCAGGTCCATGCCATGCGCCGGTCGGCGGCGGGCAGGCGCTTGATCTCGGCCAGCAATTCCATGTGGTGCCCCTCGGACGCGGGGTTCGCGCACATGCCGTCGAGGATGTGGCGCCTCATGGCATCGGTCGTCTGCCGGTCGCGCAGGGCGTTGAGGTCGTCCCAGCCGAGGTTCGGGTTGAAGGCGAGCCGTCTGTCGACGTTCGGCTCGTCCAGCGCCAGCGCCGCCTCGAGCTCGGCGCCCTTGGCGTGTCGGAGCGCCAGGATGTCGTCATCGGTCAGATGTTTGGGGTCGAACGCGGGCACCATGTCCAGATCGTCGTCCGAGCCTTGTCCGGCCTTACGGTCGAACTGGCCGCCGTCGGGCCTTCCGGCCGCCTTGTGGTTGTTGCCTTTGCCGTCACGCATGTCTCAGTCCTCCCCGTTGACGTCGAGCTTGGCCAGCGAGTCCGCCACGTCGTCGTCGGTCCAACTGGTGAAGTCCATGTCATCACGGGCGCTCTGGACGGCGTCGAGGATCTCCTCGCGGTTGTCCCACGCCTCCCGCTCGAGGTCGGACTCGTCGACGGATTCGAAGTTGCCGTAGCCATCGAACCGGATGTAGTCGCATCCCGGCGTGTAGTCGCCGTAGAATGTCCGGTCGACGAGCCATTGGGCGTCGTATCGGCCGGAGCCGTACACGCCGGACAGCGACTCGATGTCGTCGGTCGCGTCGGTCCAGTCGAACGCGCCGTCCCAGCGGTTGCCCTCGCGGGCGGCCTCCAGCAGAGCCTTGGGGTCGCCGTCGCGCACGCCTTGGAGCGTGTCGGCGTCGAGCTCCTCCCGGACCTCGGGCGCGTCCTCCACGTATTGGCGGATGTCGTCGGCCTCGTCGGCGGCCTGGTCCTCCAGGTCGGACTCGTCGACGGATTCGAGCATGCCGGCGTCATTGAACCGGACGAACTCGAGGGTCGGGTAATAGTCGTCGCCGACGGCATCGACCAGGGTCATCGCGGCGGCCGGGTCGAAACCCAGTTCGGACATGAGCTCCTCCGGCTCGGTCGCGTCGGCCCAGTCGCACGAGCCGTCCCATGAGCTCATGGCGCGGGCCAGTTCGAGCAGGGCCTCGCGCGAGTCGTCCGTGTCCTTGATGCGGTCCCATGCGGGGATCTCCGGGGCCGCGGCCTCCTCCAGATCGTCGTCCGTGCCCTGGCCCGCCTTTTTGTCGAACTGGCCGCCGTCGGGGCGTCCCGCCGCCTTGTGGTTGTTGCCTTTGCCGTCCATTGCCATGATTGGCCTCCTTGTCCGTTCCCGATTGGACTATGCCGGCCGTCTAGAAGATGAGGTCGGTTTCGAGATCGTCCAGCGGGATGGCCTCGCCGACGCTTTGGCGCATCCACCGGTTCCATGCGGTGATGAGCAGGCTGAGGGTGTCCTTCTGATTGAAGTCGCGTCCGGCGGCGCGGTCGAGCATCCAGCGCTGCGGGGAGTCGGGGTCGAGCGGATGCTCGCCGTCGAAGACGGGACGCCAGAAGGCGTCGACGCGCGACGGGCTCGACCAGCGTTCCACGAGCATGATGGCGAGGGGCAGTTTGAGGCCCAGATGGTGGCGGGTCTTGGCGATGGCGGCCCATTCGCGGTATCGGACGATGTCGCCGTAGTTGGCGCGGATGGTGTCGATGAGGCGGGATGGGGCGGGCCAGCCCTTGCGGTGGACCATGCCGTCCATGCCGAAGTCCTCCCAGTTGATGTAGGCGCGGACGGCGCAGATGACGTTGTGCGCGTCCTTGAGGCCGGGGAACTCGTCGGTGACGAGCGGGTCGATGTACCTCTCGGCGAATCGGTCGCCGATGTCGAGGCGGCATGCGCGCAGCGTCCTGTCGTCGGCGTCGACGGTGCGCAGAAGCACCGGGACGGACTCCACCTCCTCGTCGACGGTGCGGGAGAGGCGGGCCAGCGTCTCCCGCCCGGCGAGGATGGAGCCGTCGGCGGCAAGCTCCAGCATGCCTTTCCTGGAGTACGCGGGGCTCTTCGCCGTGAGTCCGATCTCGCGTCCGGCTCCTTTGGCGACGTGCCCGAGCATGCGGACCCGCCATGGGGTCATCTCGACCATGCCGTAGCGGCCGCCCTCCACCGGCCTGTCCTCGCCGTCGAACAGCAGTCGGGGCGTCAATATCGTTTCCATGGGTCCTCCTTTTGTCGTTTCGGATTCCCCGCGCGCATGCGTCCTGACCGCCGGCCGGAAAATCTCCGATTCGGACGAGCAATGGGGGCAAAGGCCGTATGCACCGCCGTATGCATTTTTGCCTTCAGCGGGCCGAAGAGGCTTCAATGCCTACGGGCAGTAGGGCCAAGGCCTGATTCGCGGCATTGGCGTATGTAGTCGTATGCACCGTATGCACTTCCCTTAAAAGGAAAAAGGCCGAAAAGACTCCAACTCCCAAAAGAGGTGCATAAAGTGCATACGGCTCTTTGCATGTGCTCTCAGCCCTACTCTTCATTGGCTTCTTGCTCGCGGGCGAAAAGTGCATACGGACTGCATACGGCTGCATACGAAGTGCATACGGACGCATAAATGTGATGAAAGTGTGAAGACGGCTTGTCTTCTGTCTTTTCCGTCGTCGGAATCGCCATGATTGCCCGACTGAAGATTTTCCGAAAAAGGATGGCCGAAAGCGTAAGGATTCCAGATGGGCCTTCCGGCATGGTCTTGGACGCATATCGTCCGGCATGGCAAGCAACTCGAATCTGACCGCGGCGCGCAACGCCCGCAACGACGAATTCTACACACGGCTCGAGGACGTGGAGGCCGAGCTCCTCCCCTGCGCCGGCGACTTCCGGGGGCGGCGCGTCCTCTGCCCCTGCGACGGGCCGGAGAGCGCGTTCGTCCGCTTCTGCCTCGGACATTGGGACCGGCTCGGCATCGCGCATCTGACCGCCAGCCAGTACAATCCGATGGGTCCCCTGTTCGGCTTCGGACGCCGCTGGGAATGGGACGGGCCGGACGACCGGCCGGAGCCCGTCGAGCTGGACGACGAGGGCAGCGTGCTCGGCGTCGAGGCCCGCCGCCTCATGGACCGGGCGGACATCGTCGTCACCAATCCGCCGTTCAGCATCCTCTCGTCCATCATCCCCAGGCTGGAGGAATGGGGCGGGCTCTTCTCCGTCATGGGGCCGCTCCCCCAGGCGAAGGCCGTGTCCATCGCGCCGTACTTCCTGTCCGGCCGCCTCTGGCTCGGACGCCGGAACGGCTCCATGGCGTTCGCCACGCCCGACGCCACCACGCCGAAGGAGTCGTGCGACGTCATGATCGACGGCATGCGCCACCGCCGCTTCGGCAACATCGTCTGGTACACGAACCTGCCGTCCACACTTCCGCGCGAGCCCTTCCGGCCGGCCGCGCCGGCCCCGGAGGCCCCGGAGTTCCTGGACGGCGCCCACATCCTCGAATGCGGGCAGGTGGCGGACGTGCCCGCGGACTGGGACGGCCCTGTCGCCGTCCCCCTGACGTTCCTGACCCGCTGGACGCCCGCCGACCCCGGCTGGCGGCTCGTCGACATGCCGGGACAGCCGACCGTGGGCGGCCGGGCGCTGTTCGCCCGCGCCGTCATCGAACGCCGTTAATCGCGGCGCAGCTCCTCCATGACCGCGCCGGCCAGCTCGGCGCGGCCCGCGAGCACGGACAGCTTGCGGGCGTCCACCGTGTCCGGCTCGATGATCCGGTGGATCTGGACCGGCCTCTCCTGGCCCTGCCGGTCGACGCGGGCGTTCGCCTGCGTGTAGTCCTCAAGACTCCAGGTGAGGCTCAGCCAGACGACGATGTGGCCGGAATGCTGGAGGTTCAGGCCGAAGCGGCTGCTCAACGGATGCGTGGCCAGTATCGGCACGCGGTGCGCGTCCCACTCGGCGACGATGCCGGGCTCGTCGGTCGTATGCACCATGCCCTTGTACCGGGCCTTCAGGCGGGCCAGCTCGTCGCGGAACTGGTAGAAGACGAGGATCTGCTCGCCCTGCGACTCCTGGAGGATCCTGTCGAACTCGTCGAGCTTCGCGTCGTCCAGCCGCATGACGGGCGCGTCCACGCCCGGGTCCGGGTAGACGCATCCGGCGGTGAACTGCGTGAGCTTGTTGCACAGGACGCCGGCGTTCGACGCGGACACCTCCGCGCCGTCCAGCTCCATCCACTTGTCGCGGCGGAACGCGTCGTACGCGGTCCTCGTGTCGTCCGGCATGGCGACCGTGTGGTCGATGACGGTGCGGCGCGGCAGGCCGGGCAGCTTGTCGCGGGCCAGCATGGTCAGGCAGAACGGGGCTATCGCGCCCATGATCCGCCCGTACGCCTCCGGACGCGGCAGCCATTCGTAGACGACGTCGCCGTTGTGGCGGCCGGGCACGAACCAGCGCTGGCGGTAGGAGGTCAGCGTGGGGCCCAGCGCATGTCCGCCGTCCAGCAGGTAGCATTGCGCCCACAGGTCCATGAGGCCCTTGGCGGCGGGCGTGCCGGTGAGGCCCAGCACCCAGGAGACGGGCCTGCCGTGCCGGCTCCTACCCGGCGCCGACGACAGGTTGCCGCGGCGTCGCTTCAGCAGGCGGAAGCGTTTGGCGGTGGGGCTCTTGTAGCCGGACAGCTCGTCCAGCACGATGCAGTCCCACGGCCAGACGTCGACGTGCGAGTCCAGCCAGCCGAGGTTCTCCTGGTTGATGATGGTCACGGTGGCGTTCGCCTCCAGCGCTTCGGCCCGCTTCCTCGGATCGGGCTTGGCGCCGCAGGCGACCGCGTAGTCCAGCCGGTGGGAGTCCGACCATTTGTCCAATTCGTCCGGCCAGGTGTTGACGGCGACCGTCTTGGGCGCCACGACGAGGAACCGGGAGTCCGGGTGCATGGCATGCCAGATGTCCATGATGGCGATGGTCGTCAGCGTCTTGCCCAGACCCATGTCCAGGAACAGTCCGCAGCCGCCGTAATCACGGAACGACGCGAGGGCGAATCGGACGGCGCTCTCCTGATAGTCGTGGAGCCTCATCGGGCCTCCCCGCGATCGGCGAAGAAGCCGGCCTTGGGGCTGCGGACGACCAATGTCCATCCGACCCATTCGCCCCTCGTCGTGCGGGCCGCGCAGTTGTGGTCCGCGTCGGCCATGCCGTTCCGGCCGACCCTTGGATCCACGATCTGGCCGTTTCCGCCGGCCGCGCAGGTCGGCGCCCCCTTTTCAAGTCCGCACCTTTCCGACAGGACGGTAACTGGAGACTCCGGTCTGGCCGCGGAATTCCCCACGAAGTCCCCGTCGCACAGTGCGACGGGGGACGCCACGATGACGGCGACGATGGGCAGGAAGGAGAGGTGGCCGCGGCCGGCCGGCGGGATGATGGGGATTATGGCCAGGCATGCAATGCCCGCGCAGACGGCGCCGCCCCGGTCGACATGGGAGTAATACGACCTCCACGAGGCCGGATACTTCGAAAGATCTATCATGTCCCGACTTATGCGTCGGGCCGGTAGAATAGGCTTTGGCCGGGCAATGCACTTACGGCCGAGCCCCATGCCGGCGTTCACTCACACGAGTCGGCATGGGGCTTTTCACACCCCAGCGCCGAAGCGCGGGGCATGGGTTTTTGCGGTCAAAGCGCCGCCTCGTATGAGACGCGCTCGCCGCCGGCGACGCCGGTGCGGGCGGCGACGCGCAGGCCGCGGGGCGTGTAGCCGTTGACGCGGCACCAGTTCATGGCCGCGCCGACGGCCCTGTCCTCGTCGGCCACATGGCCGGTGGCGCATGGCGTGCCAAGCACGGTGAGGGTCCAGTAGCGGCCCTTCGGGTCGGGCATGGTGATGAGTCTCAGCATTGGTCTCCTTCTATGATGTTCCCGTCGGCGTCGAACCGGAACTCGCCCTCCACGGGCAGGCCCTGGGCCAGACGCGACTGCATGGCGTGGTAGGCGGCGTCCAGCGTGGACGCCCTGTCGGGATGGTCGCCGAGGATTCCCAGGAACGTGGCCAGCATGGACGCGTACTCCTCGCCGGTGGCCTTGTCGACGCCAAGGCAGGCGTCAAGACGCTCCATGTCGTCGGTGGCGGCGCGGACCCTGCCGGCGGCGGCGGCCGCGGCCGGATCGGCGTAGGGGCGCGACGCGTACCAGCCGGCCAGCTCGGCCGTCCATGCGGCGCGCGTGGCCGCGGCCCCGTCGAGCGCGCCGGCCATGTGGACGGCGCGGACGACGAGGATGTCGCCGTACGTGGCGATGGCCAGCAGCAGGCCGGCCAGGACGCCCTGCGCGGCGCCGCCCCACCGTAGGGCCGCGACGACGCCGATGGACGCTCCGGCAAGCGTGACGGCGACGACGATGGCCGCGCCGACCTTAAGTCCCGTGATTCTTCCCATGTCCATCCCTATGCGTCCGGGCCGTTCCGGGCGTAGGACGCATGCCGGATGATGGCGCCGGGCGTCAACGCGGCCACGCGCCGGGGACTTCTTCACTCCGGCGGAGCCGGCGACGCGAAGGACGGAGAGCGGTTTCTCAATTCTCTAGACCGCCATGACCCATCCTGCGCGCGGCGCCTTTTTCTTTTCGATGGAAGGAGTCTTGGGGATCTTGACCGACAACGTGAACCATCCGGCCCACTACGAGGCGGGCCCGTTCGAGTGCGTGGAGCTGACGCGCCTGTACCCGTTCATGGGCGGCAACGCCATCAAATACGTCTACAGGCACCGGCTGAAGGGCCGGGGCGCCGAGGACCTGAGGAAGGCCCTGTGGTATCTGGACCACGCGGAGCCGGACGAGCTGCGCCCGTCGTACACCCGCCGCGACGCCCACGCCCTCGGCGCGGCCACCCCGCTGCCGGTGCCCTCCATGGAGGCGGACCTGGCGCTTCCGGACAACGGGGCCACCCACCTGCTGCGCGTGCTGGAGCACGCCGACTTCCAGGACATGGCCCCGTTCTGGAAGGGCATGTGGGAGCTGGCCCGCGGACACGACTCGGGGCTGACCCGCGCACGCCGCGCCGTGTCCCGCCGCATCAACCTGATCGAGTCGGACTATTCGGACGACGAGCTGCGTCTGCTCGACGGCTGGAGCGCGCCTCCGGCCGCCATGTGGAGGCTGAAGGCAAGGGGCATGGAGCTGTGAGAAGAAGGACGAGTTGCAGAACCGCCCGCCTGCGCTACGAGCCGATCCGGCCCGTCGGCATCGGTTGGAGCTTCCGCCTGCGCGTCGAACGGCTCGCGCCGGACGGTGAGTGGGAGCCCGTGCTGACGCGCGACTACCTTGTGCGGACGAACGATGTGATGGGCGATCCGGGCAGGCTGACCGCGTTCGAGGAGCGCACGGCCCGCGAGGCCGGCTATAGGCGCGCCGACCTGCCCATCGTGGACTCGCCCGTGTTCGCATAGGAGCGGACCATGGAGCCCGTTGAACTGGAGCCGCGCCCCGACGACGGAAGCGGCGGATGCCGCGCGGCGATCGCGCTGACGGTCGCCGCCGCCTGCCTGCCCCTCATGCTGGGCGTGTTCGCGCCCGCGTTGAGGGTGGGCGCGCTGGCCGGCGCCGCCGTCCTGCTGCTGGGAGCCGCGTGCCTCGTGGCCGTGCTGAGGTCCAGCCCCACGGAGCGCGTCCGCGAGCGGAACCGTGAGCGTGTGCTGCTGCGCCTCGGCGTCCGGTCCGACGCCTGGGACGGCTTCTCGGACGGCATGTTCGCCACGGACCGCGACGGCGTCACCCTCGTCGTGCAGAATCTGCGGGCGTGGACGGTGGACATCCTAGGCTAGGGCGGAACGACGAAGGCCCCGTCTCCGAATCCGAAAACGGATTGGAGACGGGGCCTTCGTCGTTTCTCGAGCGCCTGACGGGAATCGAACCCGCGTCACCGCCTTGGGAAGGCGGTATGCGCACCATCGCACCGCAGGCGCATTATGGCCGGAGCCGTCCGGCTCCATGGCCTTTCACGGCGATCAGATCTCAATGCCGTACTCGTCGAACAGCTGGTCATCGTTCAACATCATCGACCAACCTCCTTTCCTCTGTTTCAAGTGGTCGGCGTTTTCCGCGGGCGTGGACGCCAATACTCCACGTTGGCACCCGCCCGTATTGGATGGGCGCGGCCCGCTTGCCAAGGCGGCCGGAGCGGGTATGGTCCCAAGGCTCTCGGCCGCCTTTTTCGTTCACACCGGGTGCATGCGTCCCGGAGGCTAGAACAGCGCGCCCAACGGGCGATTCCAGTCGGGCGCGGGCTGTCCGGCGTCGAGCGCCCTGATGGCGGCGGCGCCGTCGTCGGAGGGCGTGAAGCCCCGGGCGCCGTCGCCGTCGAGCCATCCGTGCGCCGCCATGCGTTCGGCGAGCAGGCGGTTGGCGCCGTTGCGCGGCCACCACAGGACCTGGTCGGGCGCGGCCATCAGGCGCCGCAGCAGGCCCTCCTCGTCCAATATCCGGTCGGGCGGCGTATAAGGCACGGCGTCGAACGGGTGCCGTATCGGCTTGCGCGGATCCTTCGGCAGGTCGGCCTCGAACAGGCGCGGCCTCACTCGCGTTCCTTCCGCCATCGGCGGTCCTCCCTGACGAATCTCGGCACGAACAGGAGCGGCCATCCGGCCAGGGCGATGAGCCCCGCCCACCAGACATGCTCGTGCCCGCCCATGATGAACAGAACAAGCACGAGCGCGCCGACCATGCCGGACAGGACAAGGGTGGCCGTGCGCACGGCGTGGCCGTCCACGACGGTCCATCCGCTCATCGGAGCACGGACCGCCGCGTCGTGGGCGGCTTTGTCGAAGGCGATGCGACGGCCGTCCGGAGGACGGCCGTCGGCCGGTGCTCGGGCCTCGACGTCGGCGATGCTTGCGGACTTCATGGAGATTCCTTTCCTTCCGAAAGGCTCCCCTATGCATGGAATCAGTCGTGGAAATCCACGAACCAGACCTTCTCGCAACCCGCGCAATCGGCGAGCGGGTCGGCCGGCTCCTCCTCGTAGCCACCGCCGTGGACGGACACGGCGATGCCGCCGAGCAACGCCACGACGGCGGGGTACGCCTCGGCGCAGGCGCGGAGCCCGTCCACGGTCAGACCCTGCAGGCTGGCCGTCTCGCCACTCCAGCGGCCGCCAAGCTCGTACCAGTCGTAGAAGGCATCCTCCGGCGTGGTGGACACCTCGTTGCCGTCCTCGTCAAGCTCGGCGCCCGTGTAGAGGGCGAAGCGCCCGAGCAGCGCGTCCTCGTCGGAACCGTCGACGTCGGGGCGGCGCGACGCCCATTCGCGGGCCCTTTCGAGGAGATCCTCGCGATACTCGACGACGTACGGCTCGACGTCCGCGTTCTCGTCCCAGCGGGCCAGCGCGTCATCGACCTCCGATTCCGTCTCCGGTCCGATGACCGTTCCAAGAAAATGCATGGCGGGCTCCTTTCCCTTTTGATGCCACCTCGCCCATGCGTCCCGGAAGCGGCCGGTTTGGTTGGGTGGGCGGCCGCTATCGACGCCGATTCCGGCCGGGAGGCGCCTCCGGCGGCGGAAATCCGTATGCACTTGCGTATGCACTTGTCGTTTTCGCGGGCCGAAGAGGCTT
>UMHV01025480.1_pt1 | contig 37482 bp, 67 predicted proteins | sample 1965621 | NCBI WGS metagenome assembly UMHV01 (sample SAMEA4836108, study PRJEB28245) | human gut metagenome | biome: gut microbiome; material: fecal sample | place: Denmark | collected 2008 | reverse complement strand
CTTCAATTTCAGTTTTGTTTGATTGAAACTGTTTACCATAACTGAAAAAATAATAATCTTCATTGTGCATAATACTATGTGCCAATTCATGAGCGACAACAGTATCTTTTAGCTTATCATCCTCGATTCTATCGTTGATATAAATAAATTTCTTATCCCATATTTTCATGTAGCATCCTTGCAGTTCTCCTAAGTCTCCATACTGGATTGTTACGTCAAGGTAACTAGCAAGTAAATATGGATTTCTCGTACCGTATGTTTCAATCAAATCATTTACTGTATTTTTGATTTGATTTTTTCTCATACATAACCCTCCTGTTTATTTTTTTAGCATTGCAAGTGAAATCTCAATCTGTTTTAGTAATAAATCTATCGTATCGTTATTGACAGGTTTACCATCATAACGAACAGGTTTCATTGAGTCACTTCTTAAAAGTTCTTCAAGCTCCCTGTATTTTTGTTTGAGATCGGTGTTATCTTTCTCTTTTTGTTCATCCTCCTTTCCTGTCATGAGGTACTCAACAGACACACCGAAGAAGTCAGCGAGCTTTTGCAATCTCTCAACTTTTGGGGTACTGTTTTTCCATTTTGAAATTGAACCATTAGAAAAACCTAGTTGTTTTTCAAGCTTTCCTTGTGATAATCCTTTTGACTTCCTAAGGCTTTCAATTCGCTCATAAATAGTCATAGAATCTCCTTTCTAAGAAATTACAGAACTTTTTCTGTAAAAATGCTTGACAAACTAGAAAGTTCTCTGTATAGTAAAAGCATAGCACAGAAAACTTTCAGTAAAAACAGAAAGCGATCACAGAAAAAAATCTGTATTTTATGTGGTAATTTAATATTAGAATATTTTCTGCAAAAAGTCAATGGAAATACTGAATATTTTCTAAGAAATAAAGAAAGGAGAACAAGAAATTGTATATTTATGACAAAATTAAAAAGATTTGCGAAGAAAAAGGTATGTCAATTACCTACGTTGAGAAAAAAGCAGAACTTGGGAATGGTTTAATTTCTAAATGGAATGACAGTGTACCGAGTGTTGCAAATTTGAAAAAGGTAGCAAATATCTTAGAGGTTACCGTTGATGAGTTGATAAGAGAGGAGAGTGAATAGGTGTTAAAAAGAACTAAGAAACTTTTGAAGAAAATAGCAGAAATGCTTTACAAGAATTGCGATAAGTTTGGATTAACCAAACAGGATGAAGAGGTTAAAGAGTTAAAAGAACTTATTGACAAGATAGGAGAGTGAGTAGATGTATATACCACCATATTACCTTGGTTTGTTTCTAGGAACATTTGGAACTGTTGCAGCAGAAATTGTAATTGTGCTGATTAGCAACTATAGAGACAAGAAAAGAAAACAGAAGATGCAGGAGAGATTCAAGGAAGAATCCGAAGAGTAAGAAAGGAGCGAGTATGAAATACGATAAGCCAATCATGAGAATGTCAGAACTCGTCAAGATGGGATTTCCAAGGTCATTCCTTGATGAAGCCTATCGGGAAAGAGGACAGGACTTTGCACAAAAAGGCCCTAAGTCCAATTCTCCTATATTTTTCGATACAGAAAGATTTGAAAAATGGAGAGTAAGAAAGCTAGCAAATGAGAACCAAGCAATGCAGAGAGGAGGGTTTTAAATGAAAATGGGAGCATTCATGATGGGGTGTGGACTGTTAGTCTGCGGATTAGATTTAATGCCATTCTGGTTTATGGGTACTTGCGTAGCCGCAGGACTGGCATTAATCGCACAAGAGCGTGATGGATGGAAATGAAAAAAAGCACCCAGACGTGCAGGTCTAAAGTGCTTAACAAAAAATGCATAACAACAGTATAGCAGGAAAAGGAGAATGTGACAATGATTATTACAAAAAAAGAATTTGAAACAATTACAGATAAAGCGATTGAAAAAACTTTTAAAGAAGCACAAGAAAAACAAAAACAGCTTAATGTTGACATGACTGCAGAAACAGGAAAACAGTTAAAAAAAGATGTATATAAGGTACTACAATTACTGTACAAGGGCATATCTTTAGATATTTTTGAAGACAAAGAAAAAGCGGAAGTTACAGAAGAAAAATATGCGTCAATGGTAGCAAACAATACAAAAATTGCAGTAAAAGCTGTAAAGAATCCTTTCGAAAAAGAAGTATACGTTCTTTTATGTGTTGATAATACAAAAAGAGTTTTTGATGTGATTTTTGGAGAGAAAGGTAACGAATGGCTCAAAAAGGAGTGTGAGTAGTCATGGTTATCACAGGATACACAAATGAATACGGAACAGTAATCCCTATGGAAGATGCAGATGATTATATCAAGAAGAGGATTAAAGGAAATAAAGAAGATAGACAGTGGTTTATCGACTATGCATTGGATGCACTGATGGGAAACACTGATGAAAATGTAAGCCTTAAAGAAGCATACTTTAATGATGTATGCAGTGTGAAAGAGGTCGATGAACAGGGAAATATTAAAGAATGCATCGAAGAATAAGGAGTAAAACATGGCTAAATTATATGAGATCAAAAACGAATTTAATGAACTACTTTTAATGGCAGATGAGCAAGGGCTATCCCTTGATGATATTAAAGACACTATGGATGGAATCGAATTTGAGTTTGAAGAAAAGGCTGATTCTACCGCAAAGATGATTAAAACACTGATCGCTGATGCGGATTCAGTAAAATCAGAGAAAGACAGGTTAGCAAAAAGAGAGACAGCATTGAGAAACAGTGCGGACAACTTAAAGAAGTATCTTGAAACAATGATGCTTGAAGTAAAAAAGAAGAAGTTTAAAACAACACTGTTTAGCTTCAATATCCAGAAAAATCCTAAAACTGTAAAGGTAGAAGTTGAGGAATTGTTACCTAAAAAGTATCTGATTAAACAGCCAGACAAGGTTAACAGGAAACAGCTTCTTGATGATTTGAAAGCAGGAGTGCTTGAAGAAAATGAAAATATGAGACTGGTACAGACAGAAAGTTTAAGAATCAGATAGGAGATAAGAATATGACGATACATGAAAAAATGATGAAGATTCAGACAACATTGAAAGCACCTAAGAATCTGTTTAATTCATTTGGCAATTACAAATACAGAAACGCAGAGGGAATCTTAGAAGCTGTGAAACCATTATTGGCAGAAAACAAATTATCTATGTACATATCTGATGATGTGCAAGCGGTAAATGATCGTGTGTATGTAAAAGCTACAGTATCTATTTTTGATATTGAGACAGGCGAAAGTGTTATGGCTACGGCATCAGCAAGAGAAGCACTCAATAAAAAAGGTATGGACGATTCACAGATAACAGGAACAGCATCATCTTATGCACGTAAGTATGCCTTAAATGGAATCTTCTTATTAGATGATACAAAAGATGCAGACACAGACGAAAACCAGAAAGAACGTACTGCAAGAGCTAATAAGCAGGAACAGGAAAAGAATAAAGAAAAACTTGATCAGATGAAGATTTCTCTTGTAAAACAGAAAACATTATTGGATTTGTGCGAAGATGAAAAGTTTGACATCAATAAGATTTTGAAATCTTACAAACATGAATCTATCAAAGATATTACAGAGGGGCAGTACAAGTACATTGTAGCCAATAAAGACAAAGAGAGTGTAAGAAAGCTGTGGGCAGTTGATGGAAACGAAAGCTAAAATTCATGACATCTCAATTGATTTTGAAACAGGGAAACAGGTCATTTCTCTCGTGTGTGAAAAAGACATACGAGGGGAATATGACCGACTGAAAGATAAAGAATGTCGCCTTAAGGTTGTTCAGTACCGTGAGGGCAGGAGTTTAGATGCCAATGCATACTTTCATGTATTAGTTGGAAAAATCGCAGAAGTAATGGATTGTAGCAAGGTGTTTATAAAAAACAAAATGATAGCGGAATATGGGCAGTATGAAAAGATAAACGGAAAGCTGATAACTATTCCGTTAGATGATGATATAGAAGCTTACGACGTAGAGTTTTGTCACCTACAACCAACAACGCAGACGACAATCAATACGGCAGGAAAGATTTTTAGAATTAATATTGTTATGAGAGGAAGCCACACATACGATACGAAAGAAATGTCTGAATTGATAAAAGGAACGGTGCAGGAAGCAAAGGCATTAGGTATAGAAACAGCGACACCGCAGGAGATAAAAGAAATGGAAGAAAGGTGGGGACTTAAGATTGAGAAAGAAAAAGTCAATCATCGTTGATGATATGGAACATTGTAAATTATGTGGAAGTCCTTATGTAGAGATACACCACTGTTTACATGGGACAGCAAACAGGAAGAAAGCTGATAAGTATAACTTAGTGATTCCGTTGTGCCACGAACACCATACAGGCGGTAAACAGTCTGCACATTTAAATGCCAGATATGATCTTATGTATAAGAAGATGGCACAAAAGGCATTTGAAGAGAAAATAGGCACGAGAGAAGAATTTATAAAGGAGTTTGGCAAGTCATGGCTGTAACATATACGATTCAAGGCAGACTGGACGGATTAAACGATCATGCAGGACTAACGCATATAAAGGTGCTGACTGCAAGAAAAAGAATCAAAGAATCTGTAAATACAGCATACCGTTATGGTTACGCAAAAAGAAATTGAATTTCCCAGTGATCGTTGAGATTACATGGTATGAAAAAAATAAAAGACGTGATCCAGACAATGTTGCATTTGCTAAGAAATTTGTCTTAGACAGTCTAGTAGAATCTGGAACATTCCCCGGAGACGGACAGAGGTATGTACTAGGATTTATAGACCACTTTAGAGTAGATTCGAAAAATCCAAGGATAGAAATTACTATTCATGAGGATAACGATAAATAAATGTAGGAGGGCAGTGAATGAACATAAATATAAATACAGACTGGGAATGGTATGAAAACACAAATGTATTTAGATTGTTTTACCACTGCCTACTACATACAAATTTAGAGGACAAGCGGTACTGCGGAAAAGAGATAAAGGCAGGACAATTTGTATCTTCGATAACAAGAATCAGTGCAGAGACAGGATTAACAGAATCGCAGGTCCGAACAGCACTAAAGAAACTAAAGGACACTGGGTATTTATCCACAAAAAGCACAAATAAATACACGATATACACAGTTAACGACTACGAAAAGTACATAGATTGTGGACAAGTTGTAGAAGCAACTGCCAAGGTTGAAAATGGAACAAAAATGGAACAACCAGTGGAACGAAAAATGGAACAAACAGACAAAAACGCAAAGAAAAATTGCGAGAAATCAAAAGAAAATTGCGAGAAGTCAAACAAAAAAGCAATCAATGAATGTTTTGAAAAGCTCTGGAAACAGTACCCGAATAAACGTGGTAAGGGGCAGGTATCCGATGCAAAGAAAAAGACTCTGTATGAGATAGGAGAAGAAAAAATAGAAAGAGCCTTGAAAAGGTATCTGGATGATTTATCTAAGGACAGTAGTTGGAGAAAACCACAGAACGGAAGTACATTCTTTAATTCTGGTTACGTGGATTATCTGGACGAGAAACCACCAGAACCGAAGCCACAGCGGAATCCTGCAAGTGTCTTAGAATGCGAGAGAGACTATGACTTTGATGATTTAGAAATGCAGTTACTACATAAGCAATTAGAGTAAGGAAAAAGGAGTGATGGAAAATGTATCAAATGAGTTTTTTTGGTAATGAAACAGCACTTAGAAGCCATTCCATTACCAAGCAGACTAGAAGAGAATCCCACAAAAAGATTAATAAAGAAGCAATACATATCTTAATTCTTGAGCAGCTTGGATACGAAGCTATGACAGCACGAGAGATCGCAACGGTGTTGTATAAGCATAAAAAAGTATTAGAACCGACAAGGCAGCAGGTACAACCACGATTGACAGAGTTAGTACAGGACGGACGTATTGAGGTGTGTGGTAAACGACACGACAGTCTAACAGACAGAAACGTGGCAATCTACAGAAAGGTGGCTAAAGATGGGGTACAAAAAAATAAGCAAAGATCTTAAGAGAAAAATTCTTAAAGAAGTGGAAGAAACGAAAGAGGTTACTTCTGTTGCGAAAAAATACGGAGTAGACCCATCAAGCATATTCAAGTGGAAAAAATACGGTATCGAAGCAAAGCGGAGAGAGTACACAAAAGAGTTTCGCAAACAAGTTGTCAAAGAAAAGGTAGTTAAGAAGCTACATGTACAGGAATGTGGAGCAATTTATGGAGTACCGGGTTATCTTGTTAGATTCTGGGAAGATGAATTGGTGGAAGAAGTCAAAGAAGAGATTCGACAAAGCCGATTCAAAAAGAAGCAACATGAACGAAGATTTGTTCACGTAACATCACATTCGGGGTATTGGAAATAAAAACTAAATAAAACTTTTCTGGTTTGATTCTCTGCCTAAGTAACTGTAAATAATGTTTTTTGTATTTTCAGATTCTTCCATTTTTCATTTTTTATTAGGCAGAGACTCAAGCCAGAAAAGGCTTGTTGCACAGCAGGATTTTTGTATACCACACGAACAATTAAATAAGAATCCTCGCAACGCATAAGCAACAAAACTCTTTAATTATTTGTTGTATAAGTCATGATTTCCCCTGCTATTAACGGCAGGGGAGAGAATGGACAGTAAAGGAGTTAAAATGCAAATTTATAATATAGAAACAAAAGCGATTATAAGTGAAGAAGAAATGAAAGAATTAGATGATTGCTTTATTTTGACAAACACTGACGAGAGAAATGATATGCAGACAACTATCAGATGCTTGAAACCAACATGGAACAAAGTAATTTGTAAAGAAACGTGTTTACAGCGTATTGTAAGTCAGCTAAATCAACTTACACAAGAAACAGTTATAGCTGTTGAAGAATCAAGTAATAATACAGATGCACTTATATTGAAGATAACATTAAAAGACGTTAGAGAGAAAATCTTATTAGTATATAGCAAGCAAAATAAAACAACATACATTGATAATTGGCTTATCAGTAGTGGCTTTTTAGATCGAGCTATCGAAGATTATTTAAAAAATAAAGAGGACTAAACAGGAAAAGGAAGTGGAGAAAATGATTAAAAATCTAACAGAATCAGAAGAAAAAGAGTTTTACAGATTGGTTGGAAAGATGAATGGAGAAGAACCAGACAAGAAACAGGATGCAAAGGTAAAGAAACCACGAGAATCAGAAGAATATTTTTGTATTAGTAATGATGGAGCTGTTATACAAAGCAGGTGGACGAATGATTCTTTAGATGAAGCAAGATGGGAATTAGGAAACGTCTTTTTCACAGAAGAGTCAGCGTGGTTTGCCAGAGAAAAAAAGAAAGTAGAAGTTGAAATCGAAAGATATGCAAGGGAACACAATGGCACAGCATTTAACAATCGTTGTTATTTAATTCGATGTGAATAAGATGAGAAAAGACTTATTTGCGATACATGGGCTACAGCAAAAATACAGGGTACAGTTAGGTTTACATCAAGAGATGTTTTGGTTGATGCAATCGAAGCAGTAGGAAAAGACAGAATACTCAAGTACATCTTTGGGGTAGAAAGTGAGGGAGAGGAATGAGATTAGAAGAAGCTATTAAGCACGCAAAAGATGTTGCAACAAAGAAATATAGACAGGCTATGTTACATCGTGCAAATGCAGAGGATGAAAAACTTGACAGGTGTATTGAATGCATGAAAGAACATGAACAACTTGCAGAGTGGTTGGAAGAACTGAAAGAGTTGAGAGAATACAAGAAAAAGATGAAAGCACAGTTTCTTGATGATATTGAGAATCCGTTGGAACCAATTAAGCTAAGCAGTGCGTTAGAATCAGAGATATTTAAGTATGAGTATAGGAAAGAATATGGTCCGCAAAGGATTACTCCTTTAGATTATACAATCATATACGCATTAAAGCATTGTTTAGAAGAACAACTGAAAGAGGTGGTAGAAGATGAAAATTAATGCAAAACAACCAAGTATTAAAACATACACATTAAGTCATTTCAAGATTGGAGATGTTTGTATGGGCGTAAAAAATGAACATTATTATCTTGTGGTTAAATCAGAAAAAGAAAAGAAACAGCTTGTTGATTTGACAGAAAACGAGATTATAAGAGATGCAGGATATATGAGATTTATACCTGCGACAGCAGAACTTAATATCAAGGATGTGGGGTAAAAATTATGAAAAAAATATTATTTATTGTGTTTTCGATAGCAATAATGAGTTGCATGTTGGTAGGTTGCGAGGAGAAAGAAAGTAATACATATAAGGATGAAAGTGATACACAGCAGAGTGCAGCGTTAGTTGATATTAACAACATCTTATCTTATGACAACTCGACAAGGATTGTTTATTGGTATTTTAAAGATGGAGCAGGCAGAACAAGTACAGGGTTTATGTCCCCATACATTAGCAAAGACGGTAGATATTGCAGATATGAAAAAGGAAAGATCGTGCCGATTGAAAGGAGAGAATAATGCCGGTAGCAAGATGCAAATATTGTAATAGCTTGTTATTCAATGAAGATGTTGGAAGAGAGTATATACAAATAAATTCAGATATGAAAATACAAAGCAAATTCATTTGTCTTAAATGTGAAATGGAGTTAAGAAAAGAAGATTTCTTTGAGCCGTACAGAAACATGATGAAGTAAAGGAGTGGAAACGTGATTACAAAGACACAATTCAAGGACGTATGTAAAAAGGCGGCTATTTATACAATTATGAGCCATCCAGAAAGAATCAACGATAATTGTATAAACGACGAAGAGGTAGCAGCAATCTTAGTAAGATTTTATGAAAAGATTTTTAGAAAAGTATATAAAGGCAAAGAGGAATCGAAAGAATGTATAGATATAAATGAGATAGATGAAATATACGTTATCGCATTTGATTGTCTGTACAAAGATGATGGAATAACACCAAATTATGTAATATATCAAGAAAATATGTTGTGTTTAACAAGCATAAATGCTTTATATGAAATTTTAAGAAGCAAAATCGAAGATGATTATTGCGAATTAGGAAGAGACATTGACGGCTTATTAAATATGTGGAATGACTAACAGGGCTAAATAAAGGAGTTTATTATGCCAGACGAAGAACTAGAAAAACGCATCAAACTTGAACTTGCACTTATTCATCAGTGCGAAGAATCAGACATTATAATTTGCCACATTGAGGTATTAACAGATTGTTTTAAGTTTTATGTGATTTATAGAATGAAATATTCACTTTGTATGTCAATTACATTAGATGGTTTAGATATTTGTAAAGGAGAAACTAAATGAGTTATTCATGGTCGACAGAAGAATATAGCGATCATTACAGCACAGATTTTGACACAATAGAAGAATGTATCAAAGAAGCTAAAGACATGGGATGCAAAGCAGGTACAACTATCTGGATTGGAAAAGTAGAAGAAGTGGATATAAGACAGGTAGACCTAACAAGCATACTAGAAGATTTACACAATGCTGTATATGATGATGTAGGAGAACTTGCCGAAGATTGGTACATAGAAGATATAGATAGCAAAGAAGCCTACGAAAAGTGTGAAAATGCTATAAATGATCTGGTTGTTAAATATATCGAAGAAAACGGCATGAAACCAACGTTTGCAAATGTAGTAGATGCAGAACCGTATGTTATCAAGTAGGAGGAAACAATATGATTTTAAGAAAAACAACAACAGATTTCTTAAGCAAGCTTCTTTGTAAAGAGAAGTTAATAGGAAAGCACTATGCACGAGAAGTCACTGTAGATTACGGCACAGGTAAAGCAAAAAGAGTTGACTTTATGCAATTTGTACCAGATGGACAGTGTAGTGTATCAGCTTTAGAAAAAGGCATTTTCGTTTGTTATGAAATTAAAAGTTGCAAAGAAGATGTTTACAGCGGAAACGGACTTAATTTTTTAGGAGAGAAAAACTATATTGTTACAACGTTAGAGTGCGGCAAAGAGTTATTGACAGATATTAGGTCTGGGAAGTTAAAGAAATACATACAAGAGCATTATCCAGATTCATCTACAAACTTTGGAATAATGGTAGCTGTCAGAGGTGCAAAAGATGGATTTTATGATGGAGAAATAACAGTAGACAGTGATGTTAATAAATGGTATTTAAAGACAATTGCTAATTGCAGAACAGGGTTAAGAAGAAAAAGCATAGTAGAACTGTTGTTTTGTATGTTAAGAGCGAAAGGAGATTGACATGGACGTTATCAAACAAATAGATTACATGATTGCTTGCCTAGAGATGGCAAAAGAAGAATATCAGTATGAGAAAAGTTATGAAACAAAGAAAAAAGCAAGAGAGGACAACGACTGGAACTGGTACGACAGAAACAGGACACCGAAAAAGACGCTAATTAAAGAGAATCTTAGAAACGTTGGTAGAACAGGATTCAAGCTTGCGAAAGATTTAGAGGTGGGAGAATGACTAAAAATGAAACAATAACAATAAATGAAATAATAACACAGAGATTTCAAAGCCACTTATATAATTGCATAAAAGAGTCAAATATTCCTGCTATGCAATTAAGCGTAAGTTTCGATAGAGAAAAGGCATATATAAAAGACGAAAAAGCAGGACGTATCGTTGGAGAAGTTGATATGAAGATTACTATAGAACGATATGAACCTAAAAAAATGACAAGAAGTGAAGTGGAAAAAGCTATAGTTGCTTACTGCGACCCTGTTGGCACACCATGCAAAGAATGCAAATGTTATAAAAAATGTGTAAAAAGGATGCCGTTTGAATGGCTAAGTAATGAGGGATTACAAGAATACTATGAATTTTTGTATGGAATCAAAGTGGAGGTAAAGGAATGACAATAGCGGAGCAAGTGGCACACGACTTTTTAGAGAACATAGAAAAGATGATCACGGCAAATGAACTAGATGTTGGAGTATTAGATACGAAAGTTTCTTATGAATCTTGCGAAGAAGCAATGATGAGTGTGACTGATACAAAAACAGGTTCTATTATTGCAACAATGAGATTGAATTTAAATACAAACAAATTAAAAAGAGAAATGCAGGAAAAAGAATTGGAAAATTATTGCCGTAAAAGAGTGTGCCCTATTTGCATTTTTAAAGGGCAACAACCGTGCATAGCGAGAAAAATTAGTTATGGAAGAGCTACTTGTAAAGAGGTAGAGGAAAGCTATAGAAAGATGGTGGAGAATAAAAAATGACAAGAGAAGATATAATCACTAATTTAAGATATTGGTGTAACAATATTGATAAACCATGTGAAGAATGCAAAATACATGATATATGTGTCGTTCGTGATCACGTGCAGACATTTGATTCTATGGACGATAAAAAGTTACAAGAATATTATAAATTGATGTATGGAAGTGAAGTGAAAGTAGAGAAAATGGAACCGGTAAAAGTTTTAGAGCAGATAACAAGAATAACTTATCCAGAAAAAATGAAAGACGTGTTACCAATGAGAGAATTTGTAAAAAACTTTTTGGAAAAAGGATACAAAGTTGAAATACTAACACACAAAGCTAGTAATGATTTAGATGTGGTTGTTTATAAAGAAGTGGAGATGAAAGAATGATACTAAAAATCTTACTTGTTATCATAGGTGTTTTCTTAGGACTGGTTGGTAGCGGTTTATGCCAGTCCGCTAAAGCAAGAGATACGATTACAATGACTTTAGAAGATTATGAACACATAGGTGCTGTATTTAACAGCCTGCCGATAAGAGAACGACATAAGAACTTAAAAAAGCAGGATGCGGTGTTATATAGATGCCCTAAGTGCGGTAACTACATAAAGGAATGGACAGAAGTTTGTGAGTGTGGAAATAAATTAGACTGGGGAAATGAGGAAGATTTACATGTTATTAATATGCAGAGATGAATTAATTATAAATATGCAAAATGTAGAATATATAGATATCAAGAAAGATGAAGATGATTATTTTTACTTGAGAATAAGAATGACAGGCGGAAGTGTGTATAATGTTGAATATCATAAAGACGAACGAGAAACAAAAGAGCTGATTAAAAAAATAGAGAGTTACTATAAAACAAGTCAAAGAATATGCAGATTATAAAGGAGTGTTATAAATGTTAGTGCTTACACAAAGCCAACAGATGGTTATTAATGCTGAATATGTAGATTGCATGTTTATTGGGAAAGAAATAATAGAGAAAAAAGAAAAATATGGTTTATATTGCATTATGGCTGCGGACCAAGAAAAAGTCGCTATTGCATATTATGAAACAAAGAAAAAAGCAATGGAAGAACTCAAAATGATGCTGAATTGTTGGAAACACAAGCAAGATATATATTTTATCAGACAAGAAAAGGCGGTGTTATAATGGGAAGCAATTTCTTTAACAACAGACAGTTACCTACACAACAACGCAGGGTTAAGAATCGCAGGGATGCAGATAAACTAATACATAGCAGTTACACAGCATTTCTTTTATTGGGCACGATGGCACTACACGACCAATTTGGATTTGGCGGTGCCAGACTTGGAAAATGGATTGATAAAATGAACGAACTAAAGGAATGTTACGAAAAAGGTCTTGTCAGTGTACATGACCTGCAATCCATGATTAAGAACGAAACAGGAATAGAGATCAAGTTTTGATGCGTTATCAATGCGTTTTTAACGAGTTTTAATGCGTTTCCACTCAATAAGCATATAAAAGGAGTGTGATGTTATGAAATGTGTTTGTATAGGATGCACAGAAGCAACAGGCAGGAGTTGGGATTGCCACACAAGATGTGACAGCTATAAAGAGTTTCAAGCCAAAAACGAAAAAGAGAAGAACGTTATCAAAAGGAAAAATCCTTATTACAAGTCGTTATCTAAAGAAAAATTTATGAAAAGAAATGCTTTAAACAGGAACAGGAGGGGAAGAAAGTGATTAGTACAGCTAAAGCAATAAAGAAAACCAGAGAAGCACAAGGAATGACACAAAAAGAACTTGCTGAAAGATGCGGTTATACAGTCACTGATATTAAAGCATATGAACTTGGGGAAAAAGAACCAAAACACATTAATCTTATGACTATAGCAGGAGTATTGGGTGTTACGATGTATGAGATGTTTGAAAGAATGGAAGAGATTGAAGAACCAGAGAATCTAAATCTTGACGGTAAATGAAAATTTTTACCGCATTTTTATAACCTCGGATTGCTGAATTTTTAGCAACCTCTTCTTTAAATTTTTTGTCGATTTTTCTACCTCTGTAATAATCCATGATTTTCAACCTCCTAAATTCTTTCTAAAATTTTCTTACAAGCTTCTACATATCCGTCTGGAAGTGTTTCGGTGTTCATTTTTCCACCGTTCGCTCTCCAGTTAAGATATTTTTTAACTTCTTCTTTTTCTTCTTCCAGTTCGAAAATGAACTCTTCATAAGAAACGAAGTCCTCATTTTCAACTAACTTTTCGATTTCTTTTCTTAATTCTTTCATTTTATTATCTCCTTTTCTTGATTGCTTTGTTCTCTTAACTTACTTTTATTATATCACTTTAAAAAGTTATGTCAATAGAAAATGTCACTTTTTATGATAATATTTCTCTTGACGTGAAAAGGGTACATAATATATAATGTAGTAAATAGGAGGTAATGAAAAATGTTAAAATACAAAATTGATGTATATGATGCACTGAAAAGAAAAGGATTTACTACATATAAGGCTAAAACTACTAATTTACTTAGTCAAAACACATTAAACAAGATAAAGAACGAGGATACAGCTATAACGCTAAAGGCTTTAAATGCTATATGTAACATCTTAGAAATGCAACCGGGTCAGCTATTGGAATATGTAAGAGACGAAGAAGATGAAAAAAAATTAAAAGAATTATAAATATCACTTTACAAAGAGACAAAGATGTGGTAAGATAAAGACAGTTAAAGGAGATAAGCAAAGAAAGAAAAGGAGATTGAAGTCATGAAAAATATTTATTTAACAAAAGCACAGGAATTAAATTTAAAATACGCAGGTTTAGACTTGGGAGACGAGACAGAAAAGAAACTTGAAATCATTATGGAAGACAGAAGCTGTTGATTATTTATGCAATGGATCAGCAGTGTACGAGAAAGAAGAATTTGAAAAATTCTTTGATCAGTACATGGATGAGTGGGACGTTGAGGAAGAAGATCAGGAAGAGTATAAAAAGATGATTGAAACAAACAAGCCGGCTTTTGACTGGGGAGTTGTAGAATATGAAGGTATAACATACTTTATTGATTATGTATTATAGGAGGGAGCAGCCATGAAAAAATTAAACGTGGAAGAAATCAAAAAGGAACTTGTAAACGAAGAAATGAGCTTCACAGATTTAGATAACTTCATGATGGAATCTGGATACTACAGTGTATTCGATGATGGAGCTACAGAAAACATTAAGCAGGACAAAAATGTAGTGTATACAGCTACAGACTCTAACGAGTGCGAAGTACAGATTTTCTTTGAGATCACAACAGATAATGGAGAGGACGAAGCCGAAGAAGCTTTCTACTTAAAAGTGACAGATGTGCAGGAGTTCTAATATGAGAACAAAATGGTTAGAAATGCAGGGCAAGACGGTAAATGGATTTAAAATATTAGAAGTTTACAGAGAAAACAAAAGAACAATGGCAAAAGTTGTCTGCCCTGCATGTGGGAAAACATTCATAACACGAGCAGAACACATAAAAAATGGGAAAAACTGTGGATGCACTACCAGAATAAAGATGAATGACCTAACTGGTAAAAAATTTGGCAGGCTAACAGCGATAGAACCAACGAATAGAAAAGCATCGAATGGTGCTATTATTTGGAAGTGCATTTGTGATTGTGGGAACGTAAATTTTGTTGACAGCGGAAGCCTTACAAAAGGAAGAGTGCAAAGCTGCGGATGCCTGAGAAAGCCGCATGAAATAGAGCAAGGTAAAAGAATGGCAGCAGAAACAAAGAAACAGTGCATTGACGGAACGAGTATAAGAAGTCTGACGATGAAGAAACCAAAGACGAACACTTCTGGAATAAAAGGGGTGTCTTGGGATAAAAGCAGAAATAAATGGGTGGCACAGATACAATTTAAGGGTAAGAATTATTACTTGGGCAGATACGCCAATAAGGAAGATGCAAGAGAAGCAAGAGAGAAAGCCGAAAAAGAAATGTTCGGAAAATTTCTGGAAGAGCATAAAGAGTATGTAAAGGATAAAAAGGCATTAATAAAAAGAGTGTAAACAAAGGCACTTTCTACTATGGTATAATTATATTAGATAATAACCATAGTCGGGAGGTGTCTTTTTTGATTAATAACAAACTAAAGAATTGCTGTAACGATTGCGTACATTGCGAGATCGTGACAGAGACAAAGAGAAGAGCTATCCCAGAGGATAAGACGGAAGTGGTACTTGTAAATATAAAGTGTAGTCATATGTGCGTATGCTACAGATATAGAGAGGAAGTGCAGAATGGAAGATAGAAGTATATGCTGTGCTGAATGTATGCATCTACTAGGAAGTAATACAAAGAACTACTATATGTGTAACGTAGGCAAGTATGACAGAATATACAACGCATATCTATGCACCTGCGACAAATATAAAAGCAGGAATCCAAGCACAAAAGAATATAAGAGTTGTAGATCATGAAAGGAAGTGAGGCAATGGGTACAGGTGGAAGACCCCCAAAGTATAAAAGTGTTAAAACTATGCAAAAAAAGATAGATGAGTACTTTAAACTATGTGAGGGCGAAGTATTAAAAGAAGATGGTAAGATAGTAAGAAATAAAAGCGGCTATCCTATTATGATTAACAGGAAACCTCCAACAATTACCGGATTGGCTTTGCATCTTGGTTTTACATCTAGAGCGGATTTGTTGTATTACCAAAACGAAAAACAAGAGTTTCTTGACACAATCACACGGGCGAAAAGCAGAGTGGAAGAGTATGCAGAGGGCAGATTGTACGACAAAGAGGGAAGTTCTGGGGCACAATTTAACCTAAGAAACAACTTTAAGCACTGGGATGCAGACAAGAAGCAGGAAGATAACAAAACAGAGGGAATCACGATCGTGAACAACATTCCTAGAGAGTAAAGGAGCGGTTACATGGTTAATCTAACAGATGTGATTGCTCCATCTTTCTATCAAGTACATTGGGACATCCAAGACGGAAAGCATACTTACTACGATCTGTATGGCGGTCGTGGCTCAACAAAATCTTCTTTCGTGTCTGCAGAGATCATACTGGGTATCATGCAGGACGCAACGAATGGAGAATACAGCAATGCGGCAGTGTTCCGAAAGGTTGGTAATACTCTAAGAGACAGTGTGTGTGAACAGATAGAATGGGCAATAGATGCACTTGGCGTAAGTGATCTATGGGAATCTTCTAAAAGTCCATTACAGCACGTATACAAGCCGACAGGGCAAAAGATAATCTATAGAGGACTGGACAAGGCTAAAAAAACAAAGTCTATAAAGGTATCTAAAGGATATATCAAATACCTATGGTTTGAGGAATTAGATGAGTTCGCAGGTATCGAAGAGATTAGAACAGTACAACAGTCTGTATTGCGTGGTGGCTCTAAGTTCGTAGTGTTCAAAACATTCAATCCACCGATTTCGGCAAATAACTGGGCAAATAAGTATGTAGCAGAAGCAAGAGAAGATAGTTTCCGACACAAGAGCGACTATACAACAGTTCCTGTGGAGTGGCTAGGTAATCAGTTCTTGATTGATGCGGAATATCTTAAAGAGACGAATGAGCGTGCATACAAGCATGAGTATTTAGGAATCCCTGTAGGACTGGGAACAAACATCTTTGAACTTCTGGAAATCCGCACGATCACAGACGAAGAGATTGCAAGGCAGGAAAGAATATACCAGGGGCAGGACTGGGGATACTATCCAGACCCGAAAGCCTTTGTACGTTGTGCATATATGCCTGCATCACAAAAGATATTGTGTATAGATGAGTTAGGCGGTCAGAAGATACGAAACACGGCAATGTCACAGCTGATTATTAACAAGGGATATAACGACTATACTATATCCTGCGGTGCTGACGAGATAGAAAGCATCTTGGACTTTAGAGATGCAGGACTTGTGGCAAACAAAACGAACGTATATCCGGGTAGTCGTAAGTATAGTTATGAGTGGCTACAGTGCAGGACCTTAGTCATAGACCCTGCGAGAACTCCACGGCTGTATGAAGAGGTAATAAGCTACGAGCATGAGGTAGATGAAAACGGAGAAATCAAGGCAGATTATCCAGACGGCAACGACCATTGGATAGATGCATTAAGGTATGCGACAAGTCCAATGAGCATGAGACGTGGAGAGAGTGCGTAAAGGAGACAAAAACAATGATGATAAATCTAAAAGATGTAACTTGTATACAAATTGGAAATGTAATGTTAGGCATCATGGATATAGAAAAAATATCTATCCATGATGGTGGGGTTTGGCTTACGATTAATAGTGATTTGATACAAGGAGATATAGAAACAAAAATCGGAAACGTTAAACTGATAGCGGTGGAATAAATGGGTATATTTAGCAGAATGAAAGAGATATTAAGTAACCTTTTTAGACAAAAGGCAAGAGACGAATTTAAGATTGATACTGTTACCAGTCCAGAAATGCAGAGAGCTATAGAAAAATGTGCATACATCTATAAGGGCAGTCCGTACTGGTTAGACAAGGAAGAACATATCAAGACTATCAACTTTGCAAAAGCGGTGTGTTCGGAGACAGCACGCCTTGCTACACTTGCAATAGGCATAGAGATAGATGGCAGTGCAAGAGCTAATTGGTTGCAGGAGCAGATTGACAAAGAACTAGAGCAGGTACGACATCACGTAGAATATGGCTGTGCATATGGTACAGTAGTATTAAAGCCTAACGGTTCAAGTGTGGACTTGATCACGCCAGAAAACTTTATTGTAACAGACGAAAGCAATGGAGAGATTCAAGGCATTGTGTTTGTGCATAGAGAAATTTCTAGTGATGGCAGGACATACTACACCAAACTAGAATATCATAGGTACATCGAGGACGTGTATCAGATTACAAATCGTTGCTATGCTTCTAAGGATGCCAACGATACAGGAAAGCTGATTGACATAGATGAGACACCTTGGCGTGGAGAACTAGAAGATGTAGGACTTGCAAACCTAAACGGACAACGCCTGTATGCAGTTCTTAGGACACCGCAGGCGAACAATGTAGACTTGCATTGTAGTTTAGGCTTACCTATCTTTTACGAAGCAATAGAGGAGCTAAAGGACTTAGACACCGCATACAGCAGGAACGCAACGGAGATATTCGACAGTAGGCGAATGGTCCTTATTGATTCTGATAGGTTAATGGAAAGTGGTGCACCTGTGAAAGATACGCAGGCAGGCGTTGAACGAAGCAAGAAGCGTTTGAAACTACCAGAATACGTTAAAAATGTAAATGGTACTGGTTTAGATGGCTTCTACCAAGAAGTAAACCCAAGTCTTAACACCAACACACGATTGACAGGAATCAATGCCCTGCTGTCACAGATCGGGTATAAATGCGGATTCTCTAACGGATACTTTGTATTTAACGAGACAACAGGCATTCAGACCGCTACAGGCGTAGAAGCAGAGCAACAGAGAACAATACAGTTTATTAAGGATGTGAGGGACAAGCTACAGTTCTGCATGGATGATTTAATCGCAGCACTTAACATCTTTGCTGATCTGTACCAATTAGCACCAAGTGGACCTTATGAGACTTACTATGACTTTGGAGACATAACATACAATGAGGACGAGGACCGTTCTCGTTGGTATAGCTATGTTGTAAGTGGCAAGATTCCTTTCTGGTACTATTTAACAAAATTTGAGGGATTCAGCGAGGAAGAAGCGAAAGAACTTGAAACAATGGCACAACCGAAAGAGCCAGACTTATTCGGTGCAGATGGAGAGGAGTGAAAGCATGGGAAAGAACAGGATTGAAAAATACCTTGCATACCTTAGTGGCGAAGATGTAAAACTACCCGAACCATTTACAAAGCAAGAAAAGCTGTTGTACAACATCTGCAAAAAGGGAGTTACAGGCAGTACAGAAACAGACAAAACATTAACGCAAGAGGGCAAGCCTGCGGATGCGGCAGCAGTTGGGAAGATGCTAGATGCGGCACTAATGGTAAAAGACCCAGAAGAATAGGCGGTGGATTATGCTAACGCCAGATTACTTATGGTATGTGCCAGAGAAAGCAGAGAAGCAGGCGGAAGAACTACATAACAAAATTGTATCTGTGATTATCGAACGAATGATGATAAGGCTAGGACGTGGGGAAGATTACCTTTTTACTCCTATTGACAAGTGGCAGATGGATGTATTGCAGGATGCAGGGTATATCTTGCAAGCGGTACAGGCAGAGATAGCACAAACGACAAAGATAAGTATTGCAGAGATCGCACGCACTATGAAAGAAGCAGGAATCAAGGCTCTTGAATGGGATGATACAATCTACAAGAAAGCAGGTCTTGAACCAACACCACTCGGGGAAAGCCCTTATCTACAACGATTGATCCAGAGGAATTATGAAAAGACCAAGGGAGAGATGCATAACTTTACTGGAACGATGCCGAATGCCTGCCATGATAATTACATTAAGGCAGTGGATAAAGCATATACACAGACTGCAAGCGGTACGACAGGGTACACACAAGCGGTTAAAGAAGCTGTAAACGACATAATAAACAGCGGTGCAGACGTAACTTACCCTAGCGGACACAGAGACAGCATAGAAACAGCAACTACAAGAGCGGTTCGCACTGGTGTAAGTCAGATGGCAGGAGAGATCACGGATGCACGTATGGACGAGATGAACTGGGATATAATTCTCACGTCTGCACATTTAGGAGCAAGAATTGGAGACGGTGGAGACAACTTAACCAATCATTACTGGTGGCAAGGCAAATTTTACAGCAAAAGCGGTAATGACCAAAGATTTCCGTCTTTTTCGGTCTGCGGTATGGGAAACGTGCAGGGAATCCATGGGGCAAACTGCCGACACTCCCACGGACCGGGGGATGGAATAAATAATCCGTTCGAGGACTACGACAGCGAAGAAAATCGCAAAGAATACGAGAAACGGAAACGACAGCGAGAACTTGAAAGACGTATCAGAAAGACGAAACGGCAGTTAATCGGCATGAAAACGGCTGTGGATAATGCAAAGGACGAAGCCTTAAAGCATGAGCTTGACATGGAGTATCAGAAAAAGGCTGCACTATTGCAGAAGCAGAATCAAGCTTATAAAGATTACTGCAAGCAGAATAATCTTAAGACACAAAACGAAAGACTCAACACCGCAGGATGGGACAGAAGTCAAGCATCATCCGCTAGAGGTGCAGCGACTAGGTATAATAACGCACGAGGTAAATAATTTGGAAACTATTAATCAATTCATGGTTGCGTGTGGGTGGATTATAACCATTGGTGGAGCTGTAGGCGTATTGTATAAAGCCTATAAGCATTACAAGAAGCCTACGGACGATTTAGAGCAACGTATAACGTCAATAGAGACAGACATCAAAGATATTAAACGGAAGCTTAACAGTGACTACAACACAATTAACAGTCAACAGAACGATGTTAATTTGGTTATGAAAAGTATGTTTAATTTGATTGAGAACAAAATCACAGGGAACAACATCGAGGGTCTAAAAAAAACCCGAGACGAGTTAATAAACGCACTGACCACACACGAGAAGTAAAGGAGAACAAGAATGATAATTGACGGTATAAATTTTAAAGAGTTAAATATCACAAAAGATGGAGAACTGATTGCATCAATTACAGATGGAAAAGATGGAATCGTACACAAGGAAGGCTATAGAGTACAACTTGTAGTGGAAGATGTCGGCATGTCGTTTGCAGAAGCATTTAAAAGAATGAAAGCAGGAGCAAAAGTAAAGCTTCCAAGTTGGGGAGGATATTGGTTTTGGGATGCAGAAAAGCAATCAATTATGATGCAGTGCAGACCAAAAGATACTGACAAAGGACAGGGAGATTTACTTGATATTAGAGAGACACAGAGGGTTGAATATACACTTTCTAACATTTTGTCTAATGAATGGCTAATCGCAGATGAAACAAATTGCCCAGTTTTAGGTGGAGAAGCAACGTTTGGATTTGGAGATGCGATTAAGTACATGAAACGTGGACTTAAAGTCAAAAGAAAAGGATGGAACGGAAAGAATCAGTATATCCAGTTAGCAACAGGAATTTCATATAAGGCAGCAGATGGAGAGGTTGTAAACTGCGATCATGAATCAATCGGTAATAAAGCAATCGCATTCGTTGGAACTTCTGGTGTTCAGATGGGATGGTTAGCAAGTCAAGCGGATATGTTAGCAGAAGATTGGATGTTTTTTGAATAAGGAGTGTGAAAACATGGCTAAATATGTAAAGAAGCCTGTTGAGATAGAAGCAATCACGTTTGATGAGCTTATGAGAATCGGAGCAGAGAACGCTGATACTGTAGTTGACTGTATGCCTGTTAAGCTTATGTACAATGGTTACGTCATTAGACAATATGACAGCAATTCTTACACTATCCCAACACTAGAGGGAGATTTTCTCATGACAAAAGATGATATGCTTATCACTGGCGTAAATGGAGAAATCTATCCATGTAAGAAAGAAATTTTTGAAAAAAATTATGAAAAGTGTATTGAAAAATCCATAGTATAGAATTTACAATAATACTTGTAACAAATAATAGTTGTTGTTGAATAAATCATTTTTTACTTGCTAGTATGTGATTTGTTTCGAAGATTTTTCATGTTACAACCCTTTTTCTTATTGATTTTATAAAGTATAATACAGCAGGACTTCTCACGAGGTCCGTGGAAACATAGTTCAGTTGGTTAGAGCATCCACCTCATAAGTGGACAGTCACAGGTTCGAGTCCTGTTGTTTCCATTAGCCACAAAAGTGGCAATCAATAGCATTTATTTTCTAACACCTTTATTGGTAGAGTTGTAATTTTTTCATACTCCTCCAAAAAACGTTGAAGCATCATGTTGTCGCATGGTGCTTTTTTCGTGAAAAAAATTAGAAAAATGAGTAGAAAAAAAGAGTCTCCATATCTTACAATAAAAGAGTAGATTGTTTGATGCTCATGTGATTCAATCAACTAACCTCCTTCCACAAGTTTTAAGAGAGAGTTAGAGGCTCAAGAGTGGTTCAAGTCCACTCTTCTCTTTTACCTTGGCTTAGGTATATAAGTCTTAATCCATTACCGCAGACGAGCGGTATACAAATATCGTATAGGAGGATATACAATGCAGAATTACGAACAGATTTTAGCAGAATTAGGAATCGAAGTACCAGAGGACAAAAAGTCCGATCTGAAAAAGAAGATGTCTGAAAATTACAAGACTGTAGCTGACTACGATAAACAGGTAAAGAAAAAAGACGAATACAAAATATCTTTAGACGATGTACAGACCAGATTAGCCGAATTAGAGAAAGAAGATGTTGACGGTCTTAAGGATAAGATTACAACATTAACACAGGAGCTTGCAGACGAAAAAGAAGCAAGAGCAAAAGAAGCTAAGCAGACAGAGTTAAGAGACAAGGTAAAAGATTTCTTATCTGATAAAAAATTTGTAAATGCAATCACAGAAGACTCTATCCGCTCCCAGATGATTCAAAAATTAGAAGAAGAGAATGGGAAAAATGCAGAAGATGTATTTAAAGAACTTACTACTAAAGATGGGAAACCGATTGAGAACATCTTGGTTGACGAAAAGAAAGCACCAGATGTTAAAATCCCAAGCTTTACAACTAAGTTCAACAGCGGAGAGCAGAAAAAGGGAACACAGAAGTTAAGGGAAATGTCTTTAGACGAAAGAATGAAGCTTAAGGCAGAGGACCCAGACTACTATGCAACCTTATTAAATGACAGATAGATAATACCGACTCACAATATGGAAGTGAGCCGCTAACCTAAAAATCCCTTAATAGTTGTAGGTAGATGGGACAAATAAAAGTCCTTATCTATTCTTATTTAGGGTAGAAAGGACTTTTTTTATGCCAAGAACAGGATTATTTGGCGGTTTTTATTTTGACCCAGAAGAATTTTCTCGTTATATGACAGAAAACCCAACATGGAATGATGCGATTATTGCATCTGGTGTGTTAGCACAGGACAATACAATCATGGATTTAATCGGAGAAAAAGGAAATGTCGCAACAATTCCGTTCTATACACCGATTGATGAACAGGACTCACAGGCTTTAAACAACGATGGAGAAACAGACAATACACCTGTTGAAATCACAGGAAAGAAACAGACTTGTATGTTAATCCAGAGAATGAAAGCTTGGAAATCAAAAGACTTTACAAAAGAGTTAACAGGTGCAGACCCTATGACTCATGTTGCAAACTCTGTTGCAAGCTTCTATAAGCAGGTAAGAACACGTGACTTAATGACTACAGTTGATGCAGTTTTAAGCCTGTCTGGTATGGAAAACCATATTACAGACTTATCTTTAACTGGCGAGGGCACTGTAGGAGATGCAAACAAAATTGATGATACAACACTTATCTTCGCACAGCAGAAAGCTTTAGGAGATTCCGCTGACAAGATGGGATTACTTGTATTAAACTCTTACATTTATGCAAAGTACAAAGCAATGGGACTTGTTGACTACAACAAATACACTATTGCTAACGCAGTAGAAAGAGAAGTAAATCTTCCTACAATCGGTGGATTTATCCCACTGGTAACAGACAGATTTACAGTTGATACAACAGGAACAAATCCAGTATACAAAACTTATATGCTTGGTACAGGTTCAGTATTGACTTGTGATAAGACAAACTATGAAAATCCTTATTATACAAACTATGACCCAGAAACATCTGCCGGTATTGAAAAGCTGTATACAAAACAGGGCTATGTATTACATCCTAACGGATTTTCTATTAATGCTAACAAGATTGCAAAAGAGTCTCCTACAAATGCAGAGTTAGGAGCTAAAGCAAACTGGTCTTTAGCATTTAACCAGAAGAATATCCGTATGGGTGTCATTAAATCCAACGGATAAAAAGGAGTGTGATTTCATGGCATACATTGACTATGAATATTACAAAAGCCTTTTTGGAGAGAAAACAATCCCAGAAGCAGACTTTAATCGTCTGGTCTGGGATTCTTGCAAGAAGATAGATAATGCCACAACAGGTGTGGATAACGTAAAGAAACTTAAGATTGCTTTTCCGACCGATGAGGACGATGCAGAAGCAGTAAAAAGATGTATCTGCGAACTTCTGTCAATCACATACAAGATTGAGCAGGCAGAAGCAAGAGTCGAAGCATCACAAGGCTACATCACGTTAGAAGATGGGACCGTAATGAGCAAGCAGGTAGCATCTAAGAGTGCAGGAAACGAGAGTATAAGCTATGTGACTTCCAGTAATACAGGCACGGCTACATTGATAGATAAGTGTTTGGCAGACAAAGAAGCACAAAAGCAGCTATACTCTGACACAATAAGAGACTACTTATCGGGTGTCGCAGATGCCAACGGAGTAAGTCTACTGTATATGGGAATGTACCCAACGGAGTATTTATGAAAGATTGTAAAGTAAATGTTTTAGGAACTACATATAAAATCAGATTCAGACACGAGAACGAAGATGAAAAACTACAAGAATTGTCTGGTTATTGCGATTATTCAAATAAAACAATAGTCGTTGCAATTCTTGAAAAAAGTGTTGATTCTGTGGATAACATTGAATCGGTTCAAAAAAGTGTGCTTAGGCATGAGATTACGCACGCTTTCTTATATGAAAGTGGTTTAGATGGACAGTCCTGCAACACAGATTGTTGGGCAAATAACGAAGAGATGATTGACTGGTTTGCTTTACAGTCTAAAAAGATTTTTAAAGCTTTTAAAAGAGCAGGTGCATTATAAGCGGAGGGATACGATGTATAACGACACAATTACACTTTTCAATAGATATGAGAGTAAACAGGGCGATACATGGTATCCCTCTATTTTGCATAATTGCAATCTTAACATGGATAAGGCAAGTATCATTGCAAAGTATGGTTCTGACTCACAGGACAATGCTGTATTAAACGTGCAGTATAGCCTAAAAGACGGTAAAAAGATGGTAGGGAGTAAATTATGGCTACCGCCTAAAGAATGGTGTAAACAGACGAATGATAAGTTGTCAGAAGCACTTACGTTTAGTTCTAAGGCAAACGGTTTTGATTTCTTTATCGTTGGCGAATGGGAGAATGAAGAACCGATTGCAGAGGATGATTATATTGACGGATTCTACGAAGAGATGAAACTTAAGTATGATTATGTCTTTGCAATCACTGGCAGTGCTTTTTATGATATTATTCCGCATTTTGAAGTTATGGCGAAGTAGGTGGTTACATGGCTAAAAAGAAATTGGGAAATGTTAATGTGAATACACAGAACATGAGAGCTAATATCAGTCTGGCGAGATTCGATGAACAAATACAAAGTGCTCAATATTGGTTAGATAGTCAAGTTATGACTGATATGGTCCCTTATATGCCACATGAAACAGGTACATTCATTAACGTAACGAGAGCAAAAAGTGCTTCTCTTGCAGGTACTGGAATGGTGTGTGCAGGTACTGGACCGATGGGACGTTTCTTGTACTATGGTAAAGGTATGGTTGACGAATTAACAGGGTCTCCATGGGCGAGAAAAGGTGCTAAGAAAGTATTAGTCACTGAATTTGCAGGACATACAAATGCAAAAGTTGACTTAAGCTACCAGAATCCAAAAGCGACTCCAAAATGGTTTGAAACAGCAAAGAAGAATCACGGTAAAGCATGGGTTACTCATGTTAAGAAGCAGGCAGGAGGAAGTTAATGGCAGAAGAAAAGAAACCAGTCAAGTACGACATTGATGGTTTTGACGTGATCACAACAGCATTGCAAGAACTGGTAAATCAATTCCCAGAATTAAGAGAGGGAGACGAAATTGCATTTTCTACACTTGATGATGCAAGCGGAAAAGCAATGTTCCCAGTAAGCGGTGCAGTGATTGAATCAGAAAAAGAGAGTATCACAGGACACGTCACACAGGTATGTCTGTATCCGTTTTGCGTGATATGTCGTGCAAGCGGTACAAAACCAAAGAGGAAAGCAGATATTAAGGAGTGGTTGGACAACCTTGGCAAATGGTTAGAAAAACAAACAATCACGATTAAAGACAATACATATAAGCTAGAAGAATATCCAGTTCTGACAGGGAATCGAAAGTTTTTAACAATTGACAGACAGACACCTGCATATTTGGACAGCACAAACGAAAACAAGTCCGAGAATTGGGCAATCAACATTTCTGCCCGATATCAAAATGACTTTGATAGATAGATAGATAACACATTAACTGGTCTGCATTATGGAGCAGATCACTAACCTTGAAAAGATAAAGGAGAATCAAAATGGCAGCAGTTACAACAGGTAAAATTGCACGTAAATATATGGCTCATTTCTTAGATTCTGGTTCACTTTGTGGCGGAACATCTGGTTATGAACGTCTGGGAAAAGACTTAGAAGAGTACAATGTCGAACTGAATCCAGACACAGAAACATCTAAAAATATCATCGGAGAATCAACATTTAAACATAATGGATACGAAGTATCTTCTGAAGCTGACCCTTATTATGCAGAAGCTGACTCTGTATTATCACAGAAATTGCAGGAAATTGTTGATAATCGTTACACAGACGACAACTTAAAGACAAACGCCGTAGAAGTGCATATGTGGAAAGAAGCTACAAGCGGAGCTTATGAAGCATATCAGCAGGAATGTTATGTAACACCTACATCATACGGTGGGGATACATCTGGTTATCAGATTCCATTTACCGTCAATTATGTTGGAGAACGTAAAAAAGGTACTTACAACGTTGAAACAGGTAAATTTACAGCAGCTACAAGTTCAGTAAATGCATCAAGCACAGGGAAATAGGGGTTAAGCAATGGAAGAATTAAGAAGAAAAGTCAAAACTGGTGCCTTAAATGTGGTACTGACCAATGAAGATGATGCAGAGATTGGAAGATTTTCTTTCAATCCTGTTGATTTAAATATCATTAGAAGATACGAAGAGGTAGTTGCAAATCTTGAAAAGATGGAAGTACCAGAAGATGCAACAGAAAAAGATATTCTGGAATTATCCGACAGATTAGAAGAACAGATTGATTACTTACTCAACTCTAAAGCTTCTAAATCTGTTTTTGCTATCTGCAATCCGCTGACATTAACAGAAAGTGGAGATTTCTTTATTGAGAATATCATCGTTGAGATTGCGGACGTTATTGAGCAGGTAACAGACCAGAGAATCAAAAAGAAACAGGCGAAAATTAAAAGGGCAACGTCTAAATATCACAAATAATGGAAGTTTGGGAACTTCCTACATCCATAGTAGTTGGTGGCATAGATTATGAAATACGCACAGATTTTCGTGCAGTTCTGGATATTTTAAAAACATTTAATGACCCAGACTTTGAGAACGATGAAAAGTGGATTGTTTGCCTTACCATTTTATACGTTGATTTTGGAAATATGCCACCACAAGACTATGAAGAAGCTATTGAAAAAGCCATCGAATTTATTGACATGGGTATCAAGGACGATGGGAAGAAACAACCTCATGTGATGGATTGGGAACATGATGCACCAGTTATCATCCCATCTGTTAACCGTGTACTTGGAAAAGAAATACGAGCTATGCAGTATTTACATTGGTGGACTTTTTTAGGAGCTTACATGGAAATTGGAGAGTCTTTGTTTTCGCAGATTCTTAGTGTTCGCATGAAGAAAGCCAAAGGAAAGAAACTGGAAGATTGGGAAAGAGAGTTCTACAAAGAAAATAAAACGCTTATTGACCTAGATGTTAAATATTCCGAAGAGGAATTAGAAGAACAGAAACGTTTGAACGATTTACTGAATGGGAAAGGGGCGTGATTGAATGGCTACACAAAAAGCGGATGGAAGTATTTATATCAAAACAGAAATTGATACAACCGAAGCAAAAGCAAGTGTGAAAGAAATCGCATCCCTTTTAAAACGTTTATCCAATCAAGTAAAAACCATTGGAAAATCAATGGAAAAAGCCATGAGTGGCGGTATAAAAGCACCAGATGCAAAAGGCATGGATGTTGTCGAAGAAAAAGCAAAGACCGTGGCTAAGGAACTGGAAAAGACCGCACAGGCAGAAAAGAAACTTGATAACATAGACATTAAAACGACTGCACTTGATACGTTAGATAAAGCAATAGAAACCACAGGACAAAAGCTTGCAGAGTTGGAAAAAGCACAGATGGATGTATTCAACAGAAATCAGAGTGCAACTTCTTCCCTTGCGTTTCAAGCAATGGAAAGTGCAGCGGCTAAACTAGATCAGCAATACGAAGAACTCCTTGCAAAGAAAAAGCAATTAGAAGCACCGACAGCGAGTGCAGACAGTGGTCTACCTAAAAGTGCAAAACTTACAGGCGGAACAGGTCTTGCAAGCGAAGAGAGTGCAAAAGCATTACAAAAATTAAATGCAGAAATCACAGGTACAGAAACGAGTGTTGAATCCTTAAACACCGATTTAGGACAAACAACACAGTTACAGGATGAAATCAGCAATTCAAATATTAAGACAACAGCATATCAGATTCTTGAAGATTCCTTGCAACGCCTTGATACACAGTTTGAACAGGTAGCAACGGCACAGCAAGAAATCTTTGCAAGAAATCAGAGTGCAACTTCTTCCCCTGCGTTTTTAGCATTGGAGAGTGCTGCGGAAAAACTCGGCAGACAATATGACGAATTACTAGCGAAGAAAAAACAGCTAGACAGCGGAACAACAACTGCACAACCAACAGAGAAAGTACGTACTGCACCGATTACAGGGAACTACGCAAAAACAGCATCAGAAGAAAGTGAGAAAGCCTTAAATGCATTAAATAAGGAAATATCTAAGACTGATGCAAAAGAAAGAAGCCTTGTTAACACAAATAGTAGGCTTGGTTCATCATTTAAGAATGTCAGTCAGTCCGCGGACAGTGCTAAGACAAAAACAGGCGGTATTTCATCTGTCTTTAGCAGGATGGGTGGAGTCGTATCTGGACTTGGAAAACGTCTTGGTGGACTGGCACAGAACTTCACAAGCACAACAAACAGTGCTAATAATGCAAGCTTTTCTATTGGTCGAATGGTCGGTATGAGTATATTATATTCTACCGTTTTTGGAATGATTTCTAAAGTTAACAGCGGAATCATGACAGGTATCAATAACCTTGCACAGTATTCGTCAGCTACTAATGCTTCGATATCTTCTATGATGTCAGCATTAACCCAGTTACAAAACAGTTTGGCAACAGCATTTGCACCGATTTTGTCCGTAGTTGCACCTATATTAACGGCATTCATGAATATGTTATCGAAAGCGATCACGTATGTAGGCATGTTTATAGCTGCACTGACAGGACAGAAATCTTTTACAAGAGCAAAAGCCGTACAAGAAGATTATGCGGCATCATTGAATAAAACATCCAGTGGTGCTAATAAGGCGGCAAAAGCCACAAAGAATAACGCAAAAGCCACGAAAAAAGCAAATAAAGAGATACAGACTTATCTTTCTGGACTTGATGAAGTCCGACAGTACCAGAAAGAGAAAGATAACGACACACCTAGTTCTTCTACCCCATCCGCAGGCGGTGGAGGTGGTGGCGGTGGTTACACTGGTCCATCCATTGGAGATATGTTTGAGAAAGTTCCTATTGAATCTTCCATTGCAGATATTGCTAAGAAGATTAAGGACCTCATAAAGAAAGAGGATTGGGAGGGACTTGGAGCTTATATTGCTAGCGGTATCAACAAAGGTCTACAAAAGATTTATGATGCGATCAACTGGAATAATATAGGCCCAAAGATAACTTATTTTGTAAACGCATTTACACGGACGTTCAATAGTCTTGTAGATCACATAGATTGGGATTTGATGGGACGTACTGTAGGTGCAGGTATTAATACAATTGTTAACACTCTTAATCTTCTGATTGAGGGAATTGACTGGAAGAACTTAGGGGCAAAAATTGGTGTTGGAATCAATGGTATGTTCAATGAGGTTGACTGGTCTAATGTAGGACGGTTGTTTGCTAACCGTATCAACATTCCGTTTCAGATGCTCGCAGGTGCAGTAAATACCCTTAAATGGGATACAATTGGTAAATCTATTGGGCAGGGATTAAACGGTGCGATAGCACAGTTAGATGTTAATTCGATTGGTACAAGTTTGTCTGGTTTAGCATTAGGAATCCTTACAACATTAGATAATGCACTGACAACAACGGACTGGTCACAGTTAGGAACAAAATTATCAGCGTTATTAACATCCATCGACTGGGTTGGAATATTTGTCAACGCAATTTCGGTTGCAGGAAAAGCAATAACGGCATTAACACAACTTGGTGTGTCATTTATGGATAATTTAGCAAAAGGTATCACAAATGGTACACAGCAGTTTATCAGTAAAGGATTATCAGCACTGACCAATTTTACTGCAAACTTAAGAAGCAATGCAGGAAAATTAGTAGATTCTGGTCTCCATCTTATGTTAAATCTTGCTAAAGGTATAGCTAATGCCATGCCAGATATCATCAAAAATGTTCCCGAAATCGTGATTAACATTGCAGGTGTAATCAATGATAATGCACCTAAAATTTTAGTCGCAGGTGTGAAACTTATTGCGATATTGATTAAAGGATTGATTCAGTCAATTCCTACACTTATTGCAAGTATTCCAAAAATTATCATGGCAATCGTTAGTGTGTTTGCAGCCTATGATTGGTTGTCACTTGGTAAAAGTCTTATTGTGGGTATTAAGAACGGTATCATGGGTGCAAAATCTAATGCAGTCAATGCAATAAAAAACGTATATAGCAGCCTTGTAAATGGTATCAAAAATTTACCTAGCAAATTAAAAGAAATAGGTACTAATGGTGTCAAAAATGTTGGAAGTGGTATCACTGGTAAATTATCAACAGTAAAGACAGCCGCAAGGAAAATTATTACATATGCAGTCAATGGAATTAAAGGCTTACCTAGTAGTTTAGCTACTAAAGCAAAAAATGCAGTAGTGAAAATGAAAGATAAGTTTACAAAAGTGAACTGGTTAAGTGTTGGAAAAAACATTGTAAAAGGTATAGCAAAAGGTATTGGAGATTTTGCATGGATTTTGGTTGATAAAATGACAAGTCTTGCAAGCAAAGCGTTTGATTCAGTAAAGAGTTTCTTTGGAATCCATTCTCCATCAAGATTAATGCGAGATAAGGTTGGAAAGATGCTACCCGCAGGTATTAGTGTTGGTCTGGAAAGAGCATTCCCAGATACAATAAAAACCTTTATGAAGCAGTCTAAAGAGTTGGCAAGTGTACCATTTAAAACACCGGAGATTGCAACTGGTAAGATTATACCTGCAAAAGCATCCGCAGTGATCGCACAGAAACAGAGTGGTACAAACAGCAATAATAATGACGTAATTAACTTACTTGAACAGCTATTAGCAGTTATGAAAGATTTAGAATCAGACAATAACGGTAACAATGGTGGAGATTATCACTTTACCGCACAAATCAATCGCAGAACGTTATTTGATGAATTTATCGAAGAAGCGAAACTAAGACAAATGAGTAACGGTAGAAACCCATTCAGTCTTGCGTAGAAAGGAGTAAAAATGGCACAAGATTATATAAAAATCAACGGTGTGAAAATATGGCAACCAGATTGTGACATAGCTGTAGCACTCGAAACCACGTATACGCAAGGTTCAACAAGGGCACAGTCTGGAAAAGGGAAATTTACACCGATGTTTACGGTAGAGCGTTTTCCGTATACAGCTACGGATATTCCAATGTCAGAAGCTTCAAAAATCCTGCAAATGGTAGCAAAAGGAAAACCTTTTGATTTGCATTATTTTTCCGTGTATCACAATGAATGGAGAACGGCAAAGTTTTATGTCGGACAGGTATCGGACATAAAAATACAAACATTGGAGAAAAACAAAGAGAAATTATCTAGTTTTTCGTTCAATGCACAGGGGGTTAACCCGATATGATAAATGTAAGTAATGAGTTTAAAACTCTAATGTCAGAAAGACAGGATTTTAAAGAGTATGCAGAAGTTACACTTGCAAATGGCACAGTTTTAGAACTGACAGAGGATGATTTTTCAATAGATAACAATAGTCTGGTTGATTCTGCGGGGGCAAACTCTATTCCTTTAGGAGTTGCCCTTAGCAGAAACGTACAGTTAGAAATCATGAACGACGATGATCACTTATCTGATTATGATTTCTTTGGAGCAAAAATCAGACTATATCTGACGTTTGAATTATCATCTACAACAGAAAAAATTGAATATGGTACATTTACAGTCACACAACCAGAAAACTACGGCAATGTAGTAACAATCGTGGGATATGATGATATGTACAAGTCTGATAAAGCATATAGTACATCATTGACGTTCCCTGCAACAGCAAAGAATGTGCTGATAGATGCTTGTACTACTTGCGGTATTTTAATTGGAGACAGTAACTTTTTACATAATGATTTTCAGATTCCGTCTATGCCATCGGATGAATACACATTTAGACAGATCATTGGATTTATCTCTATGATTGCCTGTGGAAATGCAAGAATTGACCGCACAGGACATCTACAGATAATTACATATGATTTTGACTACAGTACTAATATTCACGATATCGAAGCTTATGATTCTTTAACAAGTGATACAAACGATGTGCAGGTAACAGGTGTACAAATGACAAAGACTGTCACTAAGACAATAACCAATGAAGATGGTAACGAAAATGAAGAAGATGTGGAAGAATTAGTCAAATACGGTTCAGATGGCTACGTTTTAGAAATAGAGAATCCGTTAGTTGCAGGTCATGAAGAGACATTAGTTTCTTGGATTTATGAAAGATTCAAGGATGTAACGTTTCGTGGATTTACGATGGATTATATTTCTTATCCAATTGCAGAGTTTGGAGACAAGATAAAGATTACAGACTGGAAAGGGAAAAGTTTCTATTCAGTATTAACAGATGTAAACTTTGTATTCTTTGGGTATACAACACTACAAAACAGTGCAGAATCTCCAATGAGAAATCAAAGCAATTACACATCAAGTGATCAGAAAGCAATCATTAAAAGCAAAGAATTTGCCGAACGAGAAAAAAGCAACCGTCAAAATGCTTTAGGTAAGATGCAAGAAGCATTAAAAAATAGTAATGGAATGTATTCAACACAGGAAGTGCTATTGGATGGCTCAACAATATATTACCTGCATGATAAACCGACAATGAAAGAATCAAAGAATGTTATCAAATTGACAGCAGAGGTTATTGGTTTTTCTATTGACGGCGGTAAAACATATCCTTATGGATTTACGATTACTGGGGAAATGGTAGCAAGGTTGCTTTATGCAGAGGGAATCAACGCAGATTATATCATTACTGGTGCATTAACAGTCAAAGATAAGTCTGGAAACATTATCTTTTATGCAGATATGGAGACTGGTACTGTAAAGATTTCTGGGGATAACGTCACAATCGGTGGTAAATCAGCACCAGAAGCAATCAGTGATGCAGTGAAAGAATCTAAAAACTATGCCGATGGTAAGGTATCAGATTTTGCAGAAACAGTTACAAAAAGTGTAGCTGATCTACAGAACCAGATAGACGGACAGATTGAGACGTTCTACTACGACTACGAACCAAAGCTAAACAATATCCCTGCCTCTGACTGGACAACAGAAGATGATAAAAAGAAGCATGAGGGAGACTTGTTCTATTGGAAATCTAAGGGATATGTCTACAGATTTTTCAAAGACGGAGACACATGGAAATGGCAGTTAGTACAAGATACTGACGTTACAAAAGCATTACAGACAGCATCTTTTGCACAGTCTACGGCAGATAGTAAATGCCGTGTATTTGTAGTACAGCCTACACCGCCTTATGGTACTGGGGATATGTGGAATCAAGGGCAGAACGGAGACATCCTTACTTGCGTTGTGGCAAGGGGAGAGGGTGCAAGTTTCGTAGAATCCGACTGGCAGAAGCTTAATAAATATACGGACGATGAAACAGCAAAACAAGCACTGTCAGAAGCAAGAAAATCTCGTGCTATGCTTATCAATCTGGACAACGATTACCAAGCAATCACGACAGATTATAAGGGAGAGTACACAACGTTTCCAGAGTGCCACACGACAGCACAGGTTTTATACGGTCATACCGATATATCTAACGACTGTACTTATAACGTGCAGAAGTCAAGCGGTGTCGTAGGTGCTTGGAATGGTTCAACACACACTTATACTGTAATAGGATTAACAACAGATGTTGGATGGGTAGATATTACAGCTAATTACCTTAATACATATTCTGTTACAAAACGATTTGATATTGCTAAATTAAAGAGTGGTATCCCCGGAGAAACAGGTGCTAAAGGAGATAAGGGAGAGACAGGAGCAAGCGGTAGAAGTATCACGAGTTCTGAAACGACTTATCAAGCATCCAACAGCGGAACGGTAGCACCAACAGGAACATGGAGCAAAACACCACCAAACGTTGCAGAAAATCAGTATCTATGGACAAGAACCATATATACGTACTCTGACAATACTACAAGCACAACATATTCCATCGGGAAAATGGGAGCTAAAGGAGAACAGGGTGCCAAGGGAGAAACTGGTGCTACTGGTCCACAGGGGGAAAAGGGAGCCACAGGAGCAACAGGTCCACAGGGACCACAAGGAGAAAAGGGCGAAAAAGGCGACCAAGGACCGCGGGGTCTACAAGGTATTCAAGGTCCAAAGGGAGAGAAAGGAATCCAAGGACCACAGGGTGCTAGTGGAGATACAACATATTTTCACATTAAGTACAGTTCCGTGAAAAAACCAACGACTGCTTCTCAAATGACGGAAACTCCATCTACCTATATTGGAACATACGTGGACTTCACAGAAGCCGACTCAAACGACCCATCTAAATATACATGGGCGAGATTCCAAGGGTTGCAGGGAGAAAAAGGTACACAGGGAATCCCTGGTACTAATGGTGCTGACGGAAAAACAACTTATCTTCACATCAAATATTCAAATGATGGTGGAAAAACATTTACTGGTAATTCTGGTGAAACTGTTGGAGATTATATTGGTACTTGTACAGATTACAATGTAAATGACCCAACGACAGTAGCTTCTTATACTTGGGCGAAGATAAAAGGCGAGCAGGGAGCTAAAGGAGAACAGGGTGCCAAGGGAGAAACTGGTGCTACTGGTCCACAAGGGAATACAGGACCAACTGGAAACGGAATCAAATCGACTGCAATCACTTATCAAGTGTCAAGCAGTGGTACGACTGTTCCAACAGGTACATGGTCCACAAATGTTCCAACAACAAGTGCAGGACAGTATCTATGGACAAGGACGATCACGACTTACACAAACAGCACGACAACAACTTCTTACTCTGTTAGCCGTAACGGAAGTAACGGAGCAAAAGGAGAAAAGGGTGATCAAGGAAGTGCAGGAAGAACCTACTTTATGGAACCATCCGCAGGAATCATCAAACGATCAGCGGACAGCTCAATGGTGCCGAACTATATTACACTGTCTGGTTATTATCGTGATGGTACAGCAACAGCACGAACAGCATATAAATGCCGATTTAAGATTGAGGAAACGATTGACGGAGACACATACAAAACTGTCTATACTTCATCCGCAGATGAAACATCAATCACTCACAGCCTATATGGTGTTCTTGCAACAACGAATGGCGGAGCGATTCAAGCAGCAAGCAATAAAGCAATCGGTATCCCTCGTGATGTAGCAGCACTTAGATGTACGATGTATGCGGCAGGTGGATTTACACAGGTTCTTGACATTGAGACAATTCCTGTTGCAATAGATGTTGATGCGTTGACACATGAAGAAATCTTTAATCTTCTAACCAATGACGGAGCATGGCAAGGTATTTATCGTGGGTCTGACGGAAAACTGTATATCAACTTTACATATTCAAGAGGTGGAGTATTAAACCTTGGAGGTAAAAACGAAACTTATGGAAACGGGGAGCTGCATGTTTACAATATGTGGGATCAAGAAATTGTGACGGTAGACACTGGAGGAATTTTGGTGTCGAATTATTTCCTAACAGACGATAAAACTCCACAATCATATATATGCTTGCTGCCAGAATTATTCAATGATGGAATGTACGTTTCTAAAAATAAGGACGGCACAGGAAAAGCTTCAATAGTAAGACACGATCGTATAAAAGTTAAAAATTCAAAAAATAGTGTTGGCACGATTGACCAAGAATCAACAAATACAAATATAGATTATGAAAGCATATTAATATCTCACGGATCAAACAGTACAGAAAAAGGTCACTTTTATGTAAGTATAGGAGAAAGAAAAGAACTTTTTGTTTCTGACTTGGATTCATCATTTTATGGGAATGTAAATATTTCTGGTGGAAATGTAGATATTTCTGGTGGAAATTTGACTGTTCATAAAGATTTTATGTGTACAGGGACGAAAAAGAGAATAGTTGATACTGAAAATTACGATATTCGTTCACAGTATTGCTATGAGACAGCAACTCCAATGTTTGGAGATATTGGAACGGCACAAACCGATGAAACTGGAGAATGTTATATAAGCATTGATGATATATTTGCAGAAACGGTAAACACTGGTATTGAGTACCAAGTATTCTTGCAGAAAGAGGGACAAGGCGATTTATGGGTAGAAGAAAAAACACCTACTTATTTTACTGTAAAAGGTACTGAAAATCTCAAATTCTCATGGGAAATTAAAGCAATTCAAAGAGATTATGAATTTGAAAGGCTAGAAGAATACCAAGATGAAAATAAAGAAGTTGCGATAGATTATGAGAAAGAATATATTGACGAAATCAATTCTTTAATTAAAGAACAGGAGGAAATGTTAAATGAAACAACTTAGCAGTTTTATGGTATTAAACATTGACGGTGGAGACAGAGTGACTTATACATACAACGAGATTAACGATAGCACAGGAGAGCCAATCAGCCGAAATAATAAGGGCAATTTTTACGTTGTTGACGATGAACTGAGGGAACATATTAAAGCTATTAGAGACTTTATCAAAGATAATAAACTGAATGATTAAGGAGTGATATTATGGCGGTTAATGTACCTCTTATATTAATTAATGATTTGCCAGAGCAGGAAATTCCCACGGATGATGTATATTTAATCATCGGTGGGAATGATGCAAAAAAAGTAAAGGTTTCAAATCTTTCAGAGTATTTGAAAAAGAGACTTCAAATTGAAGATATAACAACAAATGTTGGGAATTTGTCAACAAATGTAGAAAATTTGTCCGAAAATGTTGGGAATTTGTCAACAAATGTAGAAA